>Ga0136555_1000199_pt1 | contig 24628 bp, 25 predicted proteins | sample AntRauTorckE5432_FD_104927 | JGI IMG/M metagenome (GOLD analysis project Ga0136555, IMG submission 104927) | Saline lake microbial communities from Rauer Islands, Antarctica - Metagenome Torckler E5 #432 | ecosystem: Environmental > Aquatic > Non-marine Saline and Alkaline > Saline | place...
GGACGCCTTTGTCGAGTTCCCAGCCTTTCCAGATCTAACAGTTGTCGAACCCAAGGGTGCCAAAGAGGCACCCAGCACAGCGCCTGTTGGCACGCTCGATTTTCCACCCGCACCCTACGACATCACGCCCAGCGTCGTGCCCACGTCCGACATCAGCACCAATAGCATCAGCAATGTGATCACTATGGGAGACGGAGTGCACGCCTTGAAACCCATGAACGACCACATCTTCTCCAATTCGCTCATTCGTGCCAAACGCAAAGTGCTGGAAACACGCATCGACAGTGTCAACGGTCTACAACAAACCTTTGGCGTGGTTCAGCTAGGACTCATGAACACTGCTTCGCACCTGCACCTGCTCAACGTCTATGTGATCGAGTGGTCACTGCTGCTAGGCTCCGACACTACCAAATTTCCCACCTCACTGGATGACTTCTTGCCCGAGGAGCTCAACAATCAACTCTTGTTTGACGACGAGTACGCACTGTGCGCTCAGCTTAACCTGCCCAACACCAGCTCTGCATCCACTCCTTTAGTGCGACACCACGCCTACAGGTATCTTCACTACCGCTTGACGGACGGTGTCAAGGCCAATCACGACTTGTGCAAGGCCATGGTCCCTTCACTGGGAGAACCCGATGAAGCTAGGCGCAAACGCTTCAGTCTGGCTTTGCAAGGTATAGACACCAGCGCGCGCAGCCTCTACCTCTTCCTCGCCGTGCCACATAACATCATGCTCAACCACGTGCTCAAAAACGTGACGGATACCACCAGTTAGTACATGTATTGAAATCAGTCACAGAAAACGTGAGATGTGGTAGAGTCACTGGTTAGAAGACCTGCCAGCCTTCTAAATTACCCTGGGCTTTGTACGTACGTTCGGCTTGATCCGCACAAACCTTCTTACCTTTCTTAGACACACACTCGTCCCAACTCTTATCATAGTCCATGTAGTACAGTACTTCTCTTTGCATGGTTATATCTTGCAACAACGCTTTGCGTGATAACATCACTTCTTGCTCCAAAGTACCCAGAGGTGGGGCGTAGTAACCGTCCACATCGAAGGTTTCCATCAGTGTAAGAAAAATACAAATGTCCTTGCTTGTACGCGATTCACGCTGACCAGGACCCGGGAACGCCTGCTTCAACAATGCACCTATGTTGTCTGTACCATAATCCTCAAACTCGTCCGAACAACGCTCAGATAATCCTTGTGTGTGACTGCACTGTTCGGCCAACCAAGTCACAGTCTCGTACTGGCCAAAATCCAACAACTTGAGCACTCGTTTCGTAGTCGCATGGTAAATGATCGATGCACCTCCAGCACCCAGTTTCGTATCGCGCTCCCCTCTACGTGACCAAGCGTAACGGAAGGATTGCCTCCGTTCAGGAGTCAGCCACATCAACTTGGAACGGTTGAAGTTACCTTTGCCTACGGCATTGCCACGTGAGCTGAAGCCACTGTACAGAACACTGCCAGGCTGTAGGCGAAGTAAAAACTGTTCAGGAACTCTCATGCGTGCGCTCAAGGGTTGGTTACGATCACATTGGTTAGTTTTGCGTCCACTTTCAATGTCTGGAACTTCCTTTTCGTCAATACGAGCATGATAAAGTTCGTACTTGTCACGAACTGATAATGGCGTGTACGGAGCTAGTTTTACAGGCGTCAAACCACGGGGTGTGCCCAAGGTGGGATCCGGTAAAAAACTTAGGTACCGTTTGCTTCGATCACCGTTGCTCTGTATAACGCGTTGACAACCGTCCAGCTCAGATTCGCGACAGTGCTGGTAACAAGCAGTGCCTACAGTGCATTTGTTTTTGCACAAACTACCAGCTCGGGTCACCCAACTGCATAAAGCCTTATTGCCCGACATGTGTTAATAATAATAATAATACCTTGTTTTTATTTTCATATCATTCGTGACATATTTTTCGGTCACAATGTTCGTTCTTACATGCGCTTAAACATAAGATACATACACATTATGGCCATCATCCATATCAGATTACACCCAGAGCGGAGACGTTCCACACCGAATTGTTCCATACAGACCACGTGAACTATGTACTCTTTTCTGTTCTTCACCAAGTTCGAGACCTATGACCAAATGGTAGATACCTTCAACGAAGGCGCCAAACTGTTTGAAGGCAAGGACGTCGATTTTCACATCGTTGAGTGTGTGGGTTGCACTCGAAACACCTGTCGACACATGCACTTGCCGTCCGAACTCGTCAACCTCTGCCTGCCACAATCCAGTCTGCCCGGCGAGATCTGCTCGGACACGCAGCTCATAGTACAAATAGAGGGTTTAGAGGCTGCATCAGAGGCACAGGCGTGGCAGCAAGTGACCAAGTACTTTGGCGCAGATACTCAAAAATACACTCCCACATAACGCTAGACCATACGTGAGATGTAGTCTTATATATATGCACGAAACTTTGCGATGTGTACGCCTTGAGAACTGTTTCTGAACTGTTGTGTGTTGAACATGCCCACCTACGATCTTCGCTTCACCACCACACGCGCTGAAGACAAGCAAGCCTATGACCTCAAAATACCCTTTGAAACTCGTCTATCTGGACAGAGTGGCTGTCCGGATCGCTGTAAGGCTTGTGCACAAGCCATACTGGATGACATTGATGATGACGAATGGTATTGTCCGCACGATGTCTGGACCATGGTCGCCAAATTGACTGCAGCATCGGAAGAAGAAGCCTGTGCTATGCTCACACAATATTGGCCGAAACACAAGCTGCTCTGGTGTGACGAAGTAGAGCCTGATTTCCAAGGACGTTTTGGTTTTGCGCCTACTACAGAAGTTGCAGGTCCACCAAAGTGAGATTAATGAACCGCGTTTGACTTAGACACTCATTATGTGTATTTGTGGTAGTGAACTTGTGGGTTGAGATTGTGTGACCAAAAATCCAGCAGCTTTGCGTGCAGCCATGCAGTTGTACGGAGTGTGTTTTAGCACATGCCTGAAGACCGACCTAAAGGCGGAAGACTTGAACGTACCCATCCAGACGCGTGAGTACGGGGAACGTCCTTGTGGCGACGACTGCCAGCTCGATCACTGGGCTTCCTTGCCTTGCCCCAACAAGATCATCACCAAAGTTGCCGAGATATCCGCCCACTCGGAAGATGAGGTATGGTCGGAAATACAACGTTACTGGTCTGACTACAGACCCTTGTTCTGCGTTCTCATCATAGCTTAAGCTACAAATCTGTGCCAGTGAACAAATCTGTGCCAGTGCCATTGAAAGCTACAAATCTGTGCCAGTGCCAGTGAGAGCTACAAATCTGTGCCAGTGCCAGTGCCACGCACTCGAGTGGACATCTCTTGAAATTTGGGGGTGTGCACCAGACTCGGGTTACGCATTTCCGCGTACTGTTGGGCAACCAGCTCAGGATCCCAAAAGCACGTGCCAAAGGGTATGCAACACAGCGTCTTATTGCCTTCTACATTGTCCGTAATGCAGTAGCCACAGAAACAGCCGTTCAGGTGACGCAAACTGTGCAAGAAAGGCACCACCACCGAATCCGGGCAGCAGCAATAGCACATGACACTTCAGTAATACACAAACAAAAATGTTGTGGTCACAATGTGTTTCTTTTCACTAACTAGCTGGTGAGGGGAAGAAACAAAGGCGAACACAGTAAAAACTCACAACTCATAGACCATGGTGCAAGGACCACACTATGCTTACTTCTTGAGCGACGGGGCACGTCGTTCGTACATAGGCTACACCAACAACATCCGCAAACGTACGCGTACACATCAGCGCAAACTCCGTGCCTCTGCCAAGTACACCAAACAATGGCCGGACGGTGCCTGTCGCCTCGAAGCCTACATCGAAGGCTTCACCGACTACCGCACAGCACTGTCCTTCGAATGGTTCGCCAAACGTGGCACTGCTGGCGGTAGGTACAAACGAAAGCGTGCACGTCGACGAAAGCTACGCATCGGAAAACCCTTGAAGCTAAGACCTACAGATCCGCAACCCACACATCCAAGGTTGCTCAAGTTCCTCCACACACTCCTACTGCCCAAGTTCGAAAGACCATCCTCTCAACTCACAGTACATCTACGCCAACACGAACTGGTGGTGCCAGTTCAACACGCTCTGGCTACACAGGGACGTAAAAATATACAGATCAGACCTTTGGACCTGGAAACGCTGTCACAAGCCCATGCACAACATGCTGAACCAAATACACGCGTACCCATTTAAGTGCCACGAATGAAAAAATTTCAAAATAGGCGTGTCAAGAAAGAAGACCAACATTCCAACTTTTCCTCACGTCTTCTGTTTCTGCCTCTGCATCTAAGCTCAATAACTGCGTGAAGTAACGTACCGTAACGTAAAACCTAACATGCCACTCCATTACCACCCTTCTGTGGAGCCTATCATGCATATGGACGTTCCGGAACTTCCACCCTACCACGCCGAACACGTGAAGATTCCCGGAGACAACCGCAAAGTTCAAGAGCATGACAACGTTAGCAACAGCAGCAGCAACGGTAGCTCAGAAGCGGAGGCAGACACAGGAAGAGAAATGCACACGGAAAGAGAAATAGGCACGCCCACAGAGGAGACGTCCTTGAAACAGGTGGAACCTATGCTGGCGGAGAATCCACACCGGTTTACCATGTTTCCCATTGAGCATGATGAAGTCTTCGACATGTTCAAAAAGTCCAAGGCGTCGTTCTGGACCGCTGAAGAAGTCGACCTATCCCAGGACTACAAAGATTTCTGCAAACTGAACGCGGACGAACAACACTTTGTCAAGCACGTGCTGGCTTTCTTCGCAGCTAGTGACGGCATTGTGTTGGAGAACCTGGCCATGCGCTTCATGAAAGAAGTACAATGGGCAGAGGCACGCGCCTTCTACGGGTTTCAAATCATGATGGAAAACGAACACTCGCTCATGTACTCTCTACTCATCGACACTCTAGTCAAGGACACACAGGAAAAACTCAAACTCTTCCAAGCCATCGATCACATGCCCTGTGTCAAAGATAAGGCCCAATGGGCACAACGCTGGATCGGATCCACCGATAACTTCGCCACGCGTCTCATCGCCTTTGCAGCCGTAGAAGGCATATTCTTTAGTGCCTCGTTCTGTGCCATCTTTTGGCTCAAAAAAAGAAACCTCATGCCAGGACTCGCCTTCTCCAATGAACTCATCGCGCGCGACGAAGCCTGCCACGTGGAGTTCGCAGTGCTCCTCTACAACCAGCTCGTCAACAAGCTAGAACCTCAACAAGTTCAGAAAATTATCGCCGAAGCCGTGGAAGTCGAAGAAGTCTTCGTGCGAGACTCACTACCAGTGTCTCTCATAGGCATGAATGCAGATCTCATGGTCCAATACGTGCAGTTCGTCGCGGACAGACTCCTCCTCTCTCTCCATTGCGATAAACTATACCGCGTCGAAAACCCCTTCGAATGGATGGAAGCTATCTCGCTGTCAACCAAAACGTCGTTTTTTGAGCATAAAGTCGCTGCGTATCAGAAAGCTGGTGTAATGAATACAGCGGATGAAAGAGCCTTCACCTTGGACGCTGATTTCTAAGGAGAGCGTTGGTACAAGTATGTGAAATCCATATAAATATTTTCATGATACGAATGGTCAAACAAACGCACCTGTGCTCTTACCCCCTTACCTACACAATAGTTATGAAGTGGAAATGGAAATGGGTGATTATTATCGTGGTGAGCATACTCATTGTAGGTGGAATAGTGTGGGCCATAGAGTGGAAGACAAGTAGTGCGAAACCACGCGTGGTGCCTGGAGGTACGGGCACTGGAGGGGGTACTAGCACTGGAGGAGGTACGGGCACCGGAGGTGGAGGTACGGGTACTGGAGGAGGTACGGGCACTGGAGGTGGAGATGGAAGTGGAGGTTCTGTATTGCCTCCATCAAAGGAGACTATTGTATCCGTGAAGAACGCTGGACGTCATCGTGAAAAGTACGATGTATGGTTCATGTCCGCGGTGAGTGGTGATGTTGCTTCAGGTTCGTTTTCAGTCCAGAAAGCAGTGCCAGTGGAACTGAATAATAGTTGGCTCTTTATGGCTCAGAATGTGGGTGCCAAATACGAGGCTGCTACGGAGAGCGTGAGTATAACGACCACTGAACCCAAAGCTAGTGCAACTTCGGTTGCTCTGGGTGGAGTGAACGGGGTGTATGGAGGACAGGGAGGCACCGCGTATGGTATGTATAACTCGCCGAATTTTCTGTCGTTTATTGGGACTGGATATCCCAAGCGCGATAACTACAGTAACCACGCGCTCGCAAGTAGGCGGTTTGTGTACACTATGCCGGAAACGGTGTTCCCAGCAACCACACTAGTGTCTGCGATTGACGACGCGTTGTACATGCACAACGGCATTAAGGATGACGGTATCACAAGTGACATCACAAAGATCGAATTGCCTGACGCGTCGGAAGTTTTGAGTCTGTGTGCTTTTTCGAGGACCAAGGGGTTAATCACGTACAGCGTGGTGTTGGCCTGTGCCGAGACAACTGGCGGTTTGCACAAGGTCTACTTGGTATATGAGCGTAAAAACAGCGGGGAATCCTGGGTGGTGAGTTCTACTGATCATTTTCAGTTGAATTTTAACACCGTGGATCATCCTCAGTTTGGCATACAGTGCAGTGTGAGTGCGGCAGGTGACCGGTTGGTGGTGGCGTCTTTCGACCGCTTGTATTTATTTGCGGCCAGCTTTAGCTTGGCGGAGACCTCTGTGCCGGACTGGAATTGGAACCTGCAACACACTGTGGAGTTAAGCACTGCGTTGCGTTCAGTGCGCGTAAGTTATGATGGCACGTTACTGTTGTACACTCGTAACGGTGTGTCCGGTATTGTGGCGACGTTGTTCGACCGTCCGCATTTGGACGGTGCTCATGAGTTGGTACTGAACCCTTCGGGTGGTGTTGGTACTAGTGGTGTGGCTGCTGACGAGCCCGCTGACGCATCTGATGATGTCTCGGGTTTGGAGTTGGAGGGTCGTGGATGGGGGGTATGCAAAGTGGCGGAGGACCGTTACGCTGTGATGGCGGAACCAGCTTATCCCTACAAAATTCTACCCGACGATTTTGCTTCGAAACCGATTATCAATGGAGTTAAAGGCACGTCGGTGTATTGGTGGATTTTATCTACTAAATGAACCTCTTCACGTAATTTGTTATCCGTTACAAGGGCAGAGCTCGTGTTCGTCGCGGCACATGTCGTTGAAGTCCTGCTGTGCCCCTACGAACAAGTCCCCGAACTCCCACGTGCCACAGACTCGGTGAAAGCTACACACACGACCGTACAGCTCCGGAGCCAGCAGGTACAGCCACCGGTGGAAACCATGTCCATGTCCATGATGACTTTTGAAGCGGTGAACCCAAGGATGTAGCTCACGCAAAAGCTCCATAGACATCTTTTCCGCTTCTATGGTGTAAACATCCGACATGATGTTACCAGCACACCCCTTCAAATCTCCTAGTGATTGCTCTACGTACGCGCCTAGAATTTTGTTACATCTCACTGAGCATAAAGAGTTGCAGAAACACCCACGTGGTCTGAGGGGAAGGTAGCGCTAGGCAATCTGCCGTGGGGTTCGAGCCATTCGACAGCGCTGACACTGCAACCTCGCGTGTAAACATAGTCGAGCAAGCGTGGCGTACCTCCTCGATACGTGACCGTAGGTTTTGCGCATGCTTGTTCATAGGCGTTGGTCCAGGCTTCATGGTTTTCAAGAGCAGACAAGCTGTTCTCCGTGTAGCAATTAAAGTCTCCGGCGATAACGGCGTGCACGTCTTGCACCTTGTCCCGAATTTTGTGGAGTCTTTTTGTGTACGCCGCATCGGTGAGTTTAGCAGGTAAGTGCAAGTTAATCACAGTCCACACCACCTTAGTGTGTCGGTGCTCGAGCCGGCACAAAAGGTCGCGAGAGGCATGTCGCACAGAAGCGGGTACTATGCTCCAATCGCTGTGGCGAAATAGTATGGCCAATCCAAGATAAAAGGGCCTGCTCTCGGGCTGAGGGTTTTCTCGCCACAATGCAAGCTTCTTGGCCTTTTGTGGTTGCAACGTAACCGCAGTCCAGCCATGGACTAGGAAAAATTCCGACCATTCGGCTTCAAACGTACACGGGTCCACCTCTTGCAGCAAAACAACATCAGCCTTCTGTTCAGCCACGATGCTCTGCAGGAGCGAGAGGCGGTGAGACCAGTTCAGGTGCGGTCCTGGTCCGTACCGCTCTGGCTTAGCCAAGTCCCGGTGCAAAGTGTTCCACGTGAAGACCTTCATGCTTTATTTAGTACAGTATGGTTGGAGGAGGTCTCATATTCAAGTCATCAATTATTCGCTCATTACTTCCGTCAGAGGTTTTCGGCACCTCACGCAGACGTGGGCATCCGGAGTGTTGGCCAGCTTTTCAGAGCACGTCTTGCAAACCACAGAGTGCATGCAAGGCAGGACCAGTGTGTCCACAGGAGATTCCAAGCAAACCACGCAGATTGGCGGGAACGGATTGTAACCACCGGCTTCGTAGCTGCTCCACGTACACCCGTGAAGGATGTTGTGCTCCGAGCACGCTTCGCGGAACCACGGGATGCGGTGGCGGGAGTGTTCGACCTTGGGTGACATATCTCCCACTAGCCGCTGAAGCTTGCGAGCAAACTGCTGTCCGCGTACTGTGTGCCAGTTCCACGGACGCAGCCATGCCTTAGGTTGGCCCGTGATCCGGTACATAACCTGGAAGGTCTTCTCGTCAGAGCATTCGGCCTCAATCCAGGTCACGAAGCGGTGTTCCAATTCGGTCCACGAGAATCGTTCTCCATGTTTGAACGTGTACTCCAGCTTGCCGACGGGAATGAATGGTCGCAGCCATGTTTTCTCTGCGTCGTCGAGCACTGCTTGAAAGACCTGCGGAATTTTCTCCCACTCGTGGTGGTGGATGGTCAGGAAGGATCTGCCCAGGAAGTTCAATGGACTGACTGTTCGAGTGCCAGCGCTGGCGTTCACACGGGCGGTCAGAGCGCGCTCGTCAGTGTCTCCAATGGCAGCGATAACCAAATGCCCTTGGGCACCCGCTCCGTGAGCCTGAAAGCCAAATCCCAGGTCTTGCTCGAATATCAAAGCTTTTCCTACTTGTGCGTCTTCTGGAGCGTAATGATCTCGCACCGCTTCGTCCAGAGTACAGAACATGTTGTTGTTGTGTTGTTCTCACTGACAGCCCTTCAGTGGGAATAATGGGCTATATCTTTTCAGACGGGTACAATGTGGGGGGCGTGTCTCCGCAAATTTCCCAGTACGATACTCCGTAGAGGTCCGTATCTTCATCAAAAGGGTTCACTTCCAAGTACACTACTTGTCCATCCGATAGCAGACCCACATCCGCACAACAACGTTCCGTGAGTTCCTCAGGTAGAGTCGTGACTGGCAGATCTTCTAGCTGGGGGTACCAACCCCCCACACTAGCCGGCCGTATCCAACATACACGTCCCTTGTGGTAAAAAACACGTGCCTCTTGTTCAAGGTTGTTCAGCCAAGGGACTGCAAATAGAGCCTTGGGGTTATCCTCTTGAACTCTAACCGACTTCAAAACATATTCCTTGATATCGTCCAAGGTTCGGCAGGGTTTTACCGAGCCCAAGTCTTTGCTACTATGATGTCCCTTCACAAACCAATCACCCACAGGTAGTTTAGCCTCTGGCGCAAGCCTACAGGTACCGTTGACTAAAGGCAGTGTGATGCAATCATTTCGCCAGGATGGCAAGTCAAACTTTTCTATCGATTGCACTTTCATACAGACGCCATGGGTGAACATTTTGTTTATTATTCGATTGGGCGCACCCCTTCAAATCACGGGGTGGCTGCTGTACGTACCCAGCAACCAGTCGGCTCCAGGCAACACAATGTTGTAGTTGCACTTGTGTGTAGCATTGCGAGAAAGATGATGCATCTTATGGTACCACACCATGTAGTCGTGCACCGCAGCAGGCATCAAGCCATCCACACGCGGTACACCGTCGCGGTACTGCGGTTTCGAACAGTGACCCTCGCAGTGCACACAATTCCACACGAAGTTGTGCGCCAAGATAGCACACACACTGATGAACACCAACACAGTGTAACGTAGTTGCGTACCACACAGCCAGTTCAAGCCCACCAGTCCCAAGGTGTACGCTAACATGAGCATCACCGTGTCGGTGTACGGAATGTGAATGCCTGGCGGATTGTGCGCGGTCTGAGGTCGATCAGACGACTTCAAACTCATGTCTTCACGCGTGTCGGAATGGTGAGCGATGTGGGAACGCCCCACGTGACGGTATGCCCAACCTGTGGTCGCATGCATCAGCTCTTTGTGGATGTACCATTCCAGGAAGGAAGCCAACACGTAAGCACCCACTGCAAAACCCACATGCTGAGACCAGAGGACTTCATCAGACGCAAGGTCATCATACGCAAGGTCATTAGACGCAAGGTCATTAGACGCAAGAACTTTGTTCATGGTAGCTGCTGCTAGATTTTCACGTTGAAGGTATTCATAACTTCCACAGGTTACCCATCTGTTCGAACACAACAATGCACTATATGTAATCTAAGACCTAACAAATTGGTGGACCATACGTGGTGCAGGAAGTGCTGGATGTAACACGCTGGAAATTACCACAGTACACCTGTGCGCAATGTTATAAAAAATGGTGTGTAGAGTGTGAAGGATAAACCAATGTGTTTGCTTAAACATTTTTTGACTTTCAACTGGTTAAAAAAAAGGTTTAGCATACAAACGTGTGTACCTTACTTACCTGTAAGTTAGGCACTTGTTCAATATGTCGAGCGTGGTACTGAGTCGTCCTAAAGTGGTGACCAAGCGCAGAAGACCCCAAAATAAGTCTATGAACACAGATCCGGTGCAGAAAACACGTCGAAGCACTCCTGCCCAATCTATGAACACCAAGCCAGCAGCTACCGATACGTTCAAGAAGGGTCAGCCGTTAAGAGTAGTAGCTTTCGACCGTTCAAAATTGAGGCAGACTAAAGATCAAAAAACGCGTCGCCAATCTGCTGTTTCCATGAAACCCGAACCAGTGGTTGCTTCGATTTATCCGCAATTGGAGAAGCCACAAACAAGTGTTAACAAGACTTCAGTGCAGGTCCAACCATTACAGGTACTGAGTCCTAAAGTGGTGACCAATCCGGTGCCCGAAAAACCTAGGAACACTCCTGTCCGATCCCAGAAACCAAAGCCAGCAGCTACAGATACGTTCAATAAGGGTCAGCCGTTAAGCGGAACTGACGTGTTAGCTGTATTACGTCAAGCAAACCAAACTTCATCACCAGACGCCTCTTTGTCTCTCTTGCGCAAATCTGCCCAATCGGATGTTTCCAGGGCACCCGAACCAGTGTTGGCTTCGATTTACCCACAGTTAGAGCAGCGACAAACAAGTGTTAACAAGACTTCCGTGCAGGTCACGCCATTACAGGCACCATCTGATGTTTCCAGAGATACCAAGCCAGTAGATCAGGTGAAGCCGCCCGCGAAAGTTCAAATTCAAACGAAAAGTCAGGATCCGGTTCTGCAAGCACTATCCCGACTGGTACGGATGCACAAAATACGAAAACAAGTGCTCACCAAACTAGTGCAGTTGAGAGACCACTTGAGAGACCAGTCTTGCAATCAACCAGCCAAACCAGCCAAACAGATTGTAGTCGCAAATGACGTTTTAGCTGTATTACGTCAAGCAAACCAAACTTCATCAGCAGACGCCTCTTTGTCTCTCTTGCGCAAATCTGTCAAGCGGCCACAAACTACTGTGGAACAGTTTCTCAAAAATCAACCTGCATCAGCAGACGCCTCACTGTCTCTTTTGCGCAAATCTGGCAAGCGTAAATATGCCAGGGGCATGGAAGACATGCCACTGAACCGTAACGTTATTGTTGGGCAAAATACTGCGGAACAGTTTCTGAAAAATCAGCCTTCATCAGCAGACGCCTCGCTGTCTCTTTTGCGCAAATCTGGCAAGCGTAAAAATGCCAGGGGCATGCAAGACATGCCACTGAACCGTAACGTTAACGCTGGGCAAAATACTGCGGAACAGTTTCTGAAAAATCAGCCTTCATCAGCAGACGCCTCACTGTCTCTCTTGCGCAAATCCGCTAGCAGAAAGGCAAGTATGAAGCGTCGACAGGTCATTCGTGGAGCTATGTTTCGTAAAGGAAAGCGTGAACTTGCACGACGTAAAGCTACCAAAGTTAAAGTCAAAGTTCAGGAGTTGTCCGCGCCACCTTTGTCGGCTGAGGACTATGATCCATTTGCGGACGAAGATGATGAGGATGGCCCATTTGCGGATAAATTCAATGACTACAATCCATATGCGGATGCGCCCAACTTGAGAGTGCGCAATAAGCGTGCAGTACCACCAAAAACACTGCAAAAAGCCACCAAAAGCATGCGCCTCGCTAAGAAGCGTACTGTGAAACCTATGAACTCACGTCAGCAAGCCATAGATCTAAACGAGGACCTAGACTATTTCGACAACTTCGACGGTACAAACCCTAAGCTTACGCCCATTGCGGATCCGTTCAACGGAGGCTTACCGCCTTTGCCTGCAAACACGGTCGTTCCACCACCACCGACCATACCCAACTTGGTCAGCATGCATAAAAGCCGATCTTTCAACTCGGACAGTGAGACTGAGGAAGATAGTGAGTACGAGGAAGACTTTGATTCTGACGAAAGTCGCGTCGGTAGCGAACAAGAAGAAGAAGAACAAGCAGATGAAACAGACGCAGACACAGAAGATGACACAGAAAGACAAGACGCTTTGCAAATCTCGGCATCTCGGGGTTCTAGTGTGATCAATATGTCCAGAAAAGCCAAAAGGGAACGATGCAACGCTGTGCGTAAACTATGTGATGATAATCCACGGGATTGTGATCGAGCCTACTTACGTTGTTTACAATAATGTCAGAAGTGCTTGCAATAAAGAAAATCGTCTCTGCTGAGAAATCAGCTCCATCATTGCCTCATCATGGGTCGTAATAAGAGAAACAGACGGAATAAAAGTCACAAAACACTGACTGTGGATCGCTATCCAACCCTACCCGTCAAACCTCAAATCACGTCCGTGCCAGATCAGAAGGCTAATGACGGAACGTCCTACCCATCTGATCCTGTACTCGGCGCACTCAGAACTTTAATCAACATGCACCGTTTACGCCAAGTTGTTTTGGAGCGTTTGAGAGACCTCAGGTCTAAGGTCAACACTTGTCAGCAACAGAACGCGACCGTGATTGACGCTGCCCTTCGAAGTAAACAAGAGGAACTGAAACGCACGCAGGACGCGGTTGATCAAAAGAAGCTGGAATTGCAACAGCTTCAAACCCAAGTAACTGCTGTAGACACAAAGAGAGTCAAGCAAACTGTAGAGGTTGCACAGGCAAGCTCATTCACTAATCCTTCGCCTCCGCAACCAACTACTGATGTACCCATAGCTGTGTTTGAGAAGCTCAACAAGAAACACAAGAGAGCGGAAACGGCCTACAAACAGAAAATACAACAGATGGAGGCGCAACACCAACAAATGCAAACCGAACTGGCACAAACACGGAAGCAAATGAACAAGACCTCGAAGAACGCAACGGTGAACCCACGTCAGTTGACAGAATGCCAAGACGAGCTGAAAGCTGCCTCAGTAGTCCACAACCAAGAGCTGGGTGAATGTAAGAGCAACTACCAGAGGTGTATGAAGGCCAGCAAAAACATCAGCCAACAGCTACAAAAGCTCCAAAGTGTGCAGCAAGAGTACGAAGAGTGCAAGCGCAACCGTACTGAACTTCTCACTCAAGTGCGAGAAGCCAAAAAGAAGCGGCATCAAACTTCCGGTCAAGCTGAAGCCAGAGTGGAAGCGCTGGAAATCGAACTTGAAAATGTGACCGAAAAAGCTGCTCAACTGCTTACCGATTTGAAAGCACGCGCGGAAAAGGCCGAACGAAGAGTGAAAAAGCTCGAAAAACATAAAACCGTCTTGGAGGATCAGCTGCTACAAGAAGGGTGGATCTGAGGGCACACCAATCGAGGGTTGTTAAGGACCTTCACGTTGTGTACACATTGATTGTCATTATCAAGTCGGTCATTCTGGCTGTTACTACCATAACTTGTCATTTTTTCAAGACAGAGCACCAGAAGAAAACTCTGTGACACTTGCACGTTTGCCATTCCACAAATCGTCAAAATGGCTGCTGGTTGGACCTGGTTGATCCTTATTGTGGTGTTGCATGTACTCCTGATCGGTGTCGGTGTCTTGGCACTGCTCATGGCGCTGGACGACAACGTCAAGTCCGACGATTACCGTCTGGCCACTCAAATCATGTCCGGAGCAGGCATAGGTCTCGCAGGTCTCATGGCAGTCTGGACCTTTGCACTCATCTTCAAGAAAGAATTGCCATGAAGCGCTGTCCGAAACTAACCATTCAACCATAAATGTATTCATTTTAAGCCTACAATAACGTATGTGTGTCGAACCTGCTGTCCACCGCTTTAATGTAAAGATCTCAAACTTAGGCTAATGCACCAAATCTAAGCTCTCTACCATTTTGGCTACAAAGAAGCAGACTCGCTACCAGCTTCCAGACATAGCCATGCACGCTTAGACCCTTAGGTCCAAGCGAGGGGTAAAGCCCCAAACCGTATCTTCCTACGGACTTGATCTTGAGTGTGGCAGGCCTTGTTCCGTCACATACTTCAGCAAAATGTTACGGGCTGCGTTCACATCACGATCCATACTAAAGGCACACTGAGGGCACGTAAACAACTTCGAAGCACCCAGCTTGGTGTGTAACGCGCCACACTGCCCACACGTTTGGGAAGTATACTCTTCCGTCACCAGTACCACTTCACAATGTGGATACTCACGACACTTGGCTTGCAACCGTTGACGAAACCGAAAGTGGCTCCAAGTCAGAAGACTTCGGACGCTCTTGGCTCTCAAGCGCCGTTTGCCATCTTTTTTGGTCACCATGTTGGAGGTTTCAAAAACCGGAAGTAATATCGCGTGGAAGGTCTCACACAACCACTTGCACAACCTTTTGAAAAAAAAAGAAATTTGACTTGTGACCCATTCATCCCAAAAAAATCTTGCTTGTTGGGCTACGTTTAAAGGCAGTAGTTTTCAGACACACATGTAATCTTTTTAATCCACACTGATGGTCCACCAGTACAGAGCCGTACCGCGTTGTTGATTCATCGTGCGTTCACCTGTTACGAACGGCGAGGCATCGTACGATGGTTCAGACAATACAGCATAGCGCTTGTCCGCTACTCTAATTATGTTTAAACCTCTACCACTCCACTGCAAACCAGTGTCACTGTCACGCGCGTTGCTGGTCAGCACCAGCTCGTGCGCAGCGTCCAGGTGCGGATTGTTCACGTCGGTCACGATGATGCCCGAACTACTCTGGGTGGCGTACGCCAATAGCACACCGTCTGCGCTCAAACTCAAGCGGGTGATATTGACACTCAGCTCGATGGTGTGGCTATGGTACCAATTCCAACCGTTCGAAGGGTCCAAACTGCTCAGGTCGCTCAAAAAAATGAAGATTTGATTACCGCCACCTACCACCAACCGATCTCCATACGCACTTACAGCCACATACTTGCCAAAGTCTGCAGCTTGATACAGCTGAAAACTGTTGCTCACGTTGAAATTCTTTTTCGCGTTGCCGAATTGAAACTGTTTCAATTCTCCGGTTTGGTTCCACAGAAATTGAATCTCGTTGCTACTATTGCCCGTACCTGCGGCCGTGCGCGTCACGCAAATGACACCCACCACCGGGATGCCAGCACCTGTGGTGCGGGAAAAAGACGCCAGGCCATGCAACTCAACACCAGTCTTCAAAGCGTACGCTTGGCTTGTCAGCGTATCCACGATATCGGTTGAGGGATCGTCCGGATTTTTCAGCTCACGACTAAGCTCATGCACGGTGATTTCGTTGGCGTAACCTGTGAAAGCAGAGTAGTTGTATGCCCCGAAGGGCAAAACCGTCCAAACCAACGGCAAGCCGGCGGCAGTCGTGTAATTTACAGTAGTCGTGATAATACTACTGTTAGCGTCGGGGACTTGGGTCTCCATCTTCACGTACCGTTGATCGTATATGGCACGAAACGTACCGTTGTTTCCCATGAAACAGTCTGCAACCGATCCAATACCACTGCCCACTGGGCTGACTGCTGGGGATTGCTGGTCGAGGCTGCGGTCCAAGGTTTCAAAACTCAAACCCTCTGTTGACGAAGTGTATTGTCCTTTCGACACATAGGAACCTAAAGCCCAACTCGCACCATTGTCAGGGTAAGGCAACATGCGTTGCACTTGAAAAGTACTTAAATCTGGTCCAGATTGTACCGTGGGACACGCGGAAAGGTGCCACAAATCCACCTGTTGCACTTCAAAGCCTTGATTCTTTACCGCCAAGTACGTACTACGCGAAGGAGGTGGAGCTTTGGTAGGTATCACACCCGTACCTGTACCTGTACCTGTACCTGTACCTGTACCTGTACCTGTACCTGTACCTGTACCTGTACCTGTACCTGTACCTGTACCTGTACCTGTACCTGTACCTGTACCTGTACCATTCGCCGGTGGTAGAGTGGGTATCACATTACGTGGTTTGGCTTTTGTGCCCAGTGTGAGCACTAAAGTCACAGTTATACCTCCTATCAACAAGATACTCAACCCGACAATCAAAAATATACGCTTCCAGCTTACCATGGTGTTGTACCGAAAATACTAATAAGAACACGCTTTTCTTGTCTCGTTATGGTCACCATTTTATTTCAGACCACGCGTGTGAGATCTCATCATTTGACAGATACCACCCACCAGTACAAACTCGTACTCTCTCCGTTGTTAATGGCCTGTACTGTCGGCCAATTGACTCCAGTCCAGGTCTTCTTTTCTGGCAGCATGGTAAAGCCCCCAATATACAGTGGTTCAGCCAAGATCGCGTAACGGTGCTCCGCAACCTTCACCACGTCGAAACCTCGCCCGCCCCACTCCAAACCAGCATCCGTGCTGCGCGAAGTGTTCGTCAACGTGACCTCGTGTGCAGCGTCCACGTGCGGATTGTTCACTTCCGTGACCACAATGCCAGAACCGCCGGAGGTCACATACGCCATAATCACTCCGTCCTTACTCATGCGAAAGTGACGCACCGAGGAACTCAGCTCAATACTGTGGCTGTGAAACCAGTTCCATTGGGTGGAAGGATCGGTTACCAAATCCACGTCCCCTTGAAACACGAACAGGCGATCCCCAGCAGACACCACCAAACGATCCCCGTTCTCGCTCACGGATATGAATTCACCAAAATTCGTGGCCTCTTGCGCTTGACTGCTCAACGTGAAATTCTCCACACCACCGGTGGTCCAATGGAAAAAATCAGTGCTCCAGACTAACGTCAGTGCGTTCTTACCTTCAGGTGTACGCACAGCTACTATGGTGGCCAAAATGCCCACATCACCCACTGCGCGACGAAACATCGTCAAACCGCGTATCTCTGTACCTGTAGGCAAGGCGTATGGTACAGGGTGTCCGACATAGAGGTCCAAAATGTGGAACAAATTACTGGCATCTGCCGCAACCACCGCAGGTGCAATGGCCTTGGGAGGGGACGCTTGGAACAACACGTTATGCCCAGGTGGAAAGTCGTAGCTTGCGTTCAACGCATCATCCGGTTCCGTCACACGGGCCGAATACAGACTGCCCTTGATGTCATCGTACATGTAGTGAATCATGCCCATTCCAGGTTGCTCACCCATAAAGGTTTGGGAAACTACATCTGTACGGATGGGTGAGGCGTTTGCGATAGGATCGTAACTCTCAAAGCTCAAACTCTCTGTGGCTGCACTATACTGCGCCTGGACCACGTAAGAACCCAATTTCCACACATTTTTCGGCTCAGCGCCAACACGGGCACGGAAAGGACTCACTTTCTGCACGTAGAAACGACTATCCCCGTCGTCTTTGGACGCGGCGGCGGACATGCGCCACAATGGATGCGTTTGAACCTCTACACCCTGCGCTTGGATCGAAAAATACGTGTCGCGGGAAGGTGGAGGCGCTTTGGTAGGTGTTATACCTGTACCTGTGCCTGTACCTGTACCAGTGCCCGTACCAGTGCCTGTACCAGTATCTGTACCAGTGCCTGTACCAGTGTCTGTACCTGAACCGGTGCCTGTACCTGTACTAGTGCCGGTGCCAGTGCCGGTGGGTTTAGGTGGTAAGGTAGGAATCACTGCGCGCGGCTTGGTATGACCTAACGTCAAGACTAGAGTCACCACCACACCAATCACCAATAACACACCACCTATCGTCCATATGATCCATTTCTTCATTATGGCACAAAAATACGGCTGTCGAAAGGGTACGGATTTACTTTTAACTGTGCATCATAGAAAATTGAGATGTGCGGGGACAAGTTTGGGTGAGGACGATGCGTTTTGACGACGTGTCTGGTGCATTGACTGGAGGGCTTCTAGGTGATCATGGTTGAGGAGTCGACGTGTCAAAGGACACATGAGATGAGTGCTGCCGTACGGGGTATGCTCCGCCGCCCTTAAACAGGCTTCCACGTAATTGTGAAGGTTACACAGCTTCTGGGCTTGTGGATGATGCTTGAAAGTAATGAGCAAGAGGTTATTCACCCCATTGTCAGTGCTCAAAGTCGAGGGTGTCGACCGTACGCTCATCGAGGCCTCCGACGTCACGCCGATCGGCTGCAGATTGACCGCGTCGACTGTGTCCGAGGCCACCAGTGGCCACCGCAGCTTGTGTTGTACCGCCCAGCGAAAGCAATCGAAGCTGTGCAACGTATTAAAGCTCTTCAGGGGGGTTTCACCAGCATAGTACAACTCTAACACCACCAGGTTGCCGAGCGTCTCAGACACTGAATCGGTACGAGAGAGGTCTAGATGACAAACGCACACACAGCAACACAAGGGTTAATACTACCTTGACTACACAGCAGGCAATATACAACATGAGATCCAACAACGTACTCCATAGGTACTGCGTCTCGCCTTTAAACAACAGTGTAGCGCCCTCGGTGTGTTTCTTGGCGTGGAAGTGAGTGGCGTAGATCAGCGTTTGGATGGTGGCGTTCAAGGCCAATGGAAACGAAGTGCGCCGGTCGCCCCTGTGTACAATCACAGTAATATGCTTGTGCACAACATCTATCTCAATAGACTTCATGAGCGTAGTCTTGTGGCTTAAGGCATACAGGGCGCTTCACTCTGCTGACACAACCCCAAGACCTCGGAGCTGTCGCACAATAAAGACCCAACATTTCATAGACAGTCGCAGAATAAAGCTGTAAAAAAATTGCCACATAACATACCCACACTTTCTGCGTCCAGTTGCACGCACGCACAGACAGACACACGCACACAGAGACGCATAGGTAGCACCCACAACTCAGTACACCATGCCACGTTCCAAAAACCCTTACCAACAGTACACTCAGCAGCTGGAACTTAACGCCAGGGCACGTACACAGGCGATCGCTGCCCATGCGACAGCCCATGCGGCAGGCATGTCTCCACTCGTACGCACACACATGCTGCGAATGGTCCAGCAGTATTACCCGCCACACACCGCTCCTGTGAAATCACGTCACATGGTCCTGGCACAAGGTGCAGAGCATAGCGAGATCCACAGCGACATGAGCAGAGACATGGAAACAGACACTCAGCCGGACATCCAAGTCCTGCGCGACGACGCAGACGAGGTGCCGATCGCCCCGCCCGCCGCCCTACACGACCGCTCCACCTCCAACAACACTGGCGGCAGTCGCGTATGCCCCAACATCATCCATTGGGCTCAATACCAAGACCAAGAGGAGGACGAGGACTCAGAAGAGGAGGAGGAAACACTGCTGTGTGGCTGTGTGGACGAGGACGGCTACGTGGACCTGCAATGTGCGTTGTGTCGCTCAGACATATGCGCGCGCCTAACCTGTTCTCAGGAACTGGGTTTCATGCGAGTCTGCGCCGATTGTCTTCAGCAGCAAGCACTGGGTCCATTGCCCTGTGGACATATAGGCCAGCTGGAAATGGCACACAGCACCCACGCTACACACCCCCATCGCATCAGCAGCCAAATTTCAGCCTCTGTGCGGCCCTTAGCGCTCGTAGAACCTCCGGTGGGGTACATGTGCGAGGCGCCACACTGCACACGCGGCTGGTGCACCTACTGCGACGCATTGTACGGCCCCCAAACCCATTGCAGGACGTGCGCGCACCAACACTATCGCCAGACACAGGTCTAATGCATACACCAAGATTTTATCTACATGTGTTGGTGGCACCCAGCTCGACTTGATGTCGCCGCTCCTGCGCTGTTCTACGAGATCTTTCTGGAAGGTTACAAAATATGCACTCTAGCAACACACCAAATGCCATGTAAAAACTACCAATGACAAAACCAGCAATGCCCCCCTTGTAACTTCCAGTCTGACCGCGAGGGTGAAAGGTGGCCTCGTTGTGTCCCGCGCGATGCCAGCAAGGCACTGTGGACTGGTTGTTGCCAAAGCGTTCTGTGTAATACGCTTGGCATTCCGGATCGTTGGTACACTTGTTTTCGAAGTTTATAGGTCTGCCAGTGTGAAGAAACACCATTCCTTGAACGTACATGCAGGTGCCCTGAGCGGCCGTGCAGTATTGCAGCATGTACACTCTGGTACACCTACTGTCATCACCTTTACAACGTCCATTCTCTTGCTTGCACGTTTCTCCGCAGCAGTGACCCGACTTGCCCACCATGTCTGAACACGGAGTTGAAGAACAGCCAGTGCACTGGCAGTTCACTCCGAACGAACAGTTGTATGTCCTAGAACTGTAAGATTGGACGTAACACGTGGACTTGGTCATGTGTTCCGGAATGACCACCGCGATTAAACACGGGAGGAATATTGCCAGGCCAATAATGCTGGCACAACAACCGAGACCGTAAGGGTGTTCTTCGTCAGTACTCATGAGTTTGGGATGAGAATGGTATGTACGCACATGCACTATGCAATCACTTATCTAATTGTACCGCACAACGTGTGTCTCAATAATAGGTGACATCTCACAGTTCTTCAGCCCAAGTGACTACATAAGTCAACGTTCGTTTTACTTCAGCATAAACACAGGACGTTGACCAACGTGAAAGGCCACACATTTTGTAACTTGTTCTTGCTCTTCTCTGTACTTCAGAAAGGCACGTCCGTGGCGGCTGTTCTTGTGATGTACCGTACCGTCTAGGCACAGATAGTCGCCCCATTCAAGCACATGGGTTCTGTGGTCGAAAGTTGGGGTCATCAACCTCATGAAATTGTCCACCCGATGAAGATCCGGAGGTCTCTCTGTCAGAAGCTTTGGATTGAACGCCAAAACCTCAATGTGCTGAGTCACGCATACGTTTTGTATGTGGAATATGCACTCCCGGCAGTGCAGGGGAATAATGATGAGGGTTGCGTACTCCATGTCATCCTCCATCACAAACGTTTCCTCCAGAGGCTGCCTGTGTGTGATTAGACCTTCACGCACAGAATCCCGGAAGCCAGTGTACAGACGGTACTGAAACACGGCCTCACCCACACTCAGGTGTTCAGTTTCCTGTCCATGTCCTTTCAACTCACCATGGTAACACTGAACAAGGTTAGAGTTATCCAGGGCTATGGATAGGCGATGGACCAATCCGTGACACCCTGAGGCGCGACTACGGTATTCGCGCCACCCGTAGTTGCAAAGCGTTAACTTCAACGCGGTTTGCAATTGCAGATCCTGATTCATCAACGTGACTATGTACGGTGGGTACCTTGTCACGACTGTACGCGTAAAGCGTTGAGCCACGTCGTCGGTTTTCGACAAAGCTGCAAGACATTCTCCTACAATGCCGTCACCGGTCAAGCCATAGCATCGCTCGTACCATTGAGCTGGTAGTGGAGCTTTTGGGTAACGATCTTTCAGGTCTGGTCCTAACAGGTTCCACGAGGGACTGGTGGCCTTCATCTCCGTCAAAGAAACTTGATGCGTGACAGGTGGAGCTTCCAGCACGAACGCCAGTTGACCCATGTACACATAAGCGTACAGTGATTCGCGTGTACCAGCCAGCTGCAAAGCCAGTGGCAAGTCCTGCAAACCCTGATAATTGCTCCGATGCAAGCGAAAAATGCACTCTAAACGATAGCAGACACTTGTTTCGGAACGTGTCAAACCGGTCACCTCCACACCCACGCTCAACGAAGTGTGCGGTGTCAAAGCGTACGGTATCCAAACATCGGGGTAGTCGGATAAATCCAGCTCCTTGCCATGGTACAACACCAGGTAACGTACAGTAGCATGGGAAGGTGGCACGGGATCCAACGTTAGCTCTATGTCGGACACCAGATCTTTGTGAGAAACCAATGCCTCTTCGTACCACAGCTCCTGGAAATGTTTGAATCCAAAGCGTGCAGGTTCGCAGGTGCCAGATGACTGGTGGTCACGGTGGTGGTCACTGTGTCGCTCAGTCATCAATGTCGTAGTTAAGATGTCGCAAAAACCGTTTTCGACAACCCCATCGGTCTTCCGCGTGCTCCTGTTCACATTCGTCACGTTCGAGCAGCGGGGCGCCTTGCTCTCCACATTCATCGTCGAAGCTGGCGTAGTGGCGGTAGGACCTGTCAGGTGAGTCATGGACTGCTTCTCCGCAGCCTTCCGCCTCACTGTCACTGTCTTGACAAATGGCACAGCTGACAGGTTCACTGTCAATTCTTTCCTGAATTGCATCCACAACGGTAACTCGTGTGAACGACACTGCTGGTGTGCCGCGCGTATCGCTCTTTGCAGTCTTTGCACTGCCACAGAAGACTCTTGATTGTTGGTGTGGTCCTTCACCAGCTCTTCCTGCAGCTGATTGAGACCCCAGACGTAGGTTTTCTGCATCCAGTGCAGTAGATCCTTCAGTCTCAGCACGTTTACGCCGCCAAGTGGTACGAAACCGGGCGAACGCACACGCCACTGTGAGTACTTCATATGGCTCTCGCAATTCAATGAGAGGCCACTGCGGCAGTTCTCCTCGGTATCCCGCCACAGGTCGACGGTGCGCCCCGGAACACTCAGCTCCGACAGGGTTCTCACCAACAGCCTGCGGTCCAGGGTGTGGTACTTTAAGCTCATCTGGTGCACGTAAGCGTTGTACTCGTCCTGCTCCTCCTCGTAATTTGCCAACGGGTACAAGGGATCCTTCTCGTCCTCCCGCATCCGTGGGTTCGGCAAGCTTGCGAGTGACAACATCCCCACGCCAATCAGGTGTGGCTCCTCGTTCAAAGTAGTTGGCAGCGTCATCCGCGTGCAGGAAGAAGTGGATTCCATGCCCACAGTGACTGGACTGGTCGCTGGGCCATCGACTGCCGGCTGGACGGTCGGCACGGGCTCGCTGCCCCACACTGTAAGTGAAGGCATTGTCATACACACTGTACAGTCGCGCTTGACCGGCCAGATACTCCTGCTGAGCCGTGCGAACATTGCGTAGAGTACCCAGAAACTGTACTCCAGACACCAACACTTCATCAACACTGAGTTTGGCGCCTCGATGCAGCTCCGAAAGACACTTCAAGCGACGACTCGACTCCGAAAAGTACAACGGAGTGTCGGGGGTCACGTTCAGCTCCAACCACAGCAAGGCCACCAAGTTAGAGTCCAACGGTACACCAGGCGTCTGAACCAACACTTGCTTGAAACACAAGATGCGTTGGTAGGGATGTAAATCACCCACCGGCAAAGGATTGGCCAGCAGAGACTCAACCGTGGTACTACGCTTACAAGCTGGGTCAGAGGTGTCCAGCTCTATGCACACGTCAGATTGTGAACAGTCACTGTTCTTATCAACCGAAGTTTGATCAACAGTAGAGCGTTCAGCACTTTTCGCACGCCTCGACTTTGACGCTCTCCCACCCATAGTACTGTAGACACAAAAACACATACCAACAACCCTACACCACCCGTGCAAAAATACATCACATCTTATATTTTTACAGCACCATTGCGTACCGCGAGGAAATCACAAGCAATGCGCACAAGCAAATCACAATCACCGCGCTGAAGCATATCCACTCTAGAAACTCCAGGTGCGCGGCAGGCCTGCCGTTGCTCCAAGGTGGTGCTGTGATTCAACTCCCCATTCGACGGTAAAGTCTGCAATCAGACTTAGAGCATTGCAGACACAATCACTTCTACACTTGCACGCAAAACTCACACAGAATGTGCATCCATAGGATACATCTAACAATGCATCAGCCCATGTGCCTATGAGATGTATTTTTTTGTGTCACAAAGGTCCACAACTCAAATTTCTTTTTTTTTGGAAAAGCGAGCCTCCCGTTTCCAAAAAAAAAGTTTGGTGGGGGAGGTGGTGAAAAATTCAATATGGCCGCCAGGAAATCTTCATTGCGGGACATCCTCACTTTTCCATCACGAGTGATCTTTTCACACACACACACACACACTCACTCACACACACACACATGTAAGTACGTAGTGTTATATTCAATTAACTAACGCTTGCTTGAACCATTGCCCCGTAGCCCTCATATGTACATCTCAGTAC
>Ga0136555_1000203_pt1 | contig 24275 bp, 19 predicted proteins | sample AntRauTorckE5432_FD_104927 | JGI IMG/M metagenome (GOLD analysis project Ga0136555, IMG submission 104927) | Saline lake microbial communities from Rauer Islands, Antarctica - Metagenome Torckler E5 #432 | ecosystem: Environmental > Aquatic > Non-marine Saline and Alkaline > Saline | place...
ACAGGTCCTACAGGTGCTACAGGTGCCACAGGCACTACAGGTGCCACAGGTGCCACTGGTGCAACTGGAGCTACAGGTGCCACTGGTCCTACAGGTGCGACAGGTGCCACAGGCGCTACAGGCGCTAAAGGAGACACTGGTGCAACTGGAGCTACAGGTGTCACTGGTCCTACAGGTGCTACAGGAGCCACAGGTGCTACAGGTGCTACAGGTGCTACAGGGGCCACAGGTGCTACAGGGGCCACAGGTCCTACAGGTGCTACAGGTCCTACAGGTCCTACAGGTGCTACAGGTGCCACAGGCACTACAGGTGCCACAGGTGCCACTGGTGCAACTGGAGCTACAGGTGCCACAGGCGCTACAGGCGCTACAGGAGCCACAGGTGCTACAGGTGCTACAGGGGTCACAGGTGCTACAGGTGCTACAGGTGCCACGGGTCCTACTGGTCCTACAGGTGCTACAGGTCCTACAGGTCCTACAGGTGCTACAGGTGCCACAGGCGCTACAGGTGCCACGGGTCCTACTGGTCCTACAGGTGCTACAGGTGCCACAGGAGCCATTGGTGCGACAGGATCCACAGGTGACACTGGACCTATTGGTACGGATGCTGGATTTTTACCGGTTGCTTTTCAAGCCAATTTCGACTACGGTACAACACAGACAAGACAACGTCTAGGCTCTTTTCAGCAGGCCGAAACAGAATATTTGTCACTAACTGCTAACCAAGTTGTGGCGCGTGGAGTCGGCAACACACACAGTACCACACAATACTTTACATTTGGTACTAAGCGCAACACTCAACTCGTGGCAGGTGGTAGAGGTACAACACATATTGCTTATTCTGAAGATCATGGTTTAACCTGGACACGTCAGACCGTAGCCGATGACGTTGTTCCACAAGGCGCTTACCAACCACTTTGGACTGGTAGAAGATGGCTCGTGCCCCTTGACCCGAATTATGGTGTCGGTTTGAAATACTCTTTCGATGCTATAAATTGGAGAGCATCCAACCCATTTGGTAGCATGCAATGTGTGTGGATGGCCATTCAACCTGAAACTGGTTTAATCGTGGCTGCTTTACAAGGAACTGGTAATGCTATATGGAGTTCTTCGGATGAGGGTGTGACGTGGACCGAACGTACCTCAAGTAATGGAAACGCATCTTGCGTTCTCTGGAATGGAAAGGTGTTTGTAGTGTCAGGGAACGAACCCAACGGCGTAGGTACTTCAGCCATTGCAACTAGTCCAGATGGTATCACATGGACGTCACAGACCTTTCCTTACACGACTGCCGATTACTTAGCATACAATGGGAGTCGTTTAGTAGCAAGTTCAAGTACTTCACCATACTTGGCATACAGCGACAATGATGGTGTGACATGGACAGCTTGCAATGTTGATGTTTCCTACGTCTCTTCAGCTGGTCGGCTGGATTGGGACGGTACCAAGTTTATATCGAGATCTTCAGACACTGGTATTCTTATTTCTTTGGACGGTATCGTGTGGCAGGAGGTGAATGTTGCAAATACTAACTTTCCAACAGCAATTCATTGGACGGGTGAGCGCTGGGTTGCTGGCGCCAGCCTGTTTTCTGGAGTCGGTAACAACACTCTCCTTTACAGCAATGATACAACAGGATACACATGGACTGGCTTGGTAGGCGCAGGTGATCTTACCTACGCTGCGTATGGAATTAGTAGCAATGAACTTCGAGAGGGTATCATTGCGTTTCCACCAGGTTCCAACGTGGGTAAAGTGTATTTGAACGCACCCATAGCAGGTAAAGGACAGGGAATAGAGGTGCGTTCGCTTGGAGTTATACAGAAAGGCTTCAAGAATGCTACTTTTGAATTTCTGGCACACTCTGAAGAACTCAAGCAAGTATCTCTTAGTCCTACAGAAGTGGTGACGAGTCGTCAGTCGCATAGTTCAAGTAGTTTATGCTTGTATGCACGACCTAGCTGGACTGATGAGTACGTAACGGGTCTGAAAGTACCTTACACGGACAGTACAGTAACTAAAGTTAGTAACAACAATAGAGCCACGTGGACGTTTGACGGCACGGACGACTCTCGTGTGTGGTTCGACCAAGCAAATTTGAAAAACACTCATCAGGAAGCCACTATTGTGCTAGGAATAAGTTCGTTCGATGATACAGACAACGCACACATTGTTCGACAGGTACTAACTTCAGCCACAGAAGATTCTTTACTAACACCAACTGTCGCCAGGGGTACTCATTCAGGCGCTGGATATGCGTCTTATAGTCAACTCTTAGTAAGTCACAGCGCCTTTGGTGGTGGTCAATTTAGCACCTTTTTGAAATTTGACCTTAGCGGTGTGACGTCAAGAGTCACCAAGGCATTGTTTCATATCGAATTACTATCTTTCAGCTCTTTGATAGAAGGCGAAAATTTACGGCTTCGTATCGGGGCATTGAAGAGATCGATTGACAACACAGTATCATGGTTGGAACCGATAGCATATGATACTCCCTGGGACATTCCTGGAGCTAAAGGAGGTCCGGAAGATGATATTGGAGGCTCGGAAGTTGACACGGATGGGTTAGTCTATGCTGAATTCGACATGACACAGGAGGCAAGTGTGGTAGTTAAAGTAGACTTAACGGCCCTAGTACACAAGTGGCAAGATGGGGACCTCGCGAATGAAGGAATTGTGCTGTACGGCATTGAGAGTTCCCCAAATTATGATGGATTTGTAACTCTACAGAACCCCAAACTGGCCGTTTACACCGCTTCCACCGAAGGAATTTTTACTGTAGGCTGGGATAATTCCAACGATCGTTTCTACGTACAGCACGGAGCATCAACTGTGACATTTACAGCACTGGCCACCGTGGACTTTCCAGTTGACGAAGTGGTGGCCTTTCGCTTCACAAAAACTCAAGGAGGACAGGTAGAATACTGGCAAAGTGGTGTACTAATTGAAACTATAGCCGCTCCAGCCGCTTATATGGGTACGTCAACGGTAACAGGAACTGCAATAGGACCTAACGATGGGGTGGGCATCACAGGGGTAGCTATTTTTCACGTAGCTAAGAGCCCCAACGAGATACGACAGCTAACTTTAGAGTCTATTGCTGGACCCAGATACTCTCTCAAAGATTTCCGCGACTCTGTGCACTGGGTGCGCAATGTGGATCCACATAATTTACTCGATGGTAACCTGTGGACTCTTAACGGTGCGTTAGAAAACTGGGGCTTGGACGGAGAAACCTGTTTACCATACTGGCGCGTGAATAGCTCCGGAGACTATTTGCAGTTTACACAGGCCTACCTTACACAAGCTTCTAAAGATTGGACAGTTGCGATCTATCTCCGATCTTTACCCACCTCGGGAGAAGACTGTCTTTTGTTTGGACAAGGAGAAGCTTCTTCATCTAGCTTGAACCACGCTGTGTACTGGAAAGCGTCCACCCTGCAATTCATAGTGGGTGATGCGGATCTGACCGGCTCACAAGCTACTTTTACCGCACTTTCTGCTGCACCTAGTAACTCTGTGGTAGTCATTGCACACAGTAGTAGCAACAGCGGGGAAGTCTCCTTGTACATTAATGGTGTTTTAGAGGAGACAAAGTCCCATACAGCAACCCCACCTACACTAACTTTAACAGGAGTGCGAATGGGTTATAACAGTGCCACCGCAGCCCGTGCAGCTGTGGGGTTTCAGTGGTACGCACTGTGTACTTTCGACAACAGTGTCACTGCGACTCAGGCGACGTACCTAACACCAAAGGTCTTAACAGGACACGGAAAAGATGAAAGATGTCTACACATAGTACGCGAGACAGATGGTCCAACCATAAAGATTACAGCAGAAGAAGGAAATAACACATATTTACCGTATAGCACACAGAACGCAATCACTGAGGGAAACTTAGATGGACACATTCAAGTTGAAGTGAACGGACGAAAGGCGTGGATACCAACGGTAAAAGAACCACAACTTCCTACATTTTCCTACACCTTTAAATATCCAGCCGCACCCACCACGCGTCCCAGTCAAGAGGCTGATGCAGGGCCGGTGCAGCGCATCTCTCAGGGCACGGACAAACTGGTTGTCTCTGTACCCTCCAACAGTGCTACTCTGACGACGGAGTTCACCTTTGGACCCAAGCAAGACTACCTTATGGTGGTGGTCAGTGACGCTGGGGATATTGCTACTATAGATGCGGACGGTAACCAAGTGGTGCGCAACAACTCTATCTTCACCGATTGTCGCGACGTGGCCTACAGCGGTTCCCTGTGGGTGGCAGTAGGGGACAACAAGGTGGCCACGTCCACAGACGCGATTACGTGGGTTGACCGTGGAGGGATTCCTTCAGTTGGTACCAGTATCCATTGTGTGGCGTACGGCAACGGGGTGTTTGTGGCGGGTCAAGAGGGTGCGAATGGGGGTATTGCGGGCTCCTGGTCGACCGATGGGATTAGCTGGACCGCCTGCACGGGTGAGATCCTCAACACTGTGTACGACATCATGTGGGATGGTAACCGGTTCACTCTCGCCGGTTTAGACGTGGACAGTACTGAGGATTTCAGTATGAGTATGAGTGACGATGGCAAGGCCTGGGCCTATCCCTACAGTATTTTACTTTACATCGGTATTTCATTGGCCTACAATGGAAGTACTACAGTGGCAGCGGGCGTTAGTGCTGGTTTGACGAGCTCCCCCGACTATGGCACGAGTTGGCCCTCTTTTGACACCAGTTTCATTAGTGGGCTGGGTGTGGCCTGGAATGGTTCGCTCTTCGTGGCTGTGGGCATTCCTGATACTGGCAGAACTGACTCGGTTGTTACCAGCACAGATGGTATCACTTGGACGGGTCGTTTGTCCGAAACTATACTCTCCGAAGGCTGGACGGTGGCTTGGGACGGTGTGAAATGGTGGGTCGGTGGTAAGCTGACCAGCGGAAACTCGTTGTTCAGCAGCCCCGATGCGATCACATGGACGCCGGAGGGTGCCACCTTGAGTGGGATCGTGCAAAAGATCGAGTTCAACTGGCGGCGTCCCAATGTGGCTTCGTTTGCCGCCGACGCCACCACACCCAGCCTGACTTGGAACGACACCAGTGACGCCAACGAAATTGAAGTGCGGGATCTAGGGTTTGTACACACGGGGTTTAACCAGGACGTGACTTTTTCCTGGATGGACACTGATGTAGGTGGTATCAGCGGTGTATTTAACTACACCTTTAAATATCCAGCCGCACCCACCACGCGTCCCAGTTCCCATGCTAATGCAGGGCCGGTGAATCGCATCTCTCAGGGCGTGGGTAAACTCAATGTCTCTGTACCCTCCAATAGTGCTACTCTGACGACGGAGTTCACCTTCGGGCCCAAGCAAGACTACCTCATGGTGGTGATCAGTGACGGTGGAGATATTGCTACCATCGATGTGGACGGTACCCAAGTGATACGCAACACGTCGATTTTCACGGCGTGTACCGATGTAGCCTACAGTGGTTCGCTGTGGGTGGTGGTGGGGGACAACAAGGTGGCCACGTCCACAGACGCGATTACGTGGGTTGACCGTGGAGGAATCCCGTCGGTGGGTACGGTTATTCAGTGTGTGGCTTATGGCAATGGGCTGTTTGTGGCGGGTCAAGGGGGTGGGGGCGCTGGGGCCTCTTTCATCAAGGGTTCCTGGTCGACGGACGGCATTAACTGGACTGCCTGTACGGGTGAGATCCACAACAGCGTTAATGGCATCATGTGGGATGGCACCCGGTTCACGGCCACCGGTTTAAGTGTGGACGATATTGAGACATTTAGTATGAGTGACGATGGCAAAGCCTGGGCCTATCCCTACGGCGTTTCGCCCTTTTGGGTCGGTATTTCGTTGGGCTACAATGGAAGTGATATAGTGGCAGTGGGTTGGAATGATTCTATAGCTCGATCCACCGACTACGGTACGAGTTGGTCCATTACTGACAATAGTTTTGACAGTGGGAACGGTGTGGTCTGGAACGGTTCGCTCTTCGTGGCTGTGGGCGTTCCTGGTACTGGGGCTGACCCGATTCTCACCAGCCCAGATGGTCTCACCTGGACGGGTCGTTTGTCCAGATTTATACTATCTGAAGGCTACGGAGTGGCGTGGGACGGTGTGAAATGGTGGGTCGGCGGTAAGTTGACCAGCGGAAACTCGTTGTTCAGCAGCCCAGATGGTATCACATGGACACCGGAGGGTGCCACATTGAGTGGGATCGTGAAAAAGATCGAGTTCAACTGGCGGCGTCCCAATGTGGCTTCGTTTGCCGCCGGTGCCACCACACCGACCCTGACTTGGAACGACACCACAGATGCCAACGAAATCGAAGTGCGCGATCTGGGGTTTGTACACACGGGCTTTGATCAGGATGTGAGTTTCACTTGGATCGACACGGACGTGGGCGGTTTGAGCGGAACCACAGGCTCTACTGGTGCCACGGGGCCTGCCGGTCCTACTGGTGCCACAGGTCCTGCCGGCCCAACAGGTCCTACAGGTGCTACAGGTCCTACAGGCGCTACAGGTCCTCCAGGCGCTACAGGTGCGACAGGTCCTACAGGTGCGACTGGTGCTACAGGTGTTACAGGTCCTACAGGCGCCACAGGTGCCACAGGTGCCACTGGTGCTGTAGGTGCTACAGGGCCGACAGGTGCCACAGGTCCTATCGGTCCTACAGGCGCTACAGGAGCTACAGGTGCCACAGGAGCTACAGGAGCCACAGGTGCCACAGGTCCTATCGGTCCTACAGGAGCCACAGGTGCTACTGGACCTACTGGACCTGCAGGTACAGACGGTCAGTTAATAGGTACCTGGCAGGGTAGTTGGGACAATGGTACTCCATACCTCGCCAATGATTTAGTGATTGAAGGAGGATCAACTTACATATGTACACTTGGGCATACTGGACAACAGCCCCCTAATGGCACGTACTGGGATTTGGTAGCTGCAGGTGGTGCTAGTGCCACGAATGGATATGCACGCTTAGATTTTGATAACCAATCGAACGTCAACGGAAATGTGAATCTGACATTTTCCGGCTTTACATCAGGTTACAACAACATATCCGGGTCTTCTCTTTCTTCCGGGTTCCTACAACTACCTCCTGGTACATGGTTGATTACCTGCAGTTTGAGTTTCACTACCACCACTCAGCGTAGCAACATCCGAATGATTCTCAATGTTGGCGGATCTGTGTATTCTGAACGCAGCGGAGGTAATTATATTCGTAGTGCCAGTGGTCACAACGAAGCTGGTGACACATACATCGACGTCGTAACCACCACTACGGACCCCACGTCTGTTTATTTCTCCACAGAGCAAGAAGGGGCGGCTGGTGTGGTCATATTGGATGCAGCATCATCTTTTTGCACTGTGACTCAAGTCAACCTGCAAGGTCCAGTGGGTCCAGCAGGTCCTGAAGGTCCAGCAGGTCCATCTGGTGGACCCCCGGGGCCGACTGGTCCGCCAGGTCTAGGAATAAACTGGTTAGGGCCGTGGAGTGGTGTTACTGCTTATGCATTGGAGGACGCTGTGAGTAGTGGTGGAGACTCGTACATCTGTATTCAAGCTCACACCAACCAAGTGCCGCCTAACCTCACGTACTGGAACATAATTGCAGAATCGGGCTCCACAGCTGCACACACACACGTGCCAGCTGATATTATAGGTTTAACCACAATTTACATGGTGCCCGTGTGGGCAGAAGAAAATCAGTCTTTGGGTAACGACACGTACGAATGGGCGTTTGGAAATGGTGCGGATACGGATGTCAACAACGGTCTGTCCATGTACGTACCTTCTGGAGAAACCTGCCAGTTGGTAGCTTTGAGTTTGACTTTAGCATCAGGTAGCGCTGAAGTGGCGTGCGAGGTCAACGGCACACAGGTAGCCTCTATATACTCTGCTATCAAGAGTGGTTCGTTTGAGTTATCTCCAGCTTATACGATATCTGAAGCGGACCGTATCAATTTCCGAACTGTTAGTTCCACTGGCACCACCTTATCTAACGTGGTGTGCGCTTGGTTTCGATACACTAAATCAATATAAAACACCTGTATTGAGTATCTCAACAGCTTTGTCTCTGACTTCAAGGAAGGATAGGTCTTGTATGGTTGTCGCACCGCATTCCAAAAAGCCTTGGTTTTCAAACATGGTACCTGTATGGGAGTACAAGTAGTCCCACAGGCCTTGTATAGGGTATCCTTGCTGTATACCTCGGTTGCCGAATTGTACGTACATGGTCGTCAAGTTGTTGATTTCCAGTGTGTGTGCTACCTGAATGCCCGAAAGAGGACCTATATGGTTAATTAGGAACGCAGTGACCATTTCTACACGACGTTGTCTAGCACGTTTCATGCCGGCGTGGTAGCGCAAAGACCATTGTTGATCCACATGAGAGGCTTCAACTTGAACTTCGAGCTCGGTGTACGTTTTGCCCTCTGCGGTCCAACGTGTTTCAATGTCAGCTGTGTGCTGCGCCAGCCGCTCTGTGTGCGAGTTTACCAGAAACCATTTACAAGCAATGAGCTTGTCTGAAGTCGTGAGACCTTCATACCCACCGTCTGACACAATAAGCTCTTTGAGCAGGTCACGATTGTAAATGTAATCAGGCTTCTCGCCTTTATGGTGCTGGTGGATGATATTCATATTACGAACGAAAGATAAATCACAGTAGGAATGAATTCTTTTTCTTCCTTTACACACGCAGGATTTTCGTTTGACCTTGAGATGTAACCCATTATGATCATCCAGCACCAACCACCAATTTTGTGAGCAGTCATTTAGCATTAGTTCTATTCATAGCAGTGTGTGCACTTTCTTTGGTTGTTCAAGTTGAATTTACCATGTCATCGTCTGGTCGTCTATTTTTGGTGCGACACACTGAGAAGGAAACCAATGGAGCCGATCCTGACTTGTCAGCCCGCGGTGTAGAGCACGCCAAGCAATTGGAATTGAAAACGGACACTGTCATTGTGTCTATCCTGAGGCGAGCTCTCAATACCTACTTTCTTTCAAAAATTCAGTGCAAAACCAATTTGGTCCTCAGTACCAATGCACGTGAACGCATTGAAGGCGCATCCACGCGCTTAGCTACGGAAGACGTTGATTTCATAGAATCTTTCGAGCTATTCGTGGAACGCGTTGATCGCACTGTGGACTTGATCCGTTTCCATTTGCAGTCGGGCAGTGTAGCTATTGTCTCTCACGAGGATTTCTTGCACCAGCTCCAGAAAAAGCTCGGCGTTCAAGATCCTCAACCTATGGCAATGGGGGAAATTAGACAACTGCAAATCGCAACTTGAAGAGAGACTGTACATTTACCTTCACAATGTAGGCCTGAGTTCTTGTAAGATGTGATGAATTTAATGTCATGTTGTTGATACATACTTAGCTCTGTGGTAAGCGAAAGAATAGTCGTGTGTTTGGATTGACCATGCCACGGAATGGTATCCTGTACTTAGTGAGACACACTGAGCTGGCAAACGATGGAGTCGATTCTGACTTGTCAGCTGACGGTTTGGAGCACGCCAAGCAATTGAAATTGAAAGTGGACACTGTCATTGTGTCAAAAATGAGGTGTGCGGTCACCACTGTCATGGAATCTAAAATTTGGAACAGGTACAATTTGCTTTTGACCAGCTATGCACGTGAACGGATTGACAGCCCATCCACACGCTGTCCTTGGGAAGCCGATGATCTCGTGGAATCTTTCGAGCTCTTTGCCGCACGCGTCAGGCGCATTAGGGACATGGCACGCTACCATTTGAAGTCTGGCAGTGTAGCCATTGTGTCTCACGAGAATTTCCTACACGAGCTTCAGAAAAAGCTTCTCGTTCGAGATCCTCAACCTATGGCAATGGGGGAAATTAGAGTCGTGCCAACTTTCTTCAGCTCACGCTAGAACTTGACTTCACCGGCGATGGTTCAGCTCGTGCACATCATCGTTCAGTTCGTGCACACGTTTGAGTTGCTTGGTATGTGTATGAAAGCGATGCTGTACTGTAGCTTCAAGCTGTTTGTTTTCGTAGCAGTTAAAACGCCAGGCTTTGTGTGTGAGCCAAGGTGTAGCGTGTTGGTCATCTAGCAACGTTTCGTCCACGCAGAAGCGGGTCGCCAAGTCACTGGGTACCGTACGCACGCAGCCAGCTTGTGCGCCGAAATGTCCAAAGTACACGTCCTCCGCCACGTGTTTCCGAGGCTGAAACGGCCCCAGGGTTTCGATGGCTTGCAGCATGGCTTGGGTACGACGCCACGAGACTCCGCCGTTGCCCGTACCTGTAGACCAAGGCCAGCACAAGGGTGTGCGGTATTTGGGCCACGGTGCCCCCACGTAATCAAAGCCCTCCTCACCATCCGCCTCCATGAGTTGCTGCCAATAGCGTAAACCAAAAGGTGACTCGGCGTGGAAGCAAGCGTCTGTTTGTACAATCAACACTTGTTCGGCTTGCACACGTGCCCAGAACTGAGTACTGGTGAGCAGTCGACTGTAAGAAAGTAAAGTGAGGTTATCGCGCTTGAGGGGCAATTGCCAGAAGCGCAAGTGCGTGTCCGCGCCAGCTCGAATGAGTTCTGGATGTTGTGCCAAGAAGGCTTTTTGGTCCAACTCCGGTCCGTGTGCCCAGACTACTGGAATGGTGGTGTGTTGCACACACGATAGGGCTTGGTGCAGCACAAACGGCACAGCTGCATGACCACTGCGTGGTTCTATGAGCAGAATGCCAAACGGATACATAGCAGTACCTGAAGGCATGTGATGGTACTACCCCCGTACGAGTGTAGGAAGAAAAATTGAGCGCTGCTGTCTTTCTTCTTAGCGTAACTTCTCGAGAAGCAGGGTAGGTATGTTTTGGCAATTTGTGCAGTTTATTTTTTGGCTGAGCACGTTTGCAGTGTGCGTGTGGTTGGCTCACCGGTACATTTTCCAAAAGGACGACGAAGCGGCACAGCCCGCACCCAAGGTCCAGGGTCATAGCAAGCGCACTGACTTGCACACACGATCTGCTCTGGGAGTCACAGACAGGAAACCCGTACTTACACCGGCAGCTCGGCCAGTGCACCACGACGCTGACAGCGAATCTGATTTGAGCGACTAGCTACAATTTCTCAAAGCCGGATGGAAGTAGAAAACCAAGTGTGTTTGTGTGTGAAAGGTGATCTACGGCACCATGTCTGTTCCTGCAGGTTGCAAAAAGTTGCCTGCACGGACTGAAGCTTATGGTGTGTACACGTCTACAGGTAGGCCAGTAGCCCAAGGCAGACGCGGTGGTCTGATGGTCTGCTCCAACACCGGTCGCTGGTACCATTTGAGTAACAAACAGAAACTTAAGGTCGCCAAACGTTCTCGTGCTCGCGGTCGCGGTCGCGGTCGCGGTGTTGCTAGTGTATGTAACTCGAAGCCTAAAACCAAGGCCAAGTCCAAGTCAAAGCCGAAAACCCCTCCGAGTAAACGTCGACGAACCAGTTCGAAGCCGAAAGCTAAAACTAAAGCCAAGCCTCCGATTAAACGTCGACGAACCAACTCTAAGCACAAACCACAAGCCAAAGCGAAAGCGAAAGCCCACCCCAAACCAAAAAACCAGCCCAAGTCGAAGCCCAAGCGTCGCTCTGTAGGGGTGGATGTATACGTAGTGACGGTGAGCACAGTGAAGGTGAGTGGTGGATCACTGCAGGTGAGTGGTAGCTGGGGTTCAGACGAGTACTTGCGTGAGCTTATTCGAGTCACACAGGGTGTACCCTTAACGACTACGCGTGGCTTGTCGACTGCTAGCTTGGCAGCCTACCTTCCTGACCTTCCATATGAGTTACCACCTCAGTTTAAACGCTTGAAGACTTTGGAGGAGCTGAAACGCATGTTTACTCCAGGTGGCTGTCACATGAACCACGAGCGTTTGCTCAAGTTAGGTCAGGCCATTTACGGTAAGAAGGTGTACACACAGGTACCGACAAGAGACCTGAGTCGGTACTTTAAGCAAGAGTCGGCTTATCCGTTGAGCACGCGCTTGTTGTGTCAATATGGGGAGTTTTTACTGGCACACCGTTTGCAAGGGCACGCACGTCCGCCTCAAGTCAAGAATATGCCTGAAGAAGGTTTAGCTTCCACTTTGGGTGGTCGCAGCAGCTTCTTTGCGCACTGGTACCTGATGGACTTTCTGGGTGCCGGAGTAGATGCCTTTACCTTGCGTATGGGATATCGTGAAGACGGCCAGCAGGGTTGTTTTGCGTTGCGTTTTGCCTCACCTTTGGGCAAGATCAGAACCACCGCGCTCATAAACCCGCACAAGGAGAGTGTGGTGGCTGATGCTATGCACGCACGGGGCTTGGGACCTCGTACCTACTCGCACAAGGTCAAGTTTCCTTCAGGGTGGAACCAAAAGCCGCGTTACGCTACCACTCGTATGGAAGTGCTGCACGAGAGCTTCGAGACCTTTCTGGTTGACCTACAGGCTCGTCGTACCAACCATGAGCTATCTGCCGCGGCTTTCCGCAAGAAGTTGAAATTGCTGCAGCAGTCGTTGAAGCAGATGTTCCAAAGTCTGCACGACCAGCGTGTGGTACATGGCGACTTACACGCCAGCAACCTCATGTTCAAAGCTCGTTCGAATAAGCTGTACTTGATTGATTTCGGTCGGAGCTGTGTGCTACCGGCCAGCCTGAAGAATTGGCGAGCGTATTTGGAAATTGACTATTTGGCCATGGTGAAGGCTTTTAACAATTTGGTGGAAGAAGGCAAGCTGGGCGAGGAACTGTACGTGGCGTTGATTGACGTAGTGGACGCCAGCAGTCGGCAGTGGTTAGGCCATGAGGTGGACTTGGACACGGACAGCTTTGAGCCTTTGGATGAGCTAGAACGCAATCTGGAGTACAAACGCTTGGTAAAATGTACACACAAGTAGCGGCGAGTGTCCGACCACTATGACTTTATGAGATGCTGTCATTAATACAAACCAGATCCTGATGAACCTGGTCTGATGTTAAGACCTAAATCTGTGTGTGCGTGGGTGTACGCGTGTACATCATGGCCAGTGACAGCCTTCCGACGGATCATAAATGGCTACCCAGGGTGGACTTGGACGCGTATCGTCGTTTCCTACGCGACCAAGGTGCTGCGTACGAGCGTTTGCAGCTGCTACAGGAAGCCTGTGAACAGCAATGTAAGCTTTCAAAGTCTATGGAAGCTCAGGCCGACGCACGTGTCGCGAAGTGTACGGCAGAACTGGACAGGCAGGAAGCTCAGGCCAATGCACGTGTCGCGGAGTGTCTGGCAGAACTGGACATACAGGAAGCTCGTACACAGCAGTTGAAACAATAGCAAAAAGACTTGGAATGCAAAATTGGTGAACAATTGGCGGCTTTAGACCAGCGCCGTCAGCTGTTCGCAACCTGGATGTGTGACGTGTGGGGTTGGAGTGAGCCCAAAGCACCAGCCACGGGTGTGGAAGATCTCGAAGGTGAGATCTGTTGGGGTTTGGATGAAAAAGACCCTTCGGGCAAACAAAAGGCCGACGTAATAAGCGTCAATACGTTCGAGTACGAACGAGACATGTTCGTGCGCTTTCATTTGCAGCAAGGTCACTTGGATTTACCTCTGTGCATTATGAAAGCGGTCAAGGGCAGCTATTTTGAAGCTCTGGTCGAAACCATGCCTCAAGATCTGCTACCACCCAAGGATCTTCCCAGGCCCATCGTAGCTCCCGTGTTTGAAATCGCACTGCGGCACATACCCACTACGGTGGTGCACGTTTGTGCCGCCATACTTACCAGCGTGTATCATGGAAAGCTGATAGGCGTTCACCAGCCTGAAGAGTATCGAAAGCATTACCTGTACTTTGGTCTGTCACAGTACGCCTTTGCGGAGGGCGATCGACAAACTACTACGAGATAGCGGATTCATTGGTGAACACACCACGTGCGAAGGCGCGCAAGAGCTGGCTCGCTTGGCTCAAAACGGCTGGTAACAGTAGTGATCTTCAATGAATTTATTCCCTTAAGAGGCTGTCTTCATTGTTTGGATGGTGGAGTGGTGGTCTCGTTTGGCGCACACGTGTGTGCTTAACTTTGACCACGCTTGAACAGAAGGTAGGCGCGCTAGTGCGTGAGACTTCATAGGTGGTGGGATTGACTTTAACAATGTGAAGTTTTTCACCGTGAAGAGGTGTAAGGCCTCCGCCACGTCCCTTGAAACCTATGAAATACACGCTGTCGCCGATTTTAAATGCAGGAGTCTCGGAGATCTTGTATGTATCCTTCAGCGCTTTTTGAAACACCTCGTGCACCAAGGTCTTGTTCTTGCCATCTTGTTTGGCATGTGTCAGTATTTCTTGAAACTGGGCACGCAAAGCCCTTTCGTATGTTTTGGCTTCCATACCTTCTCCACAATCACAAAGGTTCTGCTACGTAGGGTCCGGTATGTACGGAATGTTCTCAGAACCAAGGAAAGAAACGAGGTCGTGTAGTGTGTGATTGCAATACAAGTCATTATTATGGCGTTGAACTCCATGTTTCTGGCGGCGGTGTTTGCGTACGGGTTGATTGCGCTGATGAGCGGGCTAGCGGCGCTGACGTACGGCAGCTACCTGCAGGCGAAGGGTCGCACTGCTGAAGGCCTGAACATTTTCACCATTGTCTTGGCCTGTGTAGTTCTGTTTCCAGCAGGTGGGCTCATGCTCTATGCGGGTCGACATGGGTAAATGATTGTCACCGACGGGTTCCGAACTTGTGGGTCATTGGAGGTCAAGACAGTGAGTTGGCGCAGTTCTGACATTTTTCCTACTATCTAGTAAGTCCAAATAACAGCCCGTGTAAGTAATAGAGGTGTTACAACATGCAGCACCTCAAACAACCCAGTCAAATACTGTAGACACACAGAAGTTGTACATCAACCATATCGAGATGTCCCGCCACCATATTTTTTCTGGCGGACATATTGAATTTTTCGACACCTCCCCCACCAAACTTTTTTTTTGGAAAACCGAGGCTCGCTTTTCCAAAAAAAAAGAAATTTGACTTGTGGACCTTTGTGACACAGAAAATACATCATAGGCACATGGGCTGAAGCATTGTTGGATGTAAGCTGTTAAGACACCTTCTGTAGAAGTTTTGTTTGGAAGTGTACAAGAGATTGTGTGTGTATGTGTGTGCGTACTACATGTATTACAACACAATAATGGATTGCTACAACACGGAGTATCTTGACTGACATAAATCTGATTGCGGACCGGACATGGGGATGACGCATGCGTGTGGTGTCAACCAGCTATAACTGACTGTACTGAGATGTGCATGAGTGCTACGGGGCAATGGTTCAAGCAAGCGTTAGTGAATTGAATATAACAATACGTACTTACATGTGTGTGTGTGTGCGAGTGTGTGAAAAGTTCACTCGCGATGGAAAGTGAGGATGTCCCGCAGTCAAATTTCCTGGCGGCCATATTGAATATTTCGACACCTCTCCCACCAAACTTTTTTTTTGGAAAACCGAGGCTCGCTTTTCCAAAAAAAAAGAAATTTGACTTGTGGACCTTTGTGACAGAGAAAGTGAACAAAAAATACACCTTAGAGGCATGGCGGCTGGGGAAATGTAAGATGTTACTTATGTGAAAGTTACAGATCTACATACACCCACACGGCACCTGCATTGCTATTGTGTTTCCAGGCACTGATGGCTAACGTTTCACCGTTGCTGGATAGAGAAATAGAGTGACCAAACTGATCAGCGGCCAATGCATCGGCAGGTTTGAACTGATCTGTGTACTTGGTGTACTCCACAAAGCCCGTATCGGCGTTGTCGGTGTACACCCACACAAACCCATCTATCAACGCAATCTGCCACAGCAACATGCTCAATTCCAAGGCTTTTGGTTTCATTGACATCCTCGATAATAATATGTGTATTCATGAGATCTGAGCTTTTTCTGCTGGCAAAGTCGATCTGAACCTCGCCGAGGTAGAGGTGGATTGTGAACCATGGTGCGCCAGATCTTACGTCGTCGTGTGCACAATTCACTGTTTCTGCAGTGCGTACTAGCTGGTGTAGGGACTACGCTCGGCATATTATGGTTTTACACCTTGACAGAGCTGTGTGTGAACTTTGAGCGGTGGCATCGGCAGCTAGACCTGGGCATGTGGTTCACTCTAACAGTGGGCATGCTCAGTGTTCCGTTGAGCCTGTGCTTAGTCTTTTGGGAGCCTTGTTGCGAAGAGGTCAGCTCTCTGTGTGCCTGTGGTAGCAGTGCGAGTCCAACCTCTTCTCACTACTCGGAAGAAGGAAGAGCCAGGCCTGGGCGTAGTCGGGAGCGTCCGTTGGATTTAACCCAACATTGTTACGACACCTACATTCAAGTCCCCAGCTCCCACACGTACGACACGGAACTGCCTTAGGTGGGCAGCTAGATGGATTTTCAATCGTCTTTCCAACGTGCGGCCAGGAAGCCACCAGCAGCCACGGCACCTGCCACGATGACCACGCCCAAAATGCCACTGGTGGTTTTGAGCGCCTGGGACGGTTGATTGAGCCAGGCCGTGAGGATGGCCGTGATGGCCTGTGCCACCACCAGGAACATCAGCACCATAAGAGCTACGCGAAACGTCAACTTCATGGCCATGATGGAGACAGTGCGTGTGTGTGTGTGTGTTTGTATGTGTGTTTCAAGGTCAATGTACAGTGAAAGTAGCTTTTCTTTAGCGTGGTAGTTGAGTTTTTCTGTGTCGGATAAACTCTGGTGTGCGAAAGCTGGGTCCTGATGTGGGAGTGGAGGGAATTTGCGCTAGACGATAGCTATTAATGGTGTGTTGTGGTACTAGATCTTTTAAGATTTCTAGCTCTGTGTGATGAAAAACGAACCAATTGGGCATGTTGTCAGTGCCGAACTTGAAATACAAGATAAGGAAGTGGTCATTGACGTTTTCGTAAGCTTCTATGGTGTTGGTACACAACTGCAGCTGGGCTTGTGTTCTATCTGTGGGACACATCATGGGCATAAGTTTCTTGAGGTCAAGTAATAGTTCCAATTCTTGTGGACGTCCAGTAAGTGAACTGTTAGACTGCCAAAAGCAACAAGCAAAGGTGCGTTTACACCAGTTGAGGTGTGGGATTGGCCATTCCTTGCGTTCGATTTCTCGAAACCACTCCGTCATTAATAGTGTTTTAGCCAGAGTTCTTAGCAATCAGAAGTTAGTGTAATGAAATGAATTGAACACGTTTCTTTCCTTTGAGTGAATACAATGCCTTCGATATTCACCGCTTTAGGCACGTGTCAATTCCCACCGAGCGGAGCTCGTGTACCAGGTTCTTGATTTGCCGGTTGGCCTCGAACCACTTCACGTTCATCCCACGGCAGGGCTTTTTGGTGGTGCGACAAGGCACACACATGGCTGTGCGGCCTTCGGACGCGGTACTGGGCTGGATGGTGGAGGCCATGGTGCCACAGGTACCGCACACTGGTATGCGTGTATGGTTGGCTTGGCGTAAGCTGTTGAGCGTGTGGTGCATCTCCATGTTGGAGAGCGACAGTGTCAGCATACGATCCACGCTGAGCCCGTTGCCAAACCTCCGCCCGCTGTGCGGCTGGCCCGTGACTGGGTTCATGGCTTCCACCAGGGCTTTACGGTTGGCTTGGCGACCTTGCTGGCTGGGCACGTAGGCTGCGGAGGCCACGTTAAGCTTTTCGGCAGAAAAGTGGTGTAACACTCCGACTTGCATGAACATGACCGCCACAGATTGCTGTAGCATAGCACCTGTATGACCGTTGGCCATGGTGCAGTAGAAACGCTCAGGCAGTGTAGGATCCGCCTCCAAGTGCTTTTTGAAAGCTGAACGAAACGCGGTGCCGTCCTGTGTGTGTGTGTGTGTGTACGTATGTATGTATGTGGGGTGTGTGTGTGTATGTGGATATGGATGTGGATGTGGATGTGAGCATGAGTGAGTGATTGAGTTTGCACTGTACTTAAACTTACCCTTCTTTGGCCGTCGCGCAGCGCCAGTGTGCTGCTGAGGCCTTCCGCCTGGAAGCCCAACGTGGCACGTGAGATGATGCAGCTGGGATGCATGATGAGGTCGGGCTGCACACCCCTGAAGCTGGGGTCTTGGGCGTGAGAGATCCACGGCATGTCCTCCACGGAGCCGAAGAAGTGTTTGATGGTGAACTTCTGACCGTTGGTGGTGCACTTGTCGCCGTCCTGGAGCTGACGCATGCGTGTGAAAGTGAAGCGAAACGCGTAGCTAGTACGAGGTACGTCCTCTTTCGCTCCGTGCACCGCGCCTTCGGCTTGTTTGGCGAGACGTTGTTCTACTTGGCGTTGGAGTCTCCACTCCTTCTCGTCGAAGGTAGCTCCTTCCTTGCGTTGTCGAAAGGCGACCCACTGGTCGTCCAAGTCCGGCATGAGTCGGTGACCCGACGCAAAGGGTACGTACTCGATGTCTACGTCGTCCAGTACGTAGTCGGTGGCGCCGGTAGGCACGCTGTAGTCCGTAGTAGCCCACCTCAGTACGGATTTACCGTCCTGAAAGGTCAGAACAGGGTCTCCCGGGTGTATAGCGCGCTTCTTGTTGAGATGGATCAAGCCCGGCAGGTGGTGTACAGGATCCGGTCCGGTTCGACAGTGCGACCAGACGGGTTTCAGGACGCCTTGATCCTCCTCCGGCAGTGGCGTGAAGCTGTCAGACGCTTCTGTGCCATATCTGTTGAGGAGCTTAGAGTACTCCGACAGGTCTTCTTGCACGAAAGCCACGGTGGTGTTGAGCACCATGGTTTCTTCGACCATAAGTGCGCCTCGCTGTATGGCGGCGGGGTTGATGACGGCGCAATCTTCGAGATTGTCGCCCGTGTCCATGACCGCCACCAACAAGCTGTTGCCTCTAAGGGAGACTCGCTCCTGGTGCTGTACCTCAACCTTCACCTTGAGATCCGTATGCGTCTTCATCTGCGTGGAGTGGCAGCGGGTGATCTGGCGCGACGTGTAGACCAAGGGCTTGGATGGGTACGCCAGCGCGGCGATTGAGCGCGGCAGGTCGCGCAAGTAGCGAGTGAGCGGATCCTCAATGGGGTACAGCAGCTTGAGGAAGCGCTGGGGTGCATCCAGGCGCTGGCACTCTGTTTTGGCGGTGATGGTCAGCCGCGCGGCTTTGGTGTGGTTTGCATAAGGCACCTGGCGCAACACGGGTCCCAGCACCAGTGTATCTGGGCTGCCGTACTCGTAGTGTGTAAGCTGGGAGCTGTGTACTCTCTGTAGGTAATCATGCGGCCACAGACCAATGCGTATGTGGCGGTGGTTGAGCTCTGACGCGTCGAGCCACTCGATCTGGTTGGGCTGGTTCACCAACCGTAGAGGTCGCATCAGACGTCCCGGTCGAACATCCAGCTCCAAGACGGTGGGTGAATGCGGACTGACGGGTGGTACCACGTAGCAGCTTAGCGACCAGAGTGTTTTTGGGTATAGCTGACGCAAAAGGCGCACGCTAAAGGCCCAGTACTTGACCTCGTGAGCGCGATTCTTCGCGTAAGCCACCGGCAGACCGTTGAAGAGCAGTATCACATCTGAAGACTTGAGGTAGGGTTGTTTGAGCTGTTGTAAGCTGTGTAGTTGCTGCTGGACGTTCGTCAAGCCTAGGACTTTGGGGTGAGCCAGCAGTCCCCAGCACCATGTGAAGCCTTCACAGGGCTCGAGGTCGTCGGGCGGTGTGTGCACGTAGCCGAGCCTAGACAGGTGCTGTTTAGCGTTAAGCCTGGGGCTTTGGCGTACGTGTTCGAGTAGATAGTCGACCTCTCCGCACTTGGTGTCTTCGGGTGTGTGATTGGGATCCAGGAAGCCGAAGGAGCTGGCATGTACTCGGCGGTACTGGTGACTTTCCTCGCACCCCATGGGCGTTTGGCCTGCGAACTTGACCTGGGACAGCATGGCTTGGCAGTGCAGTGGGTGGTCGAGGGGCAGCGGTACGGTTTGGCCGCGTATCTTGGGGTTAGCGTGAAGCCTGCCTTGTCGCATGAGCGAGACAGGCAGTGCTGCGCCGGTGGCTTCCTGTCCGCAGGTCCAGAGCTTCTGCAGCTCCAACATCAGCCTTTGGTGGTGAACCGCCGAGTCCTGCAGGTAGGTCGAGAGCAAAGCCTTGCGACTTTGGACGCGCTTCTGGAAGCTGCGAACCTGTTGCTTAAAGGTGGTACACATGAGCTGGTGAATCAACTCATAGTCGTTGCACACACGCCAGTGCTGCAGATGCAGTGTATCCGACACTGGAGCGTGTAGGTAGGCCTGGTGCAGCTGGTGAAGTACCGCGTGCTTGGCCATGGGCTGTCCGTACAGCGCTGGAGAGCCCATGAAGTCGTCCCTTATGAACAGTATCAGCTTTTGAAGATCTTTTTGGAGACTTTCCCACCGGTTGATGCACAGCGCCACCAGCTTGGACACCGTGTTTTTCAGCACGGGGTCCACAGGTTGGATAGGAACGCCAGGTCCTCGTTTGGCGTGGGGTTCATGGTCTGATTCCGATTGTTCGTAGTCCGTGTCTGGGTGGTCAACTTCCATGCTGACAAACTCCAAGTGGTCAGGCTCTTCTCCATCTAGTTGTTGGTCTGGAGTTTCGATGAGCTTCCAAGGTACGCGTTGAGTGTGGTCTAACTGTTGCAGCCAAAGCTTCTCCACCATGTACGCCAGTGCGGGGTCAGCCAGCTCCGTGAGCGCCGCTTTTAGGTGAAGGGCCTTCCTCAGCGACCAGAAAGGCAGCAGAAAAACTGCTCGGGAGAGTAGATGACAGTTGTTTGGGGCCTTCTGCGCCATGCTGAGCATGCAATCCGTAAGCACGGAGAGAGGCGCCTGCAAGCAGCTGTGCTGCTGCCAGTTCTTGGAGTACACCCATGGTTCGCTAAGGTCGAAGCGAGCGTGGGCTTGATTCTTGAGGTGATTGCCAAGCTCCTTACGTGTGATGGGGTTCAAGATCGAGCTGCCATCCATGCCGTGATCCGTAGGCAGCTCAAGGTGCTGCAACACCTCGAGCATGCGTCGTGTCAGTGAAGGCAGCTTGTCACCATGCTCCTTCAGCAAGGTGGGTTGCACACTGGTGGCAACAGGTCGCTTGAAGGTGCTATGCTTGGGAGCCTGACCCAGTCGAAGCCTCGTGTAGTTCCACGTCCGCTCGATGGAGAACTCAGGAAAGAGGCGAGCGCCCTTCAAGGTCAACAGTGCCATACGTGAGGATGGGTCGCTGGAGGAGCATACGACCACAGGTCGACCATGTGGTAGCAGAGCCCACTTGTGCTGCGTCAAGTATGCTTGAGAGCCCAGGGCATAAAAACCTGACAGGCGCTCGAAGTGTGGATACGATTCTGTACCCGATGCGGTGAAATCTGTAAGATGAGCACACGGAGCGCCAGTGATAAGATCGGGTCGGGGAGTACGGGTTCGAGTCCATATGAGTAAAATATAGTGTTAATAGGTGCACACAGACTATATCGGACTGGTGGTGACCCTTGCTAACCTGTGGATATGCGTGAAGCATGCAAAAGGTCCACATTGGTAGTACTTGTCACCGATCGGAGGGGTGGTACATCTAAATAAGATCGGTTCGGGGAGCACGGTTTCGAGCCCATATGAGTAAAATATAGTGTTAATAGGTGCACACAGGCTATATCGGACTGGTGGTGACACTTGCTAACCTGTGGATATGCGTGGCACCTGCAAAATGTTCACATGAGTGTTTGCACTCACCAGAGTTGCGAGGGTCCCGTCTGACAGCACATTGACAGAATATGGCAAAGAATATGAGTTTGGCGACCGTTTTTGTGTCCAATACCATCCCAACTGTACCTGATACTGCTGTATAGAGGTGCATAACGCCTACGATCGCCTCCATGTCCGGGGCAGTGGGAGATGGTACTTGACGTCCCTGGCGATGGGTGGCATGGAAAGACACATAGACCTGCTGCCCTTGTCGATCGTTCAAAGATAAAGGAATGAGGTTTTCCTCTGGTTGCAGATACTCATGGGCCCAAGACCACAGCGTATCCTTATGACCGTCGATACGTGCTCTCGACATCGCCAAATTCCAGTGTTCCTCTTCCTCACCCTTCGCAAGCAAGTGCCGCGCAAAGTCAGAACATGTTACTTACGTACACAATAAACAAACATTTACATAAACGCAATATACATCCGCAATATACATCCGCGTTTTATTTTTAGATTCCGAGAGGATGTTCCAAACATGGCGCTCAACGTGTGTTGTTGCGAGGCCCACATACAGTTATGGTAAGGCCTTAGAAGCACAAATCGATGAGGTGCAGATCTCTGGGCATAACAGTTCTTCGCTTTGAGGTTTCAGCCGATTGACGTCCTCTTTGCAGCATAGCTTGCACCTGAATCTCGATCACCTCACCGATGGCATGCCACACCTCATGCTCGTGGGCTTTGAGCCTTGGTTGTTTGGCTTGTATGTACGTCTGCAAAGAATTTTGGCGCTTCTTATGAGATACTTTGCGTGGTTTACGTGTGGCGTTGCTTGCTGACGCGTTTTCACTTGCCATGAGTTGCTCTATGGCCATCAGTCTAGCTACGTACCATTTCAGAGCTTGGATCGGTACGAGATCGGGTTTGGTGCTAGTCAAGGTTTTGCGTGGCATACTGATGTACTTTGATGACTACACGTTTTGTTTTTTGTTAGGAAGCATGAGAATATGTGTCCTTCAAGCCGATATTCACTTTACTGTACAACGCAAGCGTACCAGCGTGATGGGGATGCCACAGGTGCTGGTTTTAGTGCTGGTTTCTCTTTGTGGTCATTGGGTGGCAACTCAGGATATTCCTGCTGATAGCCTACATCGACAGGTTCATCATCTTTCGCAGATGGTTGCGGCGCACGTTCGCATTGTCTACGCACCCAAACATTCTCCACGACATGCGTACGCTCATGTTTCACTGCAGGTCCCTTGCTGAAGCTCATGGTAGGTCAGAGGTACAATCCAGGGTAATTCTGGTCACCGTGTTTTTTCTCTGTGTCTGTTGTGAAGATCTACGCGTCTGATCTATGACCAGTCTCGCCACATTAAAATGGCAAAGGTCACGAAAACGATTACAAACAGTAACGTTTGAAACTCTACAGATCCTGTGCCGTACAATGCGTCGTGACACCAACCTTGCGAGTGTTGCCATGTGGAACTGCACTTTTCGCTGTTCTTACCACGCTTTTGTGCGGTCCTTGAGTCTTTCTGACGCAAGTTCTCCAGAAAATCCTTTTCTTGCGTGCTCATTCTGGTGTGGGTGCCTGCAGCAAGTGTTCTGCGCGGTTGTTTGGTGTCGGGTTTCTTCCTAAGGTTCAAAGGGTCTCACTACCAGCACAGCGGCGTCGTCACGGTTCTCCTTGTACCGGCTCTGAGCTGACTTGTGTTGTTTGTTACTCCAGGTGATAATCTTACCGCACACACCGGACGTGGACGCACCTTGGAGATTGCCGCCCAGCTGAGACAAGGACGCCAGCTTTCTGGTGTCTGTCTCCAACACACCATCCGTGCAAGCTACCAGAGAGAACTTGCCGCTTGAGGCAGGTAGGGACCACAAGTCTACATCTGGATCGTGACACACGCCTTTGTGTTCCATATCGTCGTCTCCCAAAGCCCGCGTGATAGCTAACTTTTGGAAGTAATCTCCGCTGACGCGTTGTCGTTCCTGGTGATTGTGCACGTCGTGGCTCTTGGTTTTGTGTAGCACCTGTCCGTCCGCTCCGTACATGACCGCCACACAGTCTCCGATGTGCATAACGTGTATCTGCCTCGAAGGTTGCAGCAGAAAGCCTGCCAAGCAGGTACCACAGCGCATGTCATCCACGCTGGAGCTGCTCTTCATGGCACTCACTACATCCGACACCGCCGCCTTGAGTGCTCTGGAGGCCTGTTGAGGCGAACGTTTCAAATGGTGTGCAATGCGGCCGGGCAAGTGCGTAGACACATATTGCACCACGTCAGAACGCTTGTGGCCTTTCTCGCGGCACGTGCTACGTCCACATTCCCGCTCCGGACAGCCGTGTCCATCATACACGCAAGCCCAGTAGACCCCGGGCAGCTGTTTCTCGTCTAAGGCTACGACGTGTACTCGGTCCTCGCCAGCTCGCCCACGTTGCACTTTACTGCACCACTCGTAGTCCATGATGTACGGATAGAAATCTCAGACCATGTGACACGTAAGGCTTGACTGAGTGTTTCTTTTCTGTAGCGTGCACCGTCAAAGAAAAACTTCAAAATTGGAAACTATGGCGTCTACGGAGCGTGGTTTGATCATTGCCACCTTGGTGG
>Ga0136555_1000206_pt1 | contig 24171 bp, 16 predicted proteins | sample AntRauTorckE5432_FD_104927 | JGI IMG/M metagenome (GOLD analysis project Ga0136555, IMG submission 104927) | Saline lake microbial communities from Rauer Islands, Antarctica - Metagenome Torckler E5 #432 | ecosystem: Environmental > Aquatic > Non-marine Saline and Alkaline > Saline | place...
AAAATTCGAATAAATTGAGATTTTCGTAACGGCTGTCTTTAGCTGCCGCAAGGATTTTGAGACTTTTCGGAAGCTAAAGTAGCCGCTACGTGCAGAAATTGTCAAAGAGCCCAAATATTTGCCTAAAAAAGGCAAACAAATTTATTTGGATTGAAGGAATTTTTTTTGATAAAAAAAAAGTAGTTCCGTAGAAACATTTAGAGCGATTGATTCGTCATATAAAAAAAATAATAATTATGATGAAAATTATTCTATTGGCGTTTTTCCCGGTATTCCTTTTTGGTCAAAATACCGAAATCATGGGCAAACTTATTGATAGCAAGCGTAAATCCGAAATAGCCTATGCGAATATCGGTATTTTGAATAAAAGTGTAGGAACAGTTACCGATGATCAAGGTATTTTTAAGTTTAATCTTTCCGAAAAAATTAAAGATACTGATACGGTGATGATTTCAATGATTGGCTATGAAAATCGGTTGTTTGAGGTGGCGAAATTTCGTAAAATATTGAGTAAAAACAAAGTAATTACTTTAGAATCAAGGAGTTACAATTTAAGTGAAATAACGGTTATTCCAAAAGGAAATACCACAGAATTAGTTGGAAATGAAAAGCGGAATGAAAAGGTAGGTGTTTCTTTTGCGAATAACAATATGGGGCATGAAATGGCGGTCTTATTGAAAATTAAAGAACGACCAACCTCCGTTGAAAAAATATACATCAATATTACAAAATGTACTTTCGATAGTATTTTTTATCGCTTGAATGTTTATGAATACGATAAAAAAAAGAAACTACCGGCTAAAAATCTCTTACCAGAACCCGTTTATATCAATTTTACAAAATCAGAAACCGAAAAAACGCTTGTGATTGATTTAAGTGATTTGAATATTTTAGTGCAAGGTGATTTTGTGGTGAGTTTGGAATTAATCAAAGATTTGGGCGAGGGTGATATTAACTTTAGTGCTTCTTTCTTCCAAAGTAAAGGCTTCATCAGAAGGATTAGTCAAGACAAATGGGAAGTTGCACCTTTTAAAATTGGGGCAGGTATTTATGCTGAAATTCGATATGACGAATAGATTTTCGTAGAAAAAAGGAAGGTGTTTTTAAAATGCCTCCTTTTTTCTTATTCAAAAAAAAATAAAAATAAAAAATGGCTCTTTGACAATTTCTGCACGTAGCGGCTAATTTAGCTTCCGAAAAGTCTCAAAATCCTTGCGGCAGCTAAAGACAGCCGTTACGAAAATCTCAATTTATTCGAATTTTGCAGAAATTGTCAAAGAGCCTAAAAAATTACTTCGCTTCAATACGCTTATCTACTTCATCAATCCATTGCTCGTGACGAAGTTGATATTGTTCATACAATTCCGCTTGTTCCATTTCACTCAAAACTGGATTATCCGAATAAAAACCCTTTGCCTTTCTTTGACGAAGAGCCTCATACACCGAAACCGCACACGCCACCGAAATATTTAACGATTGCACCATGCCATATTGCGGAATCAAAAAATTACCATCACAATAAGTCAAAGCGGCTTCGCTTACCCCTTTATGCTCATTCCCGAATAATAAGGCTACCGATTCCGTCAAATTCAAATCATATAAGTCAACCGCACCTTCACTTAAATGCGTTGCATAGATTTTACTATACTTTGCTTTCACGGCTTTCATACATTCGTCCACATCATTATATAAATGTACATTTACCCACTTTCTCGCTCCAGAAGAACTCCGTTTCCCCAGTTCTAATCTGTCCTTGTGAACGGCAGTGTATAATACATAAATATCGGTAATACCAACAGAATCACACGTCCGCAAAACTGCACTAATATTATGTGGATCGTGGACATTTTCCAAAATTATCGTTAAATTTGGTTGACGACTTTTAATAACTTCCTTGAATCTTGCTTCTCGTTTCGGTGTCATAATTGAAGTGATGGCTTATTAATTACAAATTAAACGTATTGTAATACTTGTTTTTTTAATAAAATAAACGGCAAAGATAATAGAATATGTTAGTTTTGGGAAGGAACTATATTTTCAAGGATATTGGCGAAAGCCTAAACATAAACAGATGAAGACCCTTTATAAAAAAATGACAAGTATATTTTTTTATGGGAAAACCGTTTAAAATTATACCAAAAAGAAGAAAATATCGTCATTATTATTTCCGTAAAAGTATAATTTAGACGACTGTATTTGTAACGAATTAATTTACGAAAATAAGATTTATACAGGGAATTTTGCAACGGTAGATTGCGACAAGCGAGAAAAAGTAAACCGAATTAAACAGAAATATACTAAATTAGATTTTGATAAAGTCATTACTTTTGGGAATTCTTCGGGCGATAGGGAAACGTTAACTTAGGCAGACGAAAGTTATTATCAATATTTAGGTTAGTGATTGATAATTAGTAGCGTATCTATTCCGCATATTTTTGTTTCCTAATTTTAGTATTTGAAACTCAATATTCAGCCTTCGCAACCAATCACCAATCACCAATCTACTAATTACTTTTGCGGCTCATAATCCATAATAAACGGATAACCTTCCTCAACATAAACGTGTTCATATAATCCTGCTGCATCAGGGAAAGCCGAGTCTTCTGCAAATTTTACAGCATCAAGAATTTCCGCTTTGATTTTATCTTGAATTATTTTGATTTCCTCCTCCGTTGCGATACCTTCTTCCAAAACTTTCGCTTCAATAATTTTGATAGGATCACGGTCACGGTAAGATTTCACCTCTTCTTTAGTACGATATTTCGCTGGATCTGAAACCGAATGACCTTTATAACGGTATGTTTTCATTTCCAAGAAAGTTGGACCATTTCCTGCTCTTGCATGTGCTAAAGCCTTATCAAAAGCATGGTGAACAGCTTCCGGATCCATACCATCGACCGCCTCATTTGGCATATCAAATGCTAAACCAATTTTGTGTAAATCCTTAACATTTGATGTTCTTTCAACGGACGTTCCCATCGCATAACCATTATTTTCAACCACAAAAACGACTGGTAACTTCCAAGTCATTGCCATGTTAAAAGTTTCATATAATGCACCTTGACGAGCCGCACCGTCACCGAAGAAGCAAATCGTTACATTATCGTTGCCTCTATATTGATCTGCCAATGCGATTCCTGCACCAGTTGGAATTTGTCCACCTACGATACCGTCACCACCAAAATAGCGATGCTCTTTAGAGAAAAAGTGCATCGAGCCACCTTTTCCACCAACATTACCCGTTTCTTTTCCATACAATTCCGCCATCGCAGAACGAGTATCAATACCCTTAGTAATTGCCAAACCGTGTTGACGGTATGCCGTAATCCATGGGTCACTTTGACGACACGATGATTTCAATCCTGCTGCAACTGCTTCTTGTCCAATATAAACGTGGCAGAAACCTCTAATATCACGTTGTGAATAAGCCATCAATGCTCGTTCTTCGAAACGACGAATTCTTAGCATTACTTCATACCAATCCAAATATGTCTCTTTTGAAAAAGTTATTTTGTTTTTAGCTCTTTTTGCCATTGTACAATTAATATTATTAACATCTTGCGAAAATTCGCTTGGTTTATAGTACTCTTGACGTAAAGATATTACGCAATCAATAATTTATATTAGTAAATTTGATTTTTTTTTAAAATTTACTAATTGATGCCCAATAATTAGTAGCGTATTCGTTCTACGGTAGCATTATTTCATCGAAACAAAACTTTTTTTAAAATCATTTTTAACATTTTTTCCGATATTCACACTTCTAAGTCAATTAAAGGGTTTTCCTATAAAAAATTGAATCAACGGAATTCTATTTTATGTTTACTTCGTAAACGTTTTTTGACCACCGAGTTCTCGGCGGTCGGAAAAAGATATTTTGCGAAGCAAAATATTAAAAATATGCTTGTCATTTTTTTATAGGAAAACCCTTGAGTCAATTATTAATTATTAATCACTAATTCCTAAGAATGAAAACAGTATTATTTATACGTCATGCTAAGTCGAGTTGGAAATTTACCGATTTGGAAGATATTGATAGACCTCTGAATAAAAGAGGTTTACGTGACGCTCCTTTGATGGGCGAACAATTATTAAATCGTCAAATTTTTCCAGATTTGATGATTAGTAGTAATGCCGTTCGAGCTTATAGTACCGCTCTAATTATTGCAACAAAATTAAAATATCCAGTTCAAAATATTCAACAAAAAAATCAAATTTACGAAGCGACTTCCGAAACGGTTTTAAATATCTTGCGACAATTGCCCGACGATAAAAATATCGTTTTTATTTTTGGGCATAATCCGACTTTTACGATGATTGCCAATCAATTTTCGTCTGAAAATATTGTAAATGTACCAACTTGCGGCATCGTTGCCATAAATTTTGAGATAGCATCATGGGAAGCGTTGAATCAGCAAAATAGCCACTTTTCCTTTTTTGATTTTCCGAAAAATTATCTGTGATTTTAATTTGCTGTTATTATATTGCAGCATTAAGCAGGTAAATGACTTAATTTTAGACAGAACCTACTGTTTATCAAATAATTATACCAAACAAAGTGATAATATGAAAATGCAGTATCCGCTAAAGAATAGAGATATAACTTGGTTATCATTCAATTATCGAGTGTTACAAGAAACAAAAGATAAACGAGTCCCTTTATTTGAACGGCTAAAATTCATGGCAATTTATTCTTCTAATTTGGAGGAATTTTTTAGAGTTCGAGTGGCTTCTACACGGAGTTTGATAAAATTGAAAAAAAAATCACAGAAGGCTTTAGATTTTAAGCCGAGTACGACGCTACGCAAAATGCGGAGCATCATTAATAAACAACAACAGGAGTTTTCAGATATTTTTGAAAATCAATTATTGCCAGAGTTAGCAGAAAACGGGATTAGGCTCAAAAAGTTTGATGAGTTAACCAAAAAACAACTTGAGTTTATTGAGGACTATTACGAAAAAAATAAATCCGTTTTTGGATATCCTGTTTTAATTTCCAAACAATTTATCCGCCCTTCTTTGAAGAATGCGGCGTTGTATTTAGTTGCTCAATTGAAAGATACTTTGGACGAACAAGACGAACGTTATGCGATTTTTTCTGTTCCAACGGAATTTCTACCTCGATTCGTGGAATTGCCTACCGAGGACGAAAACCAGCATGATTTAATATTATTAGACGGCATCGTTAGAGTGATGATTCCTAAGCGAATGCCGGATTATGATTTAGAAGCGGCCTATTCTTTCAAATTAACACGAGATGCAGATTTATATATTGATGATGAATTTTCGGGTAATTTAGTTGAAAAAATCAAGTCGGGTTTAGCTAAACGCAACGTTGGCCCTGCCGCACGTTTTGTCTATGATAGATTGATGCCACAAAATATTTTAATATTCTTAAAAGAGTGTTGGAATCTGGAAGATGTTGATTTGTTTGCAGAAGGTCGGGTACATAATAATTTTGATTTCTTTGCTTTCCCAAGTTTTGGAAAAGAATATTTGAAGCAAAAAAGTTTGCCCAGACTTCCTGTTTCTTCATTAACAAATGAAAAGTCTATTTTTGAAAATATAAAAGAAAAAGACCATTTTATTCATGTTCCATATCATAATTATGAATCGGTAATTCAACTATTTGAACAAGCCGCAGACGATGAAAATGTAACGGCTATTCAAATTGTTCAGTATCGAGTTGCAAAAGAATCTCGCATCATGGAAGCCTTGATAAAAGCGGCAAAGGCGGGAAAAGAGGTCATGGCTTTCGTTGAAATTAAAGCCCGTTTTGATGAAGAAGCTAATTTGATTTGGGCAGACAGATTAAAAAAAGCTGGTGTCAATGTTTTGTATAGTTTTCCAGGACTAAAAGTACACGCAAAATTAGCATTCATAACAAGGAGAGAAGATAAAAAAGAAAAAAGGTATGCTTATTTAGCAACTGGAAATTTCCATGAGAAAACAGCATATATTTATAGCGACTTTGGTTTATTTACTGCTAATGAATTGATAACCAAAGAAATAAAAATGGTTTTCGACTTTTTAAAAACGCAAGAAAAACCGTTAAAACCTTTCAAAAAATTATGGGTCGGTCAATTTAATCTTCGAAATAGTTTAACAAAAAGTATTGAAGATGAAATTGAGACAGCAAAAAAAGGAAAAAAAGCTTATATTTTAATAAAAGTCAATAGTTTGGAAGACGAAGCGATTATTAATAAACTTTATGAGGCAAGTATTGCAGGAGTAAAAGTCGATTTGATTGTCCGTGGAATTTGTCGCTTAATTCCGAATCTGCCTGGCATTAGTCATAATATCAATATTATCAGTATTGTCGATAGGTATTTAGAACACGCAAGAGTTTTTACCTTTCATAATAATGGCAAACCGTTTACCTATCTATCTTCTGCTGATGTGATGGAACGGAATTTAAGTCGCAGAATTGAGGTTGCTTTTCCGATTTTAGATAATTCAATCCAAAAAATAATTCAAGATTTAATGGATATTCAATTATTAGATAATGTAAAAGCTCGAATTATTGATGAAAAACAACGGAATAAGTACAAGAAAAAAAATACCGCTGAACCAATTCAAGCTCAATTGGTAACGCATAAATATATTGCAAAAAATAGTTAGGAATTAAGAATTAAGAATTAAAAAACAAGTATAAAAAAACAAATATGGAAATGGACTTTTTTGATGACGACAATGAAGTATTTATCAAATTGCATAAAAAGACTTCAGACAAAGATATTTTGTATTGGGAAGTTTGGAATGAAGATGAAAAAACAGCCATGATGCACTGGGGAAAAGTGGGGCATAATGGGGATAAAAAAGAAGTGAAATCAAGTAATAATGCTGACTTGAGAGCTGCCGTGAATAAGGAAATTAATAAATATATCGCTGATGGCTATGAAGATGTGCCTTATGAAAATTACTACTTAATGGTGCTTACTTTTGAAATGGAAAGTTTGGGCGAAGTTGAGGATTTACAACGAATGGAAAATTTGAGAGGTATTGTCACGGAAAGCTTGGGCTGGAGTGGAAATGGAAATTGCGATGAATGTGAAATACAGGAGGATAAAACTATTTTGTATGCCGATGTTTTAAATTCTGAAATTGCACTTCAAGCTGCTAAAGCGGCTTTCAAAAAGGAAGGATTGACTGGTGATTTTTTCGTAACGGTCATGCAAGAAGAAGATATTCTTGTGGAAAATAAAAAAGTAACTTTAAGATAACGAAGAACGAAAAAAATAAAAGACGAAGAATAGAAAAATGCAAAAAATAATCTTTACCGTTACAAATGATTTGACTTACGACCAACGAATGCAGCGAATTTGTACGACATTGGCGGAAGCTGATTATGACGTTTTGCTTGTTGGGCGAAGGTTAGCAAATTCAAAAAAATTAGAGCCGTTTTCGTTTCAGACGAAGCGGCTTTATTGTTTTTTTACGAAAGGAGCAAAATTTTATGCCGAATATAATATTCGTTTATTTTTATTTTTTATTTTTAATCGTTTCGATGCGATTTGCTCGATTGATTTAGATACGATTCTGTCGGGGTTTTATGCTGCAAAATGGAAACGTAAAATCCAAATTTACGACGCACATGAGTATTTTACAGAAGTGCCAGAATTGGTCGAAAGACCAAAAGTAAAAGCGATTTGGGAGCGTATTGCGGATAAAACGATTCCAAATATTCGATATGCTTATACGGTTGGCGAAGGTTTACAACGTATTTTTACGGAACGTTATGGTGTACCTTTTGGCGTTTTCCGCAACGTGCCTTTCACAATAAAAAAAGACCTCGAAACGGCTGAAGTTCAACGAGTTATTGATATTTATAACCTCCAAAAAACGGATAAAAAAGTCATTTTATATCAAGGTGCTTTGAATGATGGAAGGGGGATTGAGGAAACAATAAAAGCGATGTTGTCTATCGAAAATGCAGAGTTGTGGTTAGCCGGTGAAGGTGACTTATCGAAATATTTGCGACAATTAACAAAAGATTTAAAGTTAGAAAATAAGGTTAAATTTTTAGGTTTTATTTTACCAAATGACTTGAAAGCAATTACGCAATTATCAGATATTGGTTTAAATTTATTAAAAAACAAAGGACTAAGTTATTATTTTTCTTTAGCAAATAAATGTTTCGATTATATTCAAGCCGAAAAACCTGCTTTACACCGCAATTTTCCCGAATATCAAGCTATTAATGACACATTCGAGATTGGTATTCTGTTAACTAATTTACAATCAGAAACTATTGTCAATTCATTAAAAATATTGTTAGATAATCCTTTGAAATACAATGAATTAAAAGAAAATTGCCGAAAGGCAAAAACGGTTTATACTTGGGAAAAAGAAGGGGCGAAATTGGTTGATTTTTATAACGCCATTTTCAAATGATTAGGCTACTCTTCTAAGGTTGTTAGGTTTGCCACCGCTTTTTTGGCAGTAGTAAAGTTAAATAGGGTCTTTGACAATTTATGCAAAAGTGAGCAGGTGACTTGAAGTCACCTGCTCACTAACTCTGTGTTTCCAATACTTTCGAAGTACTATTAATACAGAAGTTTATACGATTTGCAGAAATTATCAAAGAGTCAATCAACGACTAAGACTAAAAACCAACGAGTTAAATGTCCAAAATTTGGCACTTATTTAATACTTTTCAGAAAATAAGGATTCAAGTTATCGAGTAGATAAATATAGTAATTTCCAAATTATACCTTGAAAAAACTAATAATAAAATAGGAAATTTCTTTTGAATCCTACTTATCTTTCAATGATTTTTACGTAACTTCGATTATTATTACCAATTTAACATAAAATTAAGGGAAATTGAATTAGGTCACTCAAGTATCAAGTCGGCTTAATTCTTGAAAGTGTTTCAAAATATGCGTTTCATAAAACGCTGTATTAGAAAATAGGAAGAATAGGTTAAGCCGTTTCCATGCTCGGAACGGCTTATTTTTTTGCCCAATAATGACTGGTTAATCATAGTTAGCTCAAAAGTTTTTGATAATTATTTTTTTTGAGTATCTTCTAATTTTGATTTGTTGCAGCCGCAATATTCTGTTAACAGTTAGCCGTGCAACGACCATCCATCATTTACCGAATAGTAAGGGGGTAGAACGTCTCAAAGCAACCTATTAATAACTAATTTCAGCTATATTTTTTAACTTTATCTTTTAATTTAATTTGAAATCCTTTTAACCAAATGAAACAATCTAATTTTGACGTAATGGGACTTGGTATCAGCGAATTGATAAAAATTGGGAAAAAAACTTTCACATAGAATGGTAGGGAGTCGGACGCTTTTTTTGATAAAATCAATAACTGAAAATCCGTATATTTGTAAAAAAGAGATAAATATGAAAAAGAGATTTAATATAGCAGGAACTTGCCATCCAGATTTTCATTATATGATGAATAATTCCAAAAAATTGGAAGAAGTCATGCAATTGATTGAATACGGTGATTATTTTACCATCAATCGTCCCCGACAATTTGGTAAAACGACGATGTTATTTTTAATTAATAAAGCATTAGAAAAACGAGAAAATTATTTGTCGATTCAGTTAAATTTTCAAGGAATAGATAGTCAATTTTTGCAATCTGATATCACTTTCGGTCAAATGTTTTTGATGGAAACAATACAATCCTTAAAAAAAACAAATAAAGAATTAGCCGCTACTTTAGCAAATTTGGATACGCCAACTACCTTAAATGATATTTCTACACGTATTTCAGAATTGATAGAAATGACCGATAAAAAAGTAGTTTTATTAATAGATGAAGTCGATTCGAGTAGTAATTATAGTTCATTTTTGGTCTTTTTAGGAATGTTACGCACGAAGTTTTTGAAGAGAGAATATGGCGATTATACTTTCCACAGCGTAATATTAGCAGGGGTTCACGATATTAAAAACCTAAAATTCAAACTCCGAAATCCCGAAGCCGCACAGTATAATTCACCGTGGAATATCGCCGTAGATTTTGAGGTACGAATGTCGTTTAATGCCGAAGAAATTGCCCCGATGTTGGAGCAGTATTCAGAAGCGGAAAATATAAAAATGGACATTCCGGCAATAGCAGAACGATTGTATTATCACACATCTGGTTATCCGTTTTTGGTTAGTAAAATATGTAAAAATATTGACGGAAAAATATTGCCAAAAAAAGAAAATAAAACGGAATGGACGTTGGACGATGTAGAGGCAAGTGTTCAACTGTTGCTATTAGAAAATAATACGAATTTCGATGATTTAATTAAAAATTTAAAAAACCATCAAGATTTGTATGATTTGGTTTTTAGGATTGTAATTGAAGGAGAAACGATTAGCTTTAATCCTGATAATGAAACGATTTCAAAAGGGATTTTATACGGTATTTTCAAGCGAAATGGGTCGATAAAAATCCATAATAGAGTCTATGAACAACGGATTTATAACTACGTGATTTCCAATATGGAAGTCCAGTTAAAAACCGAAAATTATAACGATAACAATCAATTTAAACTACCCAATAATGAATTGAACCTCGAAAAAGTAATTGAGAAATTTCAAGAATTTTTCAAACAAGAATATAGCGAAAAAGACCAGAAATTTCTCGAAAGAGAATGGCGAATTATATTTTTAGCTTTCCTACGTCCTATTTTAAATGGTAGCGGTTACACTTTTAAGGAAGTTCAAGTTTCGGAAGAAAAGCGTTTAGACGTTACAATTACTTATTTTCAGCATCAATATATTGTAGAATTAAAACGTTGGTACGGCGAAGCTGCGCACGAAAGAGGGATTGAGCAATTAAGTGATTATTTAGAAAGACAAAATAAAAAAATAGGTTATTTAATCATTTTTGAATATCTCCGAGGAATTGGAAAAAATAAAACAAAAAAAACATGGCGAATAGAAAAGATTGACTACAACGGCAAAGAAATTTTTGCAGTCTGGGTTTGATTTTTTTGTACTTATTTAAGGAGTCGAATGCCTACCTTTTAGGATTGGTGTTCATACTACTATACATTTTGATAAGAGGAATGGTTATTTATGATTTTGCAGTGCAAAACATTTTTTCTGGACAGGATTTACATATTTCGAATTACCGCACAGCGGCTTTTGGCTCGTCAGCAAATATTTAGGACTTTCGGAAAAATAAACCTTTAGGAGTTGGACAATTGTGATGACTTTGCTGGCAATTGTCGGTTTTTTGACCGTTTTTATGATTTCGTTATTTATTTAGACTCCCACTGATTTTGCAAATTCCGCAGATTTTTTTTAATTAATACAATTTGTAAATCGTATTAATTTCTATTGCAAACTTAATAAATGTCTTTGATATTTATTAAGTAAAAAAAATCTACAGAATCAGGGAGATATGTGGGAGAAACCAAAAAACTATGTTTAAAACTATCAATTCAATATTTCAAGCACACTTTTCAGCACAACCAATTAACGTTATCGCTCCTGGGCGAATTAATTTGATTGGCGAACATACGGATTATAATAACGGCTTTGTTCTACCTGCTGCGGTAGATAAATCCATGTATTTTGCGATGGGGAAAAGTGGTGATTTAACGTGTAGTTTTCACGCTTCGGACATTGGCGAAAGCCTCGAAATTGATTTATCACAATCAATTGAAAAATCAGAAAAAGGTTGGGCGAATTATCTTTTGGGTATTTTGGCGGAATTACAAAAGCGAGGAATTGACGTGCAAGGGGTTAATTGTGTATTTAATAGCGATATTCCGATTGGTGCTGGTATGTCATCTTCGGCAGCGTTGGAAAGCGGTTTTATTTTCGGTCTGAATGAATTATTTAATTTGGGCTTAGATAGAATGGAGATGGCAAAAATCGGACAACGAGCAGAAATTGATTTTGTCGGTTTGGACTGTGGCATTATGGATCAGTTTGCGAGTTTGCACGGCAAGGCCAATCATTTTATCAAATTGGATTGTCAAACAATGGAATATCAATACTTTCCGTATAATCGGGACGATATAGCGATTGTGTTGTGCGATACAAAAGTGAGTCATAATTTGGCAGCGTCGGAGTATAATGTTCGGCATCAGCAATGCAAAGAAGTCGTTACTTTTTACCAACAATTTTATCCTGAAATTAAAACCTTACGAGATATTTCTTTTGATAATTTCAAACTACATGAAAAGAAATTAGATCCGACTTTGCGAAACCGTGCGAATCACGTTTTGGAAGATAATCTACGAGTTTATGCAGTTGGAGAAATGTTATTTATTAATAATTTGGAAGTCGCAGGCGGTTTATTGAATAAAGCACACGAATCATTGAGAGAAGATTATGAAGTCAGTTGTGAAGAATTGGATTTTTTGGTTAAAACGGCTTCAAAAGTAAAAAGCGTTTTAGGTTCGAGAATGATGGGCGGTGGTTTTGGTGGCTGTACCATTAATTTGGTTAAAAAAAGTCACCTCAACGATTTTGAAACCTTTATGAAAGTGGCTTATCAAAAGGAATACGATATTGATTTGCCGATTTATACGGTGAGTTTGACGGATGGTGTGCGTCTTTTTCCGTAGGTACAACCGGCGGCTATTCACATTCAACCCTTTCAGAATTTTTATTATTAATACAAAAAAAGGCTTCCGAGAAATTTTCTCAGAAGCCTTTTTTATTTTTAATGACTATCATTTGATTGCTAAATTATCTACGATAATTCAACAATCAAACAATTGATTTTTATCGTACTAATAACAGATTGTCTTTTAGTTCAACAACCTCACCCGTAGGCAAAGTTAAAGTTGCAACATAAATGTAAGTATCTTGTGGTGCGTCTTGACCACCGATTGTTCCATTCCAACCTTGAAGTGCATTTCCATTATCAAATACTAATTGTCCCCAACGATTGAAAATTTGGAAATTATTAACTACAATATTTCCTTCAATAATTGGCGCAAAATAAGGATTTTTACCACCAGGTGTAAATGCGTTCGGGAACGCATACGTTGGTGGATCTACTTGAATTGTAAACCCTGTTCCTGCTTCACAACCTGCATCTGAAATAGCCATTACGGTATAAGTCGTTGTTTCAAATGGACTTGCCGTTACTTGACTATTTGTTCCCGTTAAACCCCTGACTGGTGTCCAAGTATAAGTAATTGGACCGATAGGACTTATTCCTTGCGGAACTGGAACTGCAGTAATATCAACCGCATCACCTTGGAAGATTGAAATATCCTCGATTGCTAAAAGGTCGAATGGCCCACCTACATTTACCGTTACAGTATTTGTATTAGAACAATCTCCACCCGTTACAGTCAAAGTATAAGTCGTTGTAATAGAAGGCGAAGCCGTAGGATTTGCAATATTCGGATCATCTAAACCTTCTATTGGTGACCATGAATAGACCAATCCTAATCGAGCTAATCCACCAATTTCTACGGAGTCTTGACCTTCACAAATTGTTTGGTCTTCCGTTACATTTGCTGCCCCTTCAAATACCGTTATAGTAATTTCTTCATTTATATCACAAACTGGTGTAGATACAAGAACACTATAAGTTGTCGTAACCGTCGGCGTTGCAATCGGATTAACGATAGACGCATTTGATAAGTTAGTCGTTGGTGTCCAAGTCCACGTTACATTTGGTTGATTCGTTGTTGCGTATAATGCAACAGACTCGCCTGGCGTACAAATAATCGTATCTTCTGGCGTATTCATTGTTGCCACAATTACATCCATTGTTAGGGTATCCCAACAAATACCATTACCTACAATAACGGTGTAAGTCGTATTTTGATCAGGATATGCTGTTGGATTTCGAGCCGTTGAATCATCTAATCCTGCGGAAGGACTCCAACTATAAAATATATCGTCAGTAGGCCCGTATAATGGTAAAGGAAGTGGTGAACCACAGATAGTCGTATCATTGGTCGAAAATAAATCAGAAATATCATCACGAATGAAGATGATTGCTGAATCCGAAGGTATAGAATCTGAACATTCCTCGTACAAATAAAGTATAATACTTTCTGTTGGCTCTAAAATTCCATCTGCAAAAGGAAGTATTGGAATCGTGATAGACGTTACTCCTGGAGGAAATATCAATACAGTTGGAATCGTTTGATAATCCGTACCGTTAATTGCAGAACCTTGAATATCAATTGGAACAAATACCGTATCCACCTGCGGAGCAACTAATGAAATGGTGATTGTACCATCCAAACAGTTTTCTGCACAGCTTAACGCATTTCCAACCGTAGCACCTGCAATTTCTAATTCAACCCCTTGATTGAATAATGAACCTTCTTCAATTAGTACCCCTGAATCAAAGAATTGATCAATACCATCTGCGATTGCCATACGTAAATGATACGTATTACAAGGCGTTACAACAGACGTAGCAGTCAATAAAGTTGTGAAACCGTCATAAGCCGTACTAATATCTCCCGAGGGATTATTAATATAATAGGTACTATTTGTTACATTATTCACGGTACTTACCGTAATCGGTGTACTCGTATTGGGTATCGCAGAAATCAATACATCTGTGTTACCATCTAAAATTCCCGGCCCTCTAATCCAAAAACCAAAAATATCGTTATATACTGAACCTACAAACTCTAAGTATTCTTCCGACATAAAGACATAATTAAATGTCAATAAATCCGTCGGTGCATATACGTCGAATTCTAAAATACACGCATCAATTGTTGAAACGTTTGGTGTAATAGATTGTGTCAATTGCAAATCACCGGGAGAGCCGATAGGTGTATTCGCATCTTGTCCAGGGAAAGCTGCTGAACCATCTAATACGTTCGGGCCTTCTGCATCATCTGCAAAACCTGTACTTAATATGATACCACCTTGAATAGGAATACCACTTGGCCCACCCTCGAATGTTCCGTAAGCTCCCGGAGGACAATCTAATTGAATATTAGTAATCTCTACATTTTTACCCGCAATTTTTTCTGCTAAGTCAAGCGCAGTTACATTTGGATTAACCGACATTGGACAAGCAGACGGCTCAATAATAATATCAAAATCCGTACAACTTGGACAGCCTTGACCTGATACTACAATGTAGTACGTTCCTGGATTCGTTAATTCAACAGAACCCAAAACCGGATTACCAGATGTAGATTCCACAGACTTGATACAGTTTGTTGCATCTGCATTCGGACAACCGTCCATGATGAAAATACCTGTACCGACTGAAGTATTCGTCAAAGAAATCGCAATACATTCTCCACCTGGAGAAGTATAAGCAAAAGTATAATCTTCTGAATTCATGTAACCACTACCACACGCATCTCCTGAATCATAATTATTACCTGCTCCACAAGTAGAATAATTTCCAGTAAATGGTAAAGTAGTCACTGGTGTAGCACTATTACAATCAGAAATAGCAGTCGGTGCACAAGGCGTACTCGTACAAGACCAAGTCATCGCCCAACCATCCCCTGATAATGCTGTATTTGATTGAAAACGTAAAGTCGCACAGCCACTCGGCACTTCGACCACTAAGTTTGTCCCTGTTCCTCTGATTACGGTGATTAAATCCGCCGCACTCGTAGAGTTACCATTAAAAATAGACAATCCATCGACTACACAATCAATATCATACATCGAAAAATCCAAAACTAAACAACCTGTTGGATTTGGCGGACAAATCGTATAAGTCAAGTTTTCATTCGCACCATAATTATTTAATGGCCCACCTGAATCATAAAATATACAGGCATTATTACAAAAATTTGAAGAACCATTCGCCATGTTGATTGGCGCACAATATTCTGAAATTGCAATATCGAACGTAGCTCCTGCCGCGTTACCAGGAACACCTACTGGTAAGATACCATTATCTATTCTTAAAAAGTATTGTGTCCCAGGATCTAAATCAAGGATATCTTCCGAAAAAGTTCCTGTAGCTGACCCCACACCGGATGCATAATCAATCGGAACTGCTGCCGTTTTCGTTTCTGTTATTAAAAAGGTGCAGTTTCCTTTATACAATGCATACTTAAGAAAGGTATTCGGTGTATTCGTTGTAAGATCTAACGTAATACCGATTCCATTTCCTGAAGGCGTTGTAAATGTAAACCAAACATCTCTCTGAATCGCCCCTGCTGGTATCCAGTTTGGAACAGGACCAATAGGAGCTGGCGGAGCTATAACAATTGGTGAACTTGCCGTTGCGTTTACATTAGTAAAAGCTAAGCCTGTTGACTGATACGGTAGTGGAAAAGGTATAACAGTTGCAGTCGCACACTCATCATTTGGTGGTGCTTGAGCGAAACCCATTACAATAGCCGTAAGTAAGAATACTAGTGTTAATATTTTTTTCATAGAAAATAGGATTTATTAATTATATAATTACAATCATTTAAGTAATTTGCACTATTCAGCTATCGGTTTATAGTATCGAAATAATTGAAAAAAAACGTATTGAGATTTTTTATTATTCCTAAAAATAATTTCGAACCTATTTGATTATTAATAACAAACACATCTGAACCTCTAAACATTTATTTCATTTGAATAATACCCGTACAAAACAAGTGTAACCCAAAAATAATCAGAATTGTGGTTAAAACTGTAAAAAGGCAAATTTAATATTAAAATTGACTTTGTTTTACATTTTTGTGGTATGATTTACTATAGCTTATATTGAAATTCTGCTGGTGAGGATTGAAAACGACAAATTATTAATCTTTTGATTGTTAATAATTTAGGCAGTTTCTGTAATTTTAAAGTGTCAATATTACTATATTTAAACTCATTTTTTTAATAATTCTCTACTTTTTAATTTTGAAGGTTTAAAGGTTTCAATCATTATTGCGACCTCCTACCTTGATCCCTCGTCCCTGCTTCAAAAATGTAACTATTTCCAATTTTATCGTTCAGGTAAATGATTCGAATAACAATAAACAACGATGAATTGAAGTTTTTCAATCGAAAAAAACGAACGCAGTACAGACGTTTCTACCTATATTTTTATAAAAATGCAGGTCGAAACGTCTGTGCTACAAACCAAAACAGACACAAATGAAATATCTAATTTTAAGTTTAGCGTTTATGCTAACAATGATGAATACCACATCGGCACAAAAAAATGATACCGAGAGAGAATACCAAAAACGTATTACGCAAGATCGTATTAACGGTGTTTACATTCCCGCCGATTTAGCAGAATGCTTTTCAGAATTAAATAAAAAAATCAGTAAGGAATCCAGGGCAAAATTCATGACAATGGACGAAGCAGCCGCAAGTAAAAATCTACATTACAGCTTAGGTCGTTGGATTTGGTACAATTGGAGCTTGTACGAAGGCTCTCGCCTTTCCGTATATATGAATAAGGTTGGAGTCAATCATCCAGAAGATATGGCTCAGGTTATTTTGATAACTTATCATCGTTATTTAAATAAAAAACCGTTAGACGCAAAAGTCTTAACGGAAATGATTCGGGAAGCAAGGGATAAGGAGAGAAAAAGATTGAAACAGAATTGATTTGGGTTTCGAGTTTGACCGTTTTCATGTGCAATTATTTCTTAATAAAAAACAGTTTAGCGTCGCTAAACTGTTTTTTTATGTGTATAATTTTTCACGTTAGTAAATGATATCAAAATACTCAAACCCGAAAACTCGCAACCCACTCTTTAAACTTTTCATAAAATAATGTTGTAACAATAATTTTTAACCGTATTTTTTAGAACTTTACGCACTCGAGATGATTCTACGATTTGAATTATTTTTATACTAAATTTAAAAAACACATATAATATTATGAAAAACGTATTTTTTACAGTTGCTTTATTAATGATAGCAACATTATTCGCTAATGCACAGGTCAAAACACCTGCCCCGAGTCCATCTGCTAAAATGATGCAAACAGTTGGTATGACAGAGGTCATAATTGATTATTCTCGCCCAGGTATGAAAGGACGGGAGATTTTTGGAGGCTTAGTACCTTATAAAGAAATCTGGAGAACGGGTGCAAATGCTGCTACCAAAATCACTTTCAGCAGCGATGTAATTATTGAAAAAAATGAATTAAAAGCAGGTACTTACGCATTATACACGATTCCGAGTGAAACCGAATGGACGATTATTTTTCATAAAAATCTTACCTCGAATACCGGTAATTATAACGTAGAGGAAGATGTTTTACGTTTTAATGTAAAGTCAAGCCAAATGGATAATGCGGTGGAAACCTTTACAATTGGTGTTTCTAACATCGGTTTGGGTACTGCAAATATTGATATTTCTTGGGAAAATACAATGGTAAGTTTAGCGATTGATACGAAAGTTGACGCACAGGTGCAAAGTACAATTGAGAAAGCTTTGTCAGGCCCAAGCATGGACGATTATTATCAAGCAGCAGCTTATAATTTGGTGGCAGATAAGGATTTGAAGCAGGCATTGGAATGGATAAATATAGCAATGGAAAAAGGTGCTACCGAAAAATTCTGGATGGTTCGTCGCAAAGCTTTAATTGAAGCGAAATTAGGTCAGTACAAAAAGGCGATTGCTTCTGCAAAAATGTCTTTAGAATTAGCTGAAAAAGCGAACAATACCGATTATGTTCGTATGAACGAGGAATCAATTAAAGAGTGGGAAAAAATGTAAAAAAAGGGACGAGGTTTTGAGGTTTTGAGAAGGTAAAATCGTTACAGCGGTCAATCCTTCAAAACCTCAAAACCTCAAAACTTTAACACCTCAAAACTTTAACACCTTAAAACTATGAAATCAATCTTTCTAATCGGCATTTTCTTAATTTCTAATGTTGCCGTTTTCGCGCAACTCGACACCTCGACCACCACAATTGACACCGCTCAAAATCCTATTCAAAACAAGGTCAAAATACCGAAAAAAGAGAAAACACCTTTTTTAGGTTTTCTAAAAGAAGAAGGAAACGAACCTAAAAAAGCTGCTTTTTATTCGGCCATTATTCCAGGTGGCGGACAAGTCTTTAACAAACAATATTGGAAAGCTCCGATTGCCTTCGCAGCCGTTGGTGGAGCAGGTTATGCCGTTTATTTTAATGCTACCGAATATCGTAGATATCGAAATGCTTACCGTGAAAGAGTCGATGACGACCCAACGACGATAGATGAATTTTATAATAATCCAAACGCAACAGAAGCCGCATTAGTAGAGATTAGGGATAATCATCGAAAATGGATGGAACAATCTTATATTGCCTTAGTTGTCGTTCACGGTTTGAATGTTTTGGAGGCTTACACGTCCGCACATTTAAAGAATTTTGAGATTAATGACGATTTGAGTTTGCACTGGGAACCAACGATTAAAATACAAAATTCGTGGATTCCTTCCTCAAATATGGAGTTTGGTATTTCAATGCAATTAATAAATAAGAAACCTGATTTGAAGGTATTTTTCTAAGATTATAAATACTCGAATATTCCCGTAGCGGCTGATTTATCGTACAAACTGCTGTATTAATAGTACTTCGAAAGTCTTGAAAACGGTGAGTTAGTGAGCAGGTGACTTTGAATCACCTGCTCACTTTTGTACTGCAAAGAACCGTATAATTTTATTCCCTATCCACTTCCACTACCCTATCTCCACCAGCTTCCAAACCTTTAAAAGAGCCAAAAAGCGTAGCTTTTTTAGCTTTCAGAGATTGACGAATAAAAACCCCATTATCCCAATAGTCAAAGTCAGATTTATACCAACGAATTTTATCTTTATTGTCTTTTATTGCGAAATAATAAGCCTGTTTTTCAGATTTTATTCTAAATTTTTGGCTCTTTTTATTAATAAAATCTGGTAAAGTTGGCCATTTTGGTAATTTATCTGCACCTTTCGTTTCGTATTTTTTATACGGTTTCCAGCGGTAAATTTCATATTCATACTTCGTTTTATTCACAGGAAATTTTTTATAAATCGGGTCTTCATATTGTTCATTCCTACTTTCATAAACCGTTCGAGTACAATATTTATCTTCAAAATAACCATTACCCAAATCCCGTTTTCCGCAAACGTATTCCTCCGAACCGACCGCTTCTTTTACCGTCCGAGTTCGAGTTTCATAGCCGACTATTTTTTTATCATAATGATGAACCGCTTCAAAACTTCTAATCAATTTTCCTTCTTTCGGCAACGTCCACGCCACTTCTTTTACTGATTTAAACTCCTCTATTTCAATACTTCTAACCCACTCAATTGACGTAACTGGCACTTCAATCGTACTTGTAATTTGGTCTAAACCAAAATAACCAGCCACAACTGTAAGCACTGCCAAAATTTTGGTAATAAATCCCTTACGCTTGGATTTTGATTTGGCTTCTGTGGTCATTTTTTTTGCAGGTTCGGAGCTTCGAGGAACGGCATTTTCCAAAAACTCTTTAACTTCCAAATCCTTTTTTGAACTATATTTCAAGCCGCCACAAGACACGCAAGCCTCATAACCATTGCGGTTACTATTGTTACAATACACACAAACCCAATCCGCCCCTGCTTTCGCTGCCGCTAATTCCTCCGCATCCGTCACTTCCGCATCAACGCCACGAGGCATATAAAACACCACATCAGCTGGACGAGCGCCGCCGCATTGCGAACAATGGGTGTGAGGCCCTAAATTCCCGACGTTCCCACAATAATCACAATCCCATTTTCCAACGTAAACAGCCATTTTTATTTTGTTTTAATTTTAAATATCAATAATCCCTGCTCCGTATCTCTTAATTACTCAATCACATTTTAATTTTGGCTCTTTGATACCGAATACTCGGTACAAAGGTGAACGGGTGGCTTCAAATCACCTGCTCACTAACTCCCTATTTTCAAAACTTTCGAAGTGCTCTTAACACAGAATTTTAGACGATTTGTAGCAATTATCAAAGAGTCTTAATTTGAATCCGTAATTTAGATAATATAATTTGTTTTTATGAAAAGATTGAATGGAAATTCGTAGTACTGCAAAAAGCTTTTCGTTAGAAATTTCAAGTAAAATAATTCTATTTTTAGGTTACGTCGCAAACATTTTTCTGATAAAAAAAACATTCGTTTTACTGAAATTAAACCTCCTATTTATAGCAATTTTGGCTTATCAAATCAGTTAATTTGCCAAAGAACAATATTCGACGGACAATTTTAAATCGAATGTCGAATGCTCATAGATTTTACTTTATAAATTAAGGCTCTTTGACAATTTCTGCAAAATTCGAATAAATTGAGATTTTCGTAACGGCTGTCTTTAGCTGCCGCAAAGATTTTGAGACTTTTCGTGACTGCTGTCTTTAGCTGCCGCAAGGATTTTGAGGCTTTTCGTGACTGCTGTCTTTAGCTGCCGCAAGGATTTTGAGACTTTTCGTAACGGCTGTCTTTAGCTGCCGCAGGGATTTTGAGACTTTTCGTAACGGCTGTCTTTAGCTGCCGCAAGGATTTTGAGACTTTTCGTAACGGCTGTCTTTAGCTGCCGCAAGGATTTTGAGACTTTTCGGAAGTTAAAGTAGCCGCTACGTGCAGAAATTGTCAAAGAGCCTAAATTAAGATAAAAAACGGTTATTTGAAGCGAAACATATTACGAATTATTTTAAACCGAAAACTACTGCCGCTCCCTTACTGAAACAAAAATCGTCTGACTATCTTTTTTTAATTTTCAAAAATAATGATATTTCGTTTCCTTTACAATTTTCCATAATATTGTAATCAAAATAGAAAAACGGTTGGAATATAACGGTTAAAGTCTAACTTGCGGTAACTTAGCTTTTGCTTTAAATAAAGGTTTGTATAATCAAATTCATACCTTCACGCTGCGTAAAAGCATAAATAATTTATTATAATTAATAAGAATTGAATGAAGAATTTTTTTAAAATAGGATTATTACTTGTCGCCTGTTTGAGCTGTTTGATTGGGTATGGGCAGGATAATTTGAAGGTAAAAGCAGATAAAGGGGAAGGTATTTTTTCTTTATTAAAAAAACATGAGTTGAATACTTCGGATTGTAATAAAACGCATTTTTATCAACTCAATAATCTGGAACCTAATGAGGGTTTAAAAGTTGGTACAGAATACGAATTACCCATTTTTGTACATACGTACAATGGTCAAAGTATTCGCTCAACTTTGGGTATCAAAAGTTATGATGAAGCCGTAAAAATCCAAAATTATAACGATGCGATGACGAAGTCGAAAGTTAAAAAAGGAAACTTTCGGACGGATAAAGTACTTTGGGTACCTTATAATTTTTTGGTTTGTCCTGATTCAAAGAGCGAAACTTCAATCGTTTCGGGCGATAGAATTTTTCCGCTTTTTGGAAAAAAATACGAAAAAGTACCTTTAAAAAGTAATCAACTGAAAGGCAAAGTTTATTATATCGTTGCAGGTCACGGAGGCCCCGATCCTGGTGCTATAAATCGGGCGAGAGGTTGGAAAATTTGTGAAGATGAATATGCGTATGATGTGGCATTGCGGTTGGCGAGAAACTTATTGGAACACGGTGCAATTGCCTATATGATTATTCGTGATGAAAATGATGGGATTCGGTCGGGTACTACCTTAGATTATGATAAAGATGAAGTTTGTTGGAAAAATCGAGCAATTCCAATTAGCCAGAAATCGAGACTAACACAGCGTTCTACGGTTATTAATAAGTTATATGATTATCACAAGCAAAAGGGTTATAAAGAGCAATATACGCTGATGCTGCATATTGATTCTCGGAAAACCAATCAACGAATTGATGTCTTTTTTTATTATAAATCAAGTAGTGCGGAGAGCAAAAAATTAGCATTGCATTTGCAAAAAACAATCAAAGATAAATACGCAAAATACCAGAAGAATAGAGGTTATTATGGGAAGGTGACTTCTCGTGATTTACACATGCTTCGGGAAACCAAAACGACCAGTGTGTATGTCGAAATGGGTAATATTAAGAGTGATGCAGATTTACAAAGATTTTTGAAAGAAAGTAACCGACAGGCTTTGGCGGATTGGCTATTTGAAGGCTTGACGAGTTTTAAACCATAACGAATGAGTACATTAAGAAATCCTACACCTCAACAAATTACCATTTATACGGCAGGTTACACGGCTCTGGCGGTCTTCGTCAGTATGTTGATTTTTGCATTGATAAATGGGGAGTGGTATTCGTGGCTAATGTTAGTATTAGCAACGATTTCAACTTATATTACAGCTTATTACGTTTTCGGATTTTACTTGCGTAAATATATTTATCGGAAAATAAAAGTGATTTATAAATCTATCCATAGTTTGAAAATGCCTAAGAGTCAAAAGCAGCAAATTAAAGATTTTGACTTTGACAGTCACATCATCGAAGAGGTAGAAAAACAAGTGATAGAATGGGCAGCACAAAAGCGAGATGAAGCAGCTTTTTATGCGCCGTTAGATGATTATCGTCGGAATTTATTGGGTAATATTTCACACGAATTAAAAACACCGATTTTTAATATTCAAGGTTATTTACACACCTTAATTGATGGTGCAATCAACGACGAGCGCGTGAATATGAAATATATCGAACGGGCAGCAAAAAACTTAGAGCGGTTGCATCATATCGTGGAAGATTTGGACGTCATTTCCCAAATTGAAGGACAACAAATGGGTATGGAAGTCCAAGCATTTGATATTCATAAATTATCAATGGAAGTTTTGGTTGACTTAGAATTAAAAGCAAATAAAAAAAATATAAAATTAAGAATAAAGGAAGGTTGTGAAAGACCTTATTTTGTAGAGGCTGACCGAGAACGAATCCGTCAAGTTTTAGATAATTTAGTCAATAATGCGATTAAATATGGTAACGAAAAAGGTTACGTCCAAATCGGATTTTATGATATGGATACCAATTTATTAATCGAAATTTCGGATAACGGAATCGGTATTTCCAACGAACATTTGCCCCGCTTATTTGAGCGATTCTATAGAGTTGACAAGGCTCGTTCTCGTGAAGAAGGTGGAACAGGTTTGGGATTGTCTATCGTCAAACATATCGTTGAAGCACATCAACAAACGATTAATGTAAGAAGTAGCAAGGAAGTCGGTTCGACATTTGGATTTACTTTGGAAAAAGTTGGGATAATTGAGAGTTGAGTTCGTACAATTATATGGCTCTTTGACAATTTCTGCAAAATTCGAATAAATTGGGATTTTCGTAACGGCTGTCTTTAGCTGCCGCAAGGATTTTGAGACTTTTCGGAAGCTAAAGTAGCCGCTACGTGCAGAAATTGT
>Ga0136555_1000208_pt1 | contig 24102 bp, 41 predicted proteins | sample AntRauTorckE5432_FD_104927 | JGI IMG/M metagenome (GOLD analysis project Ga0136555, IMG submission 104927) | Saline lake microbial communities from Rauer Islands, Antarctica - Metagenome Torckler E5 #432 | ecosystem: Environmental > Aquatic > Non-marine Saline and Alkaline > Saline | place...
CATCATTAAAACTATTACACTCAAATTACAGTCAGTTACACCTAGTCCGATTACAGCGTGACAGGTTTGTGCTGCTAGCTTCTGTGGTGACATTTTTAAATTACGTCTGTATAAAATTTTTACTTTCATTTAAATTCCTTTATGTAGATAACGTGCATGTGTATATTTAAGTATAAGCACTAATAGTTATTTGTCAATGTATTAACTTCCAAAAATATTACGTGATTTAATTAGGGTATTATCTCCAGTCAGTTGTGGTTCTTGAGTATATCCATTAGTATTTAAAGTAGCTGTAATATCTTCATGTATATTAATCCAATTTTTATTAGAATTACTCTTAATTGTGTTAATTAGGTACGAAGTCATGGCACCTTGCCACTTACCTTCTATATACGCATCAGCCGATGTTTGATTGTCTTTACAACCTGATAGAAGTACATACTCTTGATAGCTTTTAATTTCTTTATTAAGTCTATTTATAGGAGTATCCACATTATTTCGTATCTGAATATCAATCGGGGGACTTATGAATCTATCCTCCTGTTTTATAGACCTAGCCATTGAACCACTATGACATGAATCACAAATGAATGTTAAAAACACTCCATTGGCTTTTTTATTGAAATTATGTCGAATAATGTCATCTGTTAATGGGTCATCCCAATTTAAATCCGTAGGGCAAAGTATTTCATCTAAATGATCATTAAGTTCATCTCCATCACGATCTCTCACTTGAGACCCGTGCCCTGAAAAATGAAGAACCAATTCATCACCTGGAACAGTGTGACTTAATAACCAGTCTATTCTACTTAAAATGTTCTTTTTAGTAGCTCTTTTGTCTACTAGTACTCTAACATTGTCTGATGGAAACTTATAGATATTAACTAATACATCGTGCATAGCAACAGCGTCATTTACACAGCCTTTGAGATCTGCGTTAAGGCTTGAATCATAGATATTAATACCTATAATAACGGCGAACTTAGATGGTTCCCTCTTAGCAGTAATACCCTCTTCTATGGTCTCATCTATAGTGGCGTAAATAGGGTTATTCTTTATCTCCCCTGTTGTTTCTGGAGTTTTTAATACTGTAGTAATCCAACCCCAAAAGCTTGTTAAAAAGTTTGTCATATTATTTCTCCTTATTATTTTTATACATCTCTGCTAATAAATCTAATTGAAATTTTTCTGGTAATTCCCAATACTCCCATTCTATTCCTTTTAGTGGTTTTTCACATAAAGATTGTTTTATGATGTTTCCATCCATTATACACCAACCACCAAATAAAATTTTTATAAAAACATATTTAGATTTTGATGGAAAAACTCTTGATGCAATAAGTATTAAAAATTTTGCTATTTGTTCTCGTGCACTCTTATTAGAGTAACTCATTTTTTCTCCTTATTTATTTTTTAAAATACTAGTTCATAGTTCTTATCCATAAGTAGGTTTGTTTATTACGAATTATTTAGTAAATAAGCTTTACATATTATGTATAATTCCTTTTCTGTATAATGACCTAATCCCGCATTAAACACCCAAATAACCAATCTACAGTTTTCAGGTGTATATCCCTTACTAACATCAATTCTATCAATACTTGGTCCGAATGGGTTTCTCTGAAGAGTGGTATCGTAGTCGAATGGTAATTCAGTGACCTCACATAAATTTGACTCTGTCTTCTCGTTTAACCATTTTCTAGTTATACTGTGATCCATATTTTTTTCTTTCGCGCGGACTTTTGAGTACACAAACAACCGTCTTAGTTTAAACTCCTTAGGGTTTTCTGTCCTTAGTTTTTCTAATCGTTCTTTCTGGTCTCTACTATAGTCATTAGGTGTCTTATAGTTGGCTATTCGCTCTAATCTCTTACGTTCTTTTTCTAGCTCTCTAATTTCTTTTAATTTCTTACGTTTTAATACTAGTAAAGCTTGCCGCTCTTTCTTTTCTTTCTTTTTTATTATTTTACTAAGGTAAAGTTCTTTTTCCCTTATTGCTTCTCTTTCTTCTATTATAAATTGCTCTATAGGTATATTTTTCTTATACCACAGATTAGTAAGTCTCCTTAGTTCTCGATAGAGTAGTGTTTGGTGTTCAGTACAACAATAGAAGGTACTGATTATTTTTTTACTGTTATGTCCTTGTACGAAGCACTTAACTTTAGTAGCTGTGTTAATACTAGGGGTAAACCACTCATGGCAATAAGCACATTTTATTTCTAAATAGTCTCTATCTAGTACTGCTCTTCTTATCTCATAATATGGAGCTAGTATTTCATACCTCTCGTATAATGGATGTATTTGACCTTTATCAATCAATTCGAAGTATCTCTTGTTTTTAATTACCTTAGCTTCCTCTACTTCTTCCCAATCTTTAAGTTCTTCCTCTGATGGTTTATACTTATGTTTACACTTGGCACCACAGAATAATGACTGGTGTTGATTTGAAGTTAAATACGGCTCGCCACAGTTCTTGCATGCATCCTTATATATATAGGAGCACCCTTTTCTCCTAAAGAACCCGTTCCTACTAAGTGTCATTTGATCCAGTTTTTCATAACACAATCTCATTGTTATCCTCCTCATACTTCTTCACAAATGCAGCAGCCCAATAGGCAAACACTTCCTCAGGAAACTCACATTTGGCCGTATTATACATATGACAAACCATTTGGCAGTTATTTTCTGTATATCCTTTGTTTGAATCTACTCTATCAATACTTGGGTAGTAGGGATTTACATACGGATCTCTGTGAGTCTTAAAAGGCAAGCCAGTGACCTCACAACGACCAGCATCCAATTTATCACGTATCCAGTTAGGTGTTAAACTAAACGGTATATTTTTTCGGCGGGCGCGCTTTTCAAGTTTTTGTAGTTTGTTGTTTAAATTACTAAAATAATTATCCATGGTTGGTTCCTTTTTTTTATCTTTTTCCCCCATCTCTTCTTCGGAGGTAAGTCCTAATCGTAGTTGTTTGTCAGCAGTGCTTCAAAAATAAATAATCAATAGAAAGGTGTTCTGACGAGTTAGATACTAAAGGTCTTCAGTACTAAAGGTCTTCAGTACTAATAGTTTAAGTACTAATAGTTTAAGTACTAAAGGTCTTCAGTACTGATAGTTTAAGTACTAAAGGTCTTCAGTACTGATGAGTTAGATACTATGTAGTTACTGCCTATATAGTAGTTAGTTTAATATAGCCTAAAGGTACTACTATCGTGGTCTAATACAATTTTAGAACCCCCAAAATAAGTGGGACAGGGACACTGTAGTATGATAGAGTATTATTGCATACATATGATACATTATAGGGGCCTTTATCTTAATTGAGGAGTTTATACCTTTAATATGCTATGCTTATTGTGTTATAATACTTAGATTTTACCAATTGTTGGTGAGATTGTTTTGAACCCCTCCCCCCCCTGGGGAGAGCAATACAAAGGAGTACTATCATGACTACCACACAAAAGACTTATGAGCAAGTAATCGAGACTAAGGAATCTTATATTGATGTATATCAACCAGTTGCAGGCTGGAAACCTCAACTAATGGTTTGGATGGAAGAAGATGGTATGGCTGGATTTGTATGCCTCAACACAAGCTACTTTGCATATGAAACAAGGGAGAAGGCTATTGTTGAGGCTAAGCAGTGGGCTGAGGATGAGGACATAGCCTATGTAGAATAAACAAGTTGTCCTGAGCAAGACGTTAAAAGGCTTAATCCTACATAAAACAGCCGCCACGAGGCGTAGGATGGAAGCAGGTCACATGGGTGACGCTGACTAATGTTTAATATTTAATTGAGGAGATTTATCATGACTACTTATCTAAATTGTGCGGCATTCTCAACAAACGGAAACACTTGTGAGGGTTGTTTGGCAGATCCTTGTCCTTGTGGTACAGACGAAGTAAATGATAACACTCTGGAGTATATCGATCATGTGGGGTATTGTATAGTTAACCAGTATAATGAAATTGTGGAGGTGATGTGATGAGAGAAGTTATTAAACCTTTAGTGATGTTTTCCACATCATTCAGCGCTGTGTGGTACGCAGCATTCATTCTTGACCCAGACTTTGTTAAATTCGTCTGGGAAGCAGTCAAATACACTACCCAGCATTGGCTGTGGATAGTGTAGATTTTAACTCTTTCGTCTTGGGCAGGACGTTAACTTACCTATCACTCGTCTGAGCGAGTATAAACAGTCCTTAGGCTCAGAGCGTCGTCCCACTTCGGTGGGGCGGGTGGCAATAACGCCTTAATTAGTTAAATAGGAGTTTATTATGAAAGTAAGAACAACTACGCTTATTATATCGTCAATCCTGTCCACTGGCAGAAATCTTGATACAAGTGGAGCAGCAAACCTACTACAATTCGGCAACAAGGCTAAATATCTTGGAGGAGGTTGGTGGTACATCAGTGATAGTGGAGGAACATCATTGAAGAAAACCATTACGGCTATTAGGTCACTTACCAGGTCTGGTAAGGTGTGTGTGGAATGTGGAAAACTTCACATCTGTAATGACAAGTGTGTAAAATGCGCCAGTGCATCATCACCTGAATACTGGTAATCAACAGTCCTTTCGAATATTAAATATATAGATATTAAAAGGAGTATTACTATGGAATTAAAGGAAGTGGGAAAAAGAGAACTAGCGGAACAGTACAATATTCCTGAAGAGTATTTAAGGTATATAGGACCCACTGATTGCTCAATGCTAGCTGGAGGAGGTAAACTTCATCAGTATAATATCCACCTCAAAGGACACCCGAACGACAAATCGACGGTTGCATACAGACAAAAGGAGGTACAAAATGGTTAATGTATACGTAGACCTTGACGGCACCCTACTAGATAGCCGGCTTGATGATAAGTACAAAGCCATCAGCACTCAGTATGGTAAGGGTTTTGCTGATGACTGGTATGAATCCACCTATTACGATACCCTTGAGCTCAATTTGGCTCTGTGGTGTCGTCTATTGGTATTAAAGGAAGAGGGTGCTTCTATTGTAGCCTGGACTAATAGACGAGAATCTAAGGCTGACATGACATTCAGTAATTTGGCTAAGCTTGGTATTATGGATTTGTTTTCAGGGTTTATGTTCTGTAACGGACAAAAACATACTATGCCACTCAGGGATGGAGTAGTATTTGAGAATGAGTTCGACAATGAGATTGAATGTTCAGAATTTAATTTTATCCCAACATTTAAACTGTAAGGAGATTCAAGATGGATAAATGGTTAGAAATTGTGTCTGGAATTGTGTGTGGGTTGCTGATTGTTGGTATGATATATATGGCAATGCTCGGAATGGCTAACTAATAAGGAGGCATTATGAAGGTAAGCAGATTTACTACAAAAAAGAATAACTATAGCAAGAGATACCTTGAGAAAGAGTATAGAGAGGAGTATTTGGTCGCTAAGTTATCAAAGAAATCCTCTACTCTTGCATACGATTTTAATTCTCCTACAGAAAATGCAATAAACAACTGGGAAAGAACTTCAAATGGAGCAAAGATTTGGAGTTTTTAATATATTAACCTATAACTGCCCCTTACTTAGAGGGGCACCACTAAAGCACCGTTGTCAGGGTTCCCAAGTCCTGGATGAGAAAACTGCTGAGGGGTGGTTACAATTATTACTATAAGGATAAATGCGTATGTTACTATTATGATGTTCTTAATGGCCCTAAAGTGTTTTACCATCAACTACAGGTGTTGCTCCAAAATGTAGTGTAGTAGCTATCTAATACCTACGGGGCAAAATCACATCTTAGGATACCATAACTAAAAGATACGAGTGAACTTTTAAAAGCAATTCTATCTATATTTATAAATAACTAATAGGAGATTACACCATGAAGACAATCACAGTTGAAAACAATCAGGTATTTATCACAAACACCATTACCAATGAGAAAGTAAAACATAACTATTCAATGAACAACCGACCACTCAGTGTTGTTGAACTGTATACGAGTATTGATCCTATAGATATTAGAAAATCTCGTGAAAAGAAAGAAATAACTGCATTGTGGCGAGCAGCTGGAGATGAGCTAGGGACTTCAGTGGCTAACTTCTCCAGAATGTTAAATGGTGCGTGTTATAAAGCTTATATTAAAGACAATGAAGACCTACACAACAGGTTTGGGGTTGAGTACAAAAAAGTTGGAGGAAAAGTTAAAAGAGTCAGAACCCGTTTAGCTGTTGAAATGGTAAATACTTACTGTGAAGTAATACGACAATATATTGCTGACGGTAATACTCATTTAGCCGGATTTAGTATTCCGTTCGGTGAAGCTAGTGTAGCTAAAAAGAAATTAGGCAAAGGATTGTGGAAACAACTAAATAAGAATTCTAAAACTAAGAATGATTTAATATGTAAGATACTTAATGCGTACTCTGAACCTAAACTTGATACTACAGCTTATACAGCCATGTTGAATAATACACCATCTACAATACTCAGTATGGTAGACAGTGCCAATACATTGCTGGCTTTCTTTAATACGGAAAGTTCAACAGGGATGAAGGATACTGTTAAAAAGTCAATTCAGCACATAGGACTTCCTATGTACAAATTAGATTATGAAAGACTGCAACGTGTTATTGTATTGATTCGTGATACACACCGTATGCATCAAAACTTTAACCCTAATTGGTCTTTAACTAGAATTAAAGAAGAACATCAAATAACAATAAACGAGCAGTTTGCCTTAAGACACTCTAAAGAGAGGTTTAGTTGGTTAAACCTCATTACTCAGTACTTTGAGGCTAATGGTAATAAAGCTGAACTCATGTGCTCAGCATATGATATAGCTATACTAGGTAAGGACCAAGGACATTGCGTAGGTAATTATGCACGTTTCAGTAAAGATGCTAACTACGTTGTATATAGAATTACTGACTGTGAGGGAACGATCTCTACATTAGGGATTAGGCACCCAGATGAAACAAATCACTTATGTGATCAACACTACCTGAGATTTAATTATATAGTAGCTAATGAAGCTTGTTTATCCTTTGCAGCTAAAATTACCAGACAAGTAAAAAAGGAATTAGAGTTGATTGATATATCCAAAAAACAGGAACCTTTAAAACCTATCACACAAGCTATCGATTTTCCTCAAATTGAAGCTGATGATCCAGAAGACACCCCATTCTAGTCAATTATCTGTTTGAGCAGGTACACAGGCCTTAAGCTCAAAGCGTCGCCTCACTTCGGTGGGGCGGGTGGCAAAATGGACATTCCGTCCACAATTAAACCGTAATACATAGGAGATTACACCATGACTAACATTATCAAAAAGAATGCTAAAGTACTTAACAATCGTGAACTTATAACTGGAATGGGCGCTAATGGTATTGTGCCCTCTCTTAACAACAAAGGCACACTTATTTTTACTCATTGCCCTATGTGCGAAGCAGAGCTCCTTGCAGATAACCCTGGTTATACTAAAGCTATTCTTAGTAATAAACCTTGGTATCAAGCTACGCCAGCTATTGTGTTCAAAATGCCTAATGGCTCTACTCTCAAGGCGTGCTGCTGTGGTTATAGAGAGCTAGTAATTATTACACCTAAACCTAGGTGCTCTAACTGCGGTAGTGTTCTTAAGAACGAAGGGGACAGGTGCTATGGTCCTAACTGCCAGCCTCCTACACAACAGGAGCTGGACTCCATTGCGACCGAGAAAAAGCAAGCTCAGGAGATAAAGGCTGCTGAATTGAAAGCCAAACAAGAGGCTAAGCAAAAAGCCACTAAACCTCCTGTCAAACAGTGCGTAACTCCTGGATGTACAAACCCAGTGCCTGAGAGTCGTTTTGTTAGATGCGAGGCATGTCGTGCAACACGAAGAACCCCAAAGGAGGAGGCTTGTACTGAAGTTCAGATGTAATCTGCTGGCTACCGAAGATGAACTCATCTATCTCATGATAGATGGACTAACCTATATCTACTGCCTTGATAAAGCTAAGCATCCATACTTCATTAAAACATTGAAGTATAAACCAGGCAAAGCTATTAACTATATCAAAGCAGAAGCCTATTGGACAGAGATGGGTTAAATTAAACCTGGGCACCTGAGTAATTAAGGTGTCCAAATTAAGGAGAATTATCATGCAAAAAGCACTAAAAACTGTTAAACGAGCTACCTATGCACAAAAACGACAAGAGGCTTTTGATATGTTGAACAACACATATGAGGAAGAAGGTGTTCTTCTGTGCAGTGGGGAATTTAAAATCAATTCTCTGATGGCTATGATGATGGCAAGATCTGCTTTTAAAGAGACTTATGGAGCACTCGCCCCAAGGTACTTCAACATACCGGCTGACGAGCTTCCAGGAACTGAAGTACACCCAGGTGTATATATTTCACGAGATGAGAATTCTCATTATTCTTTGGAGTACGAAGACGGTTTCCAAATGGAGGAATTTATTCAACAATGGGTATGTTAAATAAATAAACAAGGGGCTCTGTATGAGCCCCATAAGGAGGCAATATGGGTAATTTAGATAAAATAGGAATGTGTTCCCACTGTAAACAGCTTTGTACACCTGTTGAATTGGATGAAGATAAAACTGAAGAAGTGGATTTCTTTGGTGTGGATAGCCTGTCTGAAGTAGACCAGTATATACTGGAAGGTGGAATTTTGTGCGAAAAATGCTACTCAAAAGAAGGCGGCATAGTATAAACCAAACACAGGTGTTTGAATAACTCAGACATCTAAACCAAGGAGAAGTGATATGACACAGCGTACAGCAATGAACAACGACAAACGAACAGAAGAGGCTACCACTGATTATACACTCCAATTTGAATTAAGGAAATTAGGTTATCGTCGCAAAGATAAACAAGTATGTGAAGCATGTATCGAAGAAATGGAATACAGCATGCAGTCCGTTGGTTATACAGGTACCAACCCTGCTTGGGCTAACCCAAGATGTGCATATAGATTCGAAAAAGAAGGGTCTTCTATGATAGCCTGTAGGTGTGGTTGGAGAAAAACCATAGTTTAAATAACACTATTTAATAGTTCCATAACTAATAGGTGCCTGAATAACCAGGGCACCTAAAATCAAGGAGAATTATCATGGGAGCAGATAGAACTCACCACAACGCACACATGAAGAATGAGAATGCAGTAGCTGGAGTACGAATGACTGTTTGGGTTGCAGCGTATGATTTTTACAACCAGATGGGAATAAATTGGGACAATATTGATGACTTGGTAAGCCCTTATGAGTATGGTAACACTAGATTCTCAGAAGCTTATCTTCTTCCTTTTTATTTCAAAAACCACTTTAATACGCGTAAAGCCACACAGATGATAGGATATGCTGGAAGCAATAACAGTCCTCTGGAGTTTCGACTCAAAAGGATGAACCTGCTGAACTTCATTGAGTTAGCCAGAGCACTGATGCAAGCCAACATGATTACAAAAAAAGATATTCAAATTATTTTGGAAGCACCTTTCAAAAAGCGTAAAACAACAGGGAGAGGTCCGGAAAGCGGGGGAGTTTATAAATTCTACGCCAAAACACTTGTTGTTTCTTCCATCAATAAATGGGGAGGATTAAAGAACGCAGCAAGGCAGCTCGAAGTATCCTTGGATGTTGTTAAGTATTGGAGTACTTTGGTTGTTAAAGATATTAAAGTGAAACCCACCTCATCAGCAAGGAGATAATCATACAGGAGGTACAACATGTTTATTAAATCTAAGTACAATGATGGTGTGTGGAACAAATTGGAAAATTGGGAAATGTCAGAAAACTGTGAAATAATAGGTATTGGACCTATGGGACTTGAGGTATACGGAATGATAAAGGCAGTAGCCCCATTCGAAAAACTTGAGGCTGGACAGAAGATAGGTATTATGGACTATGGTTGGTGGATACTTGGAGAACCCAAATCATTATCTAAACAACAGTTGCACACCATCTATACTGCACACTATCGATATCCTGGGTCAGACAGGGTGGATATTACTGTCAAAGGACAGGACCCTAATTGGAAAGAATTTGCACCCACTTGGAAGATGGTAATGGGAGTAAAAAATGGTACTATGAGTGAACAGGAGTATGTTGATTTGTATGCGCCTACTGGTAGACAAATCACAGTCATAGGTAGCGTGTCTGAGGCTACTTGGGAAAGACTGTATCAAATGGAAACAGCGACATTTGTTTGTTTTTGTCCTGAAGGTGCGTTTTGCCACCGAAATATCCTACTAAACTACATCCTTGAAATAATGGGAGGCAAAGTAGTCTATGGGGGTTGGAGAAAATAAATCGACATTTGTTATTATGATACTATTTTACGGTAACCGCTTATTTCGTGTTTTAAGTCAGTACAATAACTCGCCCAACTAATGAAACGCCAGAAAGTGCCTGTAAGCAATTTGGAGATGTTTGACGGTAAATGCAATTTATACCTACACCTTGGGGGACTAGCTTTTAAAAGTTAGTTCCCCTTAGTGTTCTCGGAAGAGTGCCACCCACTGGCGCTGGCGCGTGTTCTCGGTATACTGAAAAACAAGCGCCACTTCCGGGACAGTCCTGGATTCGGTAGCCTTCCCTGCTTGAAATCTCATATAGTCTGGAAGTCACGAGTACTGCCTAAGTATTAATCGTTCTACTAAACCAAAGGATTAAATTATGAGCACTAAACAATGGGTGTGGATGATGGACTACTGCAAAAAACAAAGCATTCCACCCGCAGAATCCTGGGCTTGGGGAGATGCCAAGAAAGCCTATGAACTTTCCCGCTTGAAATCCTCTATAGTAGGGAGGCCGGGAGTACTGGAGTACCAGGAGGTTCTCGGGAGACAGGAGTATGAGGGAGACATCAACCAATAACCCTTTAGTAAGGAGAGTAGCACTAACAGGTAAGTAAAGTTGAGTATTAAAACAGGAGAGGGAGCCAGAAGGTTCCTTCAATGTAGCATCAATCTATTAAATATAGGGAGTTTTAACATGGCTAAAATTATTCGTTTTGTAAAAGTTGATGGGTACCAGACAAGAGCCGGTATTACACAGTCCAACATCTTTAAGAATTCTTGCGAAAAAGCTGCTAAGATTCTCGGACTGGATGTTGTAACCCTCAATACCAAAAGGCAAGCCTCAAAATTCAAAAGAGGCACCGGTATCGTATTCAACACAGCAATCAACAAGTAATACCAACCAACCAAGGAGAAATACCCATGGCAAGAAATCGAAAGTACGGAGCATCCCCGGCAGTCGTGCATTTTTTCAGAGAATGTAATACAGAAGTTGTAAAAATGATAGATGCCCGTGCATCAAAGCCAAAAGCCTATGGTAAGGTTACAAGGATTAGCGATAATGTTATTAAACGGAGGAAGCTATATGTTTGAAACCCAAAAACTGATTGTTGATGAAAAGGGAGTATGTAGTCCCCCATATAAAGTCATCCCATTAGAGAGGCTCTATCGACATATTCCAACGGCACGTAAGCTGTTGAGGCACAGGAGTATGATGCGGTTGAGTGCACCACCAGTAATAAAATCATTACCCCTATATATAGGGTAAAATTGATCACAAAGGGAGGCCGTAAGGTTCCCCACAACTAACCAAAGTAAGGAGATACACCATGACAGAAGCACAAACTCAAACCAATGAAGTACCGGCAGAAGAAGTTATTGAAGTTCATCAAACAGCAGATGAAGCAGCAGTAAAAGATTCATTTGGTAAAAATTTGACACTCACTGGTATGCAGACTCGTCAGACAGATACTGGTGATATTACCTTCTTCAATACTGATTATGTATCACCACGAGTACTTGATATCATCCAATGGTACTGCAATACTCAAGTTAGTGGATTCAATGGTCTCTATTCAGTCATTTTCAGAATGGATGGTCTTCCAAAAGTGGATGTACCTAGCGACACTCCAACATCCTGGATGTTCTTCCCTGACACCCTTACTGCAGTATGTAATATCCGTGGGTGTATCGATGTAGCTCTATTTGAAGTAATGTCTGGAGATGTTAAAGAGGCTGCATGCATTAACACGTGGGCTGTCATTTGGCGCGCAATTGTGCAAAACTTCTTTCACGAAGCACACCATGCACAAACTTTCCTCAACGATAGAGAATTGCTCGATTCCAAAGGGCAAAAAGGCTCCAAAGCCAGAGACGATGAAGAACAAGCGGCAATTGTATATGCTCAAACAATGATGATTGAAGCCGCTAAAGCATTAAACATAGAACCTGAATTCACGCCTGAAGTAGCCGATATTATTCAGGATCGAATTGCGGATGAGATGGAAGCTATTGATGATGAATCACCCAGCCATCACAAACTATGGGCGTCTAACATGAAGTATATGTTGAAACATGGATTCATCGTACATATCAAAACCGATGAAGGATATGAGGATAAAAGCTATTCCACGCTCAAAGAGTTTATGCATTCACAAAGTGGAGATGCTGAAAATGACCCAGCATGGCTAATCCAACATCCAGATACTACTTGTGTTGGTACAACTACTAACACAATAAACCCTATAGCAGACTCACCAGCTCCTGTAACCCAAACCGGTGGATTTATGTCTCCTCCTAATAATAACAATGGTTATGTCATTGAGGACGACGATTATAATGATGATGATATTGATTATGGGCAAGCACAAAGTCCAACCAATACTAGTCATGCTAACAACGCATACCAAACCCCTAACGCAAACGGTATGCAGGGAGCTGCTAATGTAGCAAATGGTTACGCTGGACCAAACACTACACCGCAAAATCCTGTAGCCGGTCCGCCTGCGCAGTTTAATCAGCCTGCTGTTGTTGGTGGGCAATCCGCACAACCATTGAATTGGGACACTGGATACCACCAGGCAATAGTAAAAGGACTCTACCAGAAATTGGCTAATAACATCTTTGGTAAATGTCAGTTTATAGTAGGACAAACAGCGAACACCCCATTCTTCATGAATGTTCCGGGTATTGAAGCACCACTACCCCTCAGCCCTGAAGAAGCACAACTGGTGATTGCCCAAACCATTACCCAGAACGGTAAGTTCATGAAAGACCAACCTGTGCAGAACAACGCTATCGGTGGTTGTACCATTGGTAAAGCAAAACTCATGCCTGGTTATGAATTGGTATTGAACAACGGACAAGGTGGTCAAATTCGTCGTAAATTCATTCCCCAAAATCCTTGGAAAACTTCCAAAACAGCAGAATGGGCACGTAACGGACATCAGATTGTCTGGATTATTGACCCCGACGCCGCTGATAAATCTCTAAGTATGAGAGTAATGGGTGGTATAGTTGAAAGTAATCGAAGTGGACAGTGGGCAGCAGTCTAATGTTGCATCGAACCCTTGGTGGTATTGTGCTCGCAAAAAGTAAAGGGTGCAGTACCATCAGACTCGAAACGGGCGAGACCAGGAAAATATTAATTCCTTGTTTATCTCGTATTGGGGATAGAATTCATGTGTATATTAATTGGTCTACTAATAAAGTGACCAAAGTAAGCACTGTAGGATGCCCAGACCATTGGAACGGTGATGTGGAGCCGAAACCAGTGGATATCCCCGATGAGACTGAAGATATTCCACATTTAGAGTGCCAGTCACTTGAGGACCAGGAGGTTCTCGGGAGACCGAGGAGTGAGGGAGTAGGGAGCTTGGAGTTTCCTATGCCCATAAGCGAAGACGATTCTATATTAGATGATGTCTTCGAGGAAGATTATTATACCCAGGCTGGAGAACCCAGTCACAAATTATTTAAGGAGCTATTATGAACCGTTTATCCGTAGTTGGACGTATCGCTGGCATGCCCGTTTATACACCTTCAGTTGTTGTTAATGGCAAAACTATCAACGCCAAAACTGAACTCACAATCATTGAAAACGACGGTGAGAAGAAAAACTCATTCCGTATTACTGGTTGGGGCAAACAAGCAGAAAACTTGGCAAAGGGCGGAGCTGTTGGTAAAGCGATCACAATCTTTGGGCGTCTCTCTACATATAAGGGACGTGTATGGCTGGACATGGGTAATGGTAATCGTCAGCCTGTTCAAAGCCCTCAGGGTGGAGATTTGCTAATTACCAAAACAGGTATTACTCTTGAAAGACTGGATTGGGGAGCAGATTCAGGTAAAACAATTGCTCAGGAAATTCAGGACTTCCAAAATAGCGGTGGCTCAATGGGTCGTCCGCCAATGTGGCAAATTCCTGGGTCTCCTGATAACCAGACCTGGAAAAACATTTGTGCTGAGCGTAAAGCAACTGAATTTCAACCTGGAAGTACTCATTTTGGATATGCTGAAGTGCGTATTCCTAATGGTGCTCAGGTTGCTCCTCCTACACAAAGTGGTAATCAGTATGCAAATAATGGCGGTCATCAGGGTGGATTTCAAGCAGGTCAGCCGAATAATAACGGCGCTGCTCAGTATGGTAATCCTCCTCAGCAACCAGCAACTCAGCAGGGCGGATTTCAGGGTGCAGCAAACAATCAGCAGGTTCAGTACGGCGGACAGAATATGGGTCAGGCTATGTCAGGTTATACTGGTACTGGTCAGATGGCAGGTAATCCTGGGCAGGTTCAAGGTGGTTTTCAGGGAGCACAGCAAGGTAATCACCAAAACCAGAGTTATGCCCCTCAGACACAAGGGTACGCACCAAATCAGCAGGCAACTAACGTTCAGATGTAATTAACCTTTAACTTACCGGTAGGTCAGCTCAATAATGGGTTGGCTTACCGGGTTTTTTTCTACTTCCTATTAATGGAGGGTACAGAATTTGTTTACATCAATACCGACTTTTTTTGCTTTTAGTTTATTGTTTAATTATTACTCTTGTATCTTATGTAGTACCGACTTTATTTGCTCTTCTTGATCCTGGTTCCCTGGAGTAAGGGGAAAATGATGATTAAGAACGGAACATCTATTTATACCCGCAAATATAAATATACAATAATAAATAATACTAGTAGACTAGATACTAACTAATACTATATAGTTTAGTACTTAATCTATTGGTATTAAAGTACACTAGTATCTACTATATGAGTATCCCTACTAGAACTAAAAAACATAAGATGTATAAAAAAATAAAAATGATTATTTATTGGGTACTATTAATTTTGATACTAGTAAAGTATACTATGAGAATTAAGTATTAATTATATAAAAAGTAAAGGAGTTATCATGGATTTTGAAGAAGCAGTAGAGCAACTAGTAGATGAGTATGGATGTCCTGAAAATCAAGCAGAAGATATTAAAGAATTTTTAATTGGCGCAGGAAATATGTATGGTATTGTTGAACTATACGAAGCCAGCGGCGAAGATGATATTATTGATTGTGATCCAGACGACTGGTCTGATGTTCTAGACCTAAAAGCATAATTTTTAAGTCTTTATAATTAGATGAGACTATAAATATAATCTAATATACTTCTGGTTTAAACACCTAAGTATACGTGTTCTTTCATAGAGAACTCTCCTGAATAATAGGGATTAGTGCTTATAGGTTAAGTACTAGTCCCTATTTCTCCTTTTTAGTTCTCTACCCCTAGTGCTTTTTCAAGTAGTACTATGCCTCCGGTTTCTCTCACTGCTCTTACCATTCTTCTGAATAGTTCTGACTTAGTTATACCGAGTCTTTTTGATTCAGTACTAAAGTATTCTAACTCAACTTCACTACATTTAAACCCTATATTTTTATTAAGTAAGGTTAAACCTGCTTCGTCTTCTCCTATAGGGTTCTTGATGGCTTCTTTTACCTCCTGGTTTAACTTATACCACTCCCCTCTTACATGATGAGCACTTAGTTTCTTATGTATAGCCTTCTCTAAAGATATGCTACCTTCTATCACTTTTAATACTTTAAATTCACTAGCATTTCCAGTTTGAAGAATAGCAATTCGTTTATCTACATCTGATTTAGCATACCCAATCTTAACGTTCTTACCACATTCTATAAAGTATATCATACACTTCTCCTATTAATTAGTGAGGTTACACCTCGTTAATGGCTATTAAAGCCTTTACCTATAGAGAGGTTAGTTTAATGTTTAACTTGTCTGACAATTTTACTCCCGGGGACTGAAAGCCGTACTACCCCCTACTACGTTTTAAGCCTTTTCTTACTTACCCATGTAGCTTGTTAACGCTAGGATAGCCTATTCATCACTGTATACACCATTATGCCCCAGGAGACCATTAGTTAAGTACCTTGAACAAAGAGAGGTAAAGTGGACACATGTGGACGCATTATGGAACAAACAGCTTCATAATGGCTCGATATAGACGCATTTTTTAACGAAACTCATCGATCGACATCGAAAAGTATCGAATTCGACACAAAATCACTCATATTAGTTAAAAAGGGGGTATAATACCCTATATTGCCGTACTACCCACAGTGCATATTTGAGCCTTTTGCACACAGGGTTAAACACTATAATCACTGTATCGCCGCTAATACCAGACCTCTTAGCCGTTTTTAGACAAACCGACAATTGATTGAGGAAAAAGAATGAACTTAACTCACCAAATATCTATATCAACAATAACTATAATACTATCATGGATACTAGTAATAATAACCCTACTTCCATATACCATTAATAGAGCTAAACCCTTAGTATTAGGCGCTATAGCTCTTGCAATCACTTCTTTCGGAGTACTTATCATATAAGAAGAAAAAGAAAAGGAGAAGACAGTGAGGAATAGACTAAGAGTGTTGGTACTTAGGGCTTTAGCACTAGAAAGGTCTGAACTAAAGTTATTGATACTTAAACTAATAATACTAGTTTGTATGGTTTTTATAGTACTATTTAGTTCAATACTAGGTATAACTTATATTATCTATGATATCAAGAGTACCGAGAATAGGGGCTCTCAATCAACTATTGAAATATGTCGAAAATTATCGTCGAAAAGTATCGAAATTAATAAAACGTCGAAAAGTGTGTATTTCGGGCACCTTATAGATGTTAATAGAGATATAAGATAAAGATAAACTAGTATTTATTATGATTAGTATTAGAGAGTATTAGATAGTATTATGATTGGTATTAAAGAATATTAGTATTTATTATGATAGTATTGATAAGTATTAGTATCAAATTAATTAGTATTATAAAACACTTAGTATTTATCGTGAAAGTGTTAGTACCTAATCAACTAGTATTAATGAAACCCTTACCAGTGCTTACTCTCAGAGTTCTAAAGAGTTCTTACCTTAACTCAATCAATTAACATAATCTTCTCTCTTGTTTCTATTGTACTACTTCTATTAGACTTAGAGTTAGTTGTATAGTCATTATAACTCTTAGGGTTGATTGTGGAACTATTAGTGATGTTATGGGTTTAATTAAGGTTAGGGTTAGGGTTTGTTATTAAAGAGGAGTTAATGACCCATTAATGGCGTTTAACGCTGATTGTCGATATTTAGCCCGCCGCCGTATTTTTTACTGTAACAAGGAGGTATAAATGAGTAAAGTATTTAGTTGGCTAGTGTACATCCTAATAGTATCGCCAAATAGGGCATACAGCAGATTAAGTATGTATAATACATTGCACAAATTTAGTGTAATTTTAAGTGTAACACTATTGGTCATAAATGTGGATAATTGTATAATACTGACTAGTTGTTTAATTGGGTTAATTGTATATAGAGCTATTTACTTTCAAATTGATTTTTAAGGGGATAATATGAAAAAAATACTACTACTATGTTTAGTTGGTTTAATGCTCCTATTAATGTCTTGTGGCACTGATAGTAATAAGCCTACAGCTCTTCCAACTGAATCTACAAACATAACCAACATTGGAAATGGATGGATTGAATTTGATTACGCAGGTCAACGTTTTTTATACTATAAAGGTAGAAAAGGTTATTCAGGATATCAAGCATTAACAGTGGTTAAGAAAATAGAATAGTATGACTTTATTTATAAAATGTTTAATAATAACCTCTTTTATATTAATAATTATTGTTAATTTATTTATACAGAGTCAACTAGTGTTTAATTTCTTATTCGATTTAATATAAGGAAAGTTAAATGTATATATGGGCTAAATGTTTATTAAAAGTAGTAATATTAAATTACATAATTATATGGGGATGGGTTACCTTTAGTACTATAACTAATATAATATAAGGAGTCAAACATGAGTACGTGTAGAGTAGGCGATAGAGATGTAGAAGTTAGTGATTTTTTTACTGCTATTACTGGAGATTATACAGTATATAAAAATAAAATATGGAGAATAACTGCCTACGAACAACTTACACCAAGACGTGCTGTTAAAACACTTACTCGTGAGAAAACAAAAGAAAGTATAACTACATACACAAATCAAATTATTGAGGGTAGACAAACCCTCTGGCTATATTTCAATATAATTTATAAAGAAAATTATTATGTTTAAAACAATTACTTTAATAGCTAGTATTCATTAAACTACTAAACAAGTATAAATTGATTTAAGTGGTAAAACAAACACGCTACTTGAGCCTAAATATACTGAAATTAATAAAGACTCTTGTATCATATGATTTAAATTATAATGTAAAATTGTAAAATAAGGAGAACAACATGGTTTTTGAAATAGTAACTCTAATAGGTTTAGTATCAATATTTATTGCATTTACTTATTGCGATGGCGGAGATCCTTTTATTATACTTAGAGTGTGGGCTTATTGCACTTTATTCTTATTTGCAGTGATATTTATAACTATGTTAATGGTAGCAATATGTAAATGGGTATTTACTTCTTTGGGCATTATTTAAAAATAAAAAGGAAACTATTATGAAAAAATTATTTGTACTACTATCACTATTGTTCATTACTGTTATTGTTGGATGTGCTACGGATGCTGACATGGCATCACATAATTTATCTAAAGCAGCTGAAATGTTTGAAGTTAATAGACGTGTTGTATTTTATAATGGTATAACAGATGCTTACATTCTATCCATTGAGGGTAGATGTTCTGTAGAATTTTTTGTTGATAAATTCACTGTTACTGTAAAAACTGGACCTAATGAATATAAGAAACATTATTTAGGGCGAGCCGATAATGTATTTCCGTTTGTTGAACAATTAGACAGTTCTCCTGTAGATGTATATCGTTACAGAGTTATTTTCAAGCCTGAAACAGTTATTCCTAACATAGATTTAAAAATTAGTAATTAAAAAAGGAATAAGATATGCAACCATTAAAAATTATAACAATTAAACTAGAAAAACATAATTATTATCAATTTTACTGGTTACTATAGCATTTAAACTTAAGGAGTATTAATATAATGAAAATGACAGAAAAAGCACTTCGTTTAGATTTTAAAGGTTTTGTAGAAGATACTGATAAAGATTGGGCATCTTATATGGTTATTACAAGAAGCATTACAGCTGCTGAAAAAGACCTTGGTTATCCAAAAACAGTCAATATTTTAAAAGAATTTTTTCCAGAAGATTTAAAAGAAGTATTCCCAGAAAAAATAACTACATCAAAATCTAACAATAATATAGTAAATACAACAGGGACTTGTAATACATGTAGATTTAGTAAAAAGAATGACCCTAAATCAAATTGTTGCGAAGTATCAAGAAGAAAAGCTGGGAAATATTATGGTGATTGTCCAGACATTGATCAATGGGAAGCAGTTATAGTAAAATAAATTATTAACAAGCAATACCGCACACTATAAAGGTTTATATTTATGAATTATTTTAATAATTGGAATATTTTTGAAAAAGTTTGGTTATTTGTATCAATAACATTATTAACTATAGCCTCTTATCTTTGGCAAAGTCCTTGGTATGGTTATGTGGCATCAATTAGTGGTATGATTTGTGTCGTTTTAGCCGCCAAAGGAAAAATATCTAATTATTGGTGGGGAATTATTAACTGTACTTTTTATGCTTATGTAGCTTATGGTTGGCAATTATACGGTGAAGTAATGCTCAATGCGTTTTACTTCTTTCCTATGCAATTTGTTGGTTTATATTTTTGGAATCACAAAGATAATAAAGACCCAGACAACAAAGGAAGTGTAAAAGTAAAATTTCTATCATATTACCATAGAATAATACTAGCTAGTGTTTGTATTCTTAGTATTTTTGGCTATGCCTTATTTTTAAAGTATTTAAAAGGTAATATCCCTTGGATTGATTCAACATCTACAATATTATCTGTGATAGCTATGGTATTAATGGCAAAAGCTTATATGGAACAATGGGTTCTATGGATCATAGTAGATATAGTAAGTATTATTATGTGGGCTGTTGTTGTATTTAAACAAGGCTCTAATGATATAGGATTACTTATTATGTGGATTTCGTTTTTAATAAATGCTATTTATGGTTATTATAATTGGACTAAAATGTACCATAATTTGGAGATATAATATGAGAGTTGGGTTTATGGGCGGTAAATTTCTTCCTTTTCATCTCGGGCATTTATTTGCTATTCTTGAAGCACATAACCAAGTAGATAAACTTTACATTATTCTATCTTCTTCTGAAAAAAGAGATACTGAATTATGTTATCGTGATGGTATTAAACACATGCCAGGAGACGTTAGAATGTCTTGGTTAGGTCAAGCATTTAATGATTTAGAAAATATTGAAATTACACATATTAAAGATGACCAGTGGGATAATGATTATGATTGGGAAGCTGGGGCTAGATTAATTACTGCTGCGATACCAGAAAAAATTACCCATGTATTTAGTTCTGAACAAGAATATACACCTTTATTTAAAAAATTTTATCCTTTTGCTAAACACGTAATAGTAGACGATCAACGTAAAACTGTAACTATATCAGCCACTAAACTACGTAAAGATTTGTATTCAAATTGGGATAAGTTACCTAATTTTGTAAAGTCTCATTTTGTTAAGAAAGTTCTTATTACAGGTACTGAAAGTGTGGGTAAATCTACTCTAACCACAAAACTGGCAAAGTTCTATAATACTTGCTTTGCACATGAGGTGGGAAGAGATTACTGTGAGCGTTATAAGAATCATTTAACTGTTCCTATGTTTAATTCCATTACAATGGAACATTATATCCTTCAACAACAATTGCTTCCGTATTGCGACAAATTACTCCTTGTAGACAGTGATGCAGTGATTACTAGTTATTATTTAAATATGTATTTTGACACCCAATCCAATGCTATTGATAGTATTATACAACTTCAACAATATGATTTATGTTTATACTTGGAACCTGACGTTAAATGGGTACCGGATGGTTTTAGATTTGCTGGGACTATGGATGAAAGAATTAACAATAACAAACGTCTTAAAGCCATGTATACCAAACACATGCAAGAAATGGTTTGTGTGTTTATTGAAGGTGATTACTCAACTAGGCTATTTAAAGCTAGACAAGAAATCAATAAGTTATTTTAAAGGGGTTAGTAATGGCAAACAGTGACGATTTTTATCAATTTCTCAATTCTTATAATTGTTTTGAGAATTTCTGTGTAGCACTTGACGAACAACATGCTACAACTTTTAATGATTTAATGCGTGATTCAAAAGATTCAAAAGATTTAATTAAAATAATAGATTATTCGATAACTTGGGATGAAACACACGAAGGCAGTGATTATTGGTCAAGTATTAATTATGATTGGGTCAAGGCATGTAAAACGGGTATATTTATTAGAACTGGACTAAATTGTAATAATATTTGGGAGCGATAAAAATGTCAGCTACATTAAAAGATATTACTAATTTTATTGCTTTTCTTGAACAAAAAGGAGCTTATCACGAGTTTTGTGAGGAAAGTAATCGTCAAAAAAACAATTCTTTTACAAAAACAGTTAATGAGAATAAAAAGAACCTCGATAGAATAATTGATCGTGCATTTACTTGGGAAAATACTATTAGTGGATCAAATTATTGGGCAAGTAAGTCTAGTGAATGGGAAATTGTTTTTGAGAAAGGTATTAGTCTTACAGAAGGTTGTAGAAGTATTTGGTAAGGAGATAAAATGTCGGCAAGTAAAGAAAAATTTATATCTTTTCTAATTAATGAGGATTACTATAAAAATTATTGTGATAATGTATTAATACAAAGGGGTTTAACTTTTACGGGTATACTTGCTCAAAATATAACATTTAATATGACAGACATGATAAGTACTTCTTTTGAATGGGATAAAACACCGGAAGGTCAATATTTTTGGCAGAATATAAATAAAAAATGGCTTTGTGTATGTAATAATGATATAAAGCTCAATACAGGTAATTTTAATTGTAAAAGTATATGGTAAGGAGGATCTTATGGATAAACTTACTATTATTGGTGGAACTAAGAATAGAAAATCAAGTGTTATTGATAAAATATATAATTCATTTATTGAAACAAATAGCTTTAAATATATTGAACTACATAATGGTAAGATTATCCCAAAAGACATAAGTAATAGTGATCTTACTATTTGGATGCCGGACATTGCTAACGAAGAACCAAAAAATTATCCCGTTAAAAAACAAGGTTCTGTACTTATATGTTCAAAAGTAATACACAACGATAGAACAAGAATTGATGCTATAACCCGTATATTTAGAATGCATGGAAATGCTGTTATAGCTATTAGAAAAATAATAAACAATAGTTTTGAATTTGAATTAATTGATGCGCTTGGAAATACTTGGTGTAGAACTATCGATATACTTGAATTAGTTCATACAATAAACTCTTTGTATAAATGGACCAAAGAATCAGTACGAAAAAGTCTTAAACATAATGAGCTTCCTGATAATGTTTTTAATGGTGTGGATTATAAAGAACTACAAATTTTTATGAGTATTAACCAGTTGATAGCTCTTAAAGTAGCAGAAGGTTGTGGTAATAGATTTTTTGGTAACTATAGTACTAGATGTACAAAATTATTTCCAAGTACAAGAAGGAATAAAAATTATTTTTTCTTTTCTCCACGTAATACAGATAAAAGATTTGTTACGATAAAAGATTTAGTACTTACAGATAATCAATATTATTATGGGGATAGAAAACCGTCTGTAGATACTCCAGTTCAAATAGAACTGTATCAACAGATGCCAAAAATTAATTGGATAATTCATGGTCATGCCTATATTAAAAATGCCCCTATTACTGAAAAATATTTACCTTGTGGCGATATGCGTGAAGTAGTTGAAGTTCATCGTGTAATAAGAAAAATTAATACTAATCGAATTAATTTAAAAAATCACGGGTTTTTACTTATAGGAAAAAATGTCGAAGATATGCAAAATCATCTCAACGATTGTAACTTTCATGCTTTATAATAGTAGAGAGGAGAATTGAAAATGCTTATTGCATTTAGTGTAGTATTATCATTAATTCTTACTGTATTAGCTTCAACATCAGTTCTTATTAAATTTATTTCGTTTCTTAATTACAGTGAGCTTGATAAAGAAATTGATAACTACAAAGGTATCAAAAAAAATTATAACTCAGTAAAAGAATTATATATTTTTATAATTTGTGGAAGTTGGTTAATAACTGTATTTTTTTTTAATTAAAAGATATAAAAACATAGTATAATGTGATACTCAAAAATATTATTTTCTAAAGGAATACTAAATCCAGTTAGACCAGGTATAAAGGCATATTATGGATACTAAAACTAATTTTAAAAATTTCTTAATTCAAAAAGATTACTTTGAAAAATATTGTTTGAATTTAAAAAAACAAAAAAATAAAACATTTGATGAGTTTATAAGTACTCAACAAAGACCACTATTAGGCGTAATAAATAGCTCATTTACTTGGTATAAAGCCCTAGAAGGGGGAGATTTTTGGAGAAATGTTAATGATGAATGGGATTCAGCACTAATGAATAAAGTAATTTTTAATCTTAAATATAGGAGTATTTGGTAAAGTAAATACTATATTTAAAAATTATTTTAATAATCATAGAAAATTTAATAAAGGTTTTAATTTAAAATTTGCTATGAACAAAGCACTAGAGCTTGCGCAAATTATACTTATGTATGAAGATTTAGAAGAATGTGTAATTACACGTGACTACTCCCCCTCTAAGCCGAAGCTATAGAGGAGGCTTCTTGGGGGATTAACCCCTGAGACTGTAGCCCCAGTCTCAAAA
>Ga0136555_1000209_pt1 | contig 24099 bp, 29 predicted proteins | sample AntRauTorckE5432_FD_104927 | JGI IMG/M metagenome (GOLD analysis project Ga0136555, IMG submission 104927) | Saline lake microbial communities from Rauer Islands, Antarctica - Metagenome Torckler E5 #432 | ecosystem: Environmental > Aquatic > Non-marine Saline and Alkaline > Saline | place...
TACTTCTGATATGGTTACTACAAACGCCAGCGACGTTAGGAACGCTGTCCATATCATCAAAATGAGTAATAATCGTATTTTCTGAATAATCTTCTGCATGTTCATGTGCCCACATCCATCCTCTATTAGTTATTGTGTAGTAATCTATGTCGTTCCATAATGTATGGATATGTTCATTTCTGAACAACTTATCAAAAGTTTTCCACGTTTTCGGGTAACATATGTATTTTTCTTGTTCTAAGAACCCTTCAAATATCGGATACTGTTTTACTTTACTACCCAACCAAAAGTTCCCATCTTCATACCAAACATCCAAAAAAACATAATATCCATATTGAAGGGCGATATCTACATACTGTGGGTTATTTTCGAACGCAGGATGGGCCCCATCAATATTCCCACGATATGATATAAATTTCATTTATGTATCCAATCCTCGTGTCCAGATATTATCTGTTATATTATATTCGCCAACTTTTATATTTTTTAATTCTGATTTAGCCGAATAATACGCATCAGTTTGGTTTTGTGTTACGTTGGTATCATGGCCCCTTATCAGCGATGTGTAAGCTAATAAAGTTTCCGGCACTCCATATTTTTTCATAACAGGAACCACTGCATGAATAACATGAGCGTTTATTTCTGTACTATCGGCACATGCCCTATACATCCCATCATTCATATTAACTTCTACATTGACATACTCCCAATGCTAAAGCAATTGGGATTCTAGCGTCAACAAGGACTGCTCAGAATTACTTCCAAGTCTTTTGTCCTCTCTGCTAACAGTCGATGCCCCGACTGTGTTTTTTGTATTTGCATTTGAGATTGTCCCAAGTGCATAATTTTTCAAGTTGATTGCAGCGTTCAAGTCTCTGTTGTGAATGGTTCCACATTCTTTGCAAGCCCATTCTCTATCTTTGAGTTGTAGTCCGATGTTAACGACACCACAATCAGAACAAGTCTTACTACTTGGAAAGAATTTATCGGCCAAGACAAGTTTGGTGCCAAGTTGTTGTGAGAAGTATTTAACATAACCAACGAATACACCGAAGCTTAAGTCGCTCATTTTACGACCCCAAATTCTTTTCATTCCTGTTAGTGTCAAATCTTCCAGGCAAATAACATCGAAGTCAAGACAAAGTTGTCTAGCAAGTTTCATCAAATAATCCTTGCGTTGGTCCGCAATTTTTATGTGAATTCTAGCTACATGTTGTTTAGCTTTTAGTCTGTTGTTGCTTCCACGTTTCTTGCGAGATAACGAGCGTTGTCTTACTGCCAGTTCTTTATGAGAATGTTTGAAATACTGCGGAGACTTGAACTCTGTTCCGTCAGAACTAGTGAGGAAGGTCTTTAGACCAAAATCAAAGCCAGCGATTTTACCTGTCTCGACTCTTGTTTGATGGTCCTCTTCGTCACTTGTGTTCACAACAACGAAATAGAGATAAAGTTCTCCAATTGAATTACGTTTAATTGTTAGAGTTTTTATTTGCCCAAGAATATCTCGGGACCTGTGAAAGCCGTAAGTATGCTTTCCTATTCTAAGTTGATTGGTTTCTTCAAATAGCTTATATCCCGCTTGCTTCAACGTGAAAGATTTATAGTTTTTAAATTTTCTAAATCCTGGCGGAGAACATTTTCGCTTTTTCTTTATGTTAGAAAAGAACAATGTATAACTACGGTCAATACGTTCAACTACATCTTGAATTGCTTGCGAAGGTAAAGTTTTCCAGTAAGCTTTACTGGAATGTCTATTTTTGATTTTTGTGAGATGCTTCATCAATTGAAACTTGTTCAAATGCTTTTTGTAAAGCGAATAGTATCTGTTGTGAAGCGCAATTGAGTGATTGTATACACCAGCGAAGCGGTCAATTTGACTATAAAGAAGCTTATTTTTCTTGTCATTTTTGTATAACTTGAATTTATATGTCTTAACAACAGTCATCCGATATCACTTGTTTTTTTGGTCCATAATATATTGCTTTACTACTTCAAGTGAAACCGAACCAACTGTGGATATAAATTTTGATCTAGTCCAAAGTGACGGTAGTCTACTTTTTATTGTCGGAAATTCTTCACGAATAAATCTTGAAGTGATACCTTTGATGCGACCAACCGATTTATATATTCCAAACTTAGGGTCAGTCGATTCAATCAGCAAATGCACATGGTCTGGCATAATTTCCAATTCAATGATCTTATAATGAAATTTATCTTGATATTCTAGAATAAGTTCTCTGGTTCTTAGTTCTACAGCATCGACCAAAACAGCCCGTCTATACTTTGGACAGAATATGACATGATATTGACAACTATAAACAAGTGACTTCTTTTTAGAATATTCTTTTGCTTTATTTGTAATTTCCATTAGATTGTGTTATCTTTTCTATAAATAGGTAACTTAATTTTCAAAATTCATCCCAACTATAAATAAGATGGGCTTTCTTTTGAATCAATCAGTAAAGCAATTATCTAATATGTTCTTGTAAACATCTAAATCAGTCATAGTGTTTCGTAGAAATTGTTTTGTTTTCGTTGCCTATCAATTGTCTTTGGGTGTCTGATTGCTAGCGCTTCTATTAACGGTAAATTGGATGATGTAGTATATCCGGTGAGTTGTTCATGTACCTTATTTTTCCATTTTATTTCTGGTGTATTTTTGTATGTCCGGCATTGAAAATCGGGCCAGTTAACCCACCCATCTGAATTCACATTCCATCCCCATTTTTTAACATCGGCATCCGTTAACCCATCTACAGTATTTATACGAGGGACCCAAATTACATCTATTTCACTATTTTCTTCAAGTATAGTATGAATATTTGCCAAGAATACTTCTGATACGTATTCATCTGCATCAAGTTGTACAATCCAATCCCCACTGCACTTACTATTCAGGTAATTTTTATGAGATGCAAAATCGCCATTCAAACTATGAACATTTACGTATTCACCGAAAATATCATTGTGAGTCGATTGTATTTCTCTGTACGTATCCATTACTTCATCGGTCCACCCATCATCATCAAATAGCACTACAATTTCATCATTTGGTTCTATATTATTAACAAGAATAGATAGTAACCTATCCAACTCTTCATGTTCATTGCAGACCGGTATTGCGTAACTAATTTTAATCGAATTGCTCATCTTGCTTACCGAATTTTTGTCGTTTGCTATAATCATCCCATTCCCGACCGGTCCGTAGGAAATTTGCCTTTTCTATATCCGTTAGTAATTCACGTCGAATCGTACTACCAAGGAATCCAAGCTTTTGTAGGTCGGGCACCAATATACGAAGCGCTTTAATACCACCCATATTGTATGTTCGATATACATTTCCGCCACTGAGCAACCCAGATGGTCTAACTACATTTTTATAAAAATATTGAGCAGTTTGATCCATGCCTAGTGTTGGCATTTTCAATGGAAGTTGATATTCGTTCATTCTAAGCGCTTCATCATACACACCATAGGCAATCGCCTTTTCATATCTATCAACAATAGAGTCTGAAATTACCAATCTAAAGTGTTTAGCCAATTCATTTGGATTTACTTCATTCAATTTTAAACAATGAAGCTTCTTATTCCACACTCCAATAGAAAAAACTACTCTAGATTTAGAGTTTCCATAGTTAAATGATAATAGCTGACCTGGATATATGGATGTTATACGCTTAGTAACTTCACTGATAATGGTTCGCTTATATAAGTTGTAGTAGTCAGCCATATTAATGTCTCTTTAATTCAAATGCTACAACCGTAACCCAATTATTTTCATTCATGCGAGGATAATGTTTCAATAGAGCATCTTTCAGTTGTTTAAGTGTATCAAATCCATATCTTTTTGCGTCTATAATATCCAATTTACGAGCAGGTACATATTCAACCTCTTCTATTGTAATTGGGATATGCACACCATCCGCTACAAAAAAAGCATCTCCTAAATTATATTTACGTCTACCAAATCTAATTATTTGTGTTTTTTACCTAGACTGTACCAACGGAACATATTTTGGATCTAACTTAATTTGTTGCATATTAACTTGTCATTTTCAATTTTGGTAATTTCAATTCGGGAAGCACGAGCTCTTTGTGTTCCGTTACCTTTACATTTTCTTTCATTAATTCATCAAATTTATCATGCATAGCCGATAATGAGAACTTCTTTCGTTTATCCCTTGCCAGCTTCTTTGTCTTTTCTGTAACGCCCGAATAATCATCATATACCGCATTGATTAACTGTGCGGCTGCGTTATAGTCAACTGTGAACCAATTTGATTCTTTCAGTAGAAATTTATTCCTTGCAGACTTATGAACCTTTTCCATTTTACCACCAACCAACTCTGCATAATCTGATAGGAAGTCAATATGACCTGACCAATTAGATGCAATGATTGGTTTTCCAGTAAACATAAATTCCTGAAGCGGGCGGCCATATCCTTCTCCCTTTGTGAACGATACCATTGCCTTAACCTTTGGATGATTGTATAGAGAGTTCATTTGATCATCTGTGAGATCTCCATGTAAGAGATAAACATTTGGTAAATCTCCAGACATTGATTTCTTAATTGCATCAATTCTATTTGCCAATTCTACTCTATCTATTATAGAGAATGTTGCTCTACTGGATTTTATTATAAGACCCGGTTGATTCGGTTTGTTCTTAAATACGGTAAGAAGTGTTTTGATCATCATACCAACATCTTTCCTATCATGTCCAATTTCACCTTCCAACCAATGTCCTACAAATAAATAATTGAAATCTTCTTCAATACCATCCATTTGCAATTCTAGTTCAGCATCGGGATTGTACTTATCATTATATACCGAAACATCTGAACCTTCAAATAACACTTCAACCGGCGTATCAACTTGGTACATTCCAACAACCTGTCCCGTTTGTTTGTGTTGTTCCTGATATTTACTATTCAACATGGTTGTTTTGGAATGTTCAGACGGAACAAGTATCAAGTCCATATTATTACACCCCTTTACCCAATCGATAGGCATTACGGTAGTTTCTATACCAGCGGTAATACCAATGTTATATTTTCCAATTTTCTGGAATTCATTAGGAACTGATACTTGTATCCAAATATCAGGCTGTTGGCTGATAGATTGCGTTAGAATTCGATCTAAAATCAACCTATCATTTTCATTTTCAGGATTCAATGCATTCATTGGGCAATTTCCCCAGCGCATTGATATTATTTTGACATCATACCTATCCATTTTAATTAAGGATAGTGTTAGGTCTCTGGCGTGGCTACCATATCCACTGCGAGTAGCGACTGGTCCTGATATTACGCATATTGGTTTATTCATCTGTTTAATCTTAGTTTTACTTCATCTACAAGTTCTTCTACTGAATCGACTTGCTTAATTCTTTTCCAATCACATGTGATCTGTACATTTCCTTTCCTATAAAACCCATCAGGACAACACACAACTAATTTATTAGGATACATGCCGCCGAACAGCCCAAGTTCAAGAAGTGTAATTGGTGATTTGGTATCTGGATCAAAATACATAATAATCATATCACATTTATCCTGTGCTACCAATTCCCAAAGAACCTGGCGGGTGAATTGATTATCACCTGGAGTCTGGTCCCACGATGAATCCCAATCATCTCTGTGAGGGTTTAATATTAGTCCATCTTCATCTTCTAGGATACGTTCTACTTTTTCTTGCCAATTTTCTGCCTTCCCCATTTCAATAGAGCCTGCCAAGAATATAGAGAAATTTTCTGATAGTTCCTTTGCAAATGGATCTACTGCTTTAATTACTTTCATTTTTGCTACACCTTATATAATTTAAACCGGTCAAGCGGTTCAAAGTTTTCTAATGTTTCTTCTATTCCCTTACTTAAAACTTCACACATGTAATCTTGATTAAGAATTCCATTTCGTACCCAATCGCTCCCAACCATACCACACTTCTTTCGTTCGACTGGGTCCATTTGGTGCCAAAACTTAATAGCATCTGCTACTTCTTCAAAATCAACTCTATCATCAAAAATATACGGAGTCGGAGGAGATCCATTCAATGATCGTACTCGAGACCATACAGGCTTCACCCATTCACCATGATCAACTTTATTTTCCCATTTCCTCCAATCATGAAGCGAACGAATTTCAATGTAATCATCCGCTGTTAGTTCTTTACCATCAACCGAAAATCCACATTGATCTTGAAGTCCACCTGTAACATTTACTATTATTGGAGTTCCAGCCGCAATTGATTCACATGTTGTCAATCCAAATCCTTCATTGTTGGCAATGTTAACTGTCAAATCTGCTATGTTGTGGAGATAGTTCATTCGTACTTCATCCATATGCCCGGCAGAAAATACTACATCATAGTCTTTACATAATTCGTTTTTGACTGCGTATAGATCAGTACCGTTATCATCAACAGGCTGTGTGTGCATGATCAATAAACACCTACCTGCTTCATCTTTGGGTAGTGAATCACAGAAAGATTTGTACGCCAGTATGACATCGCCTGGCACCTTTCTTCTAATGTTTCTGTTTATCCACAGTATTATAAAGTTTCTATCCTTGCCGCCTGAACTCTTTATTAGTTCATCTCTAAATGAATTTAACTTAGTTACTTCTTCACTTTCTGTTATTGGATAGTACCAATTAAAATTCATACCATGCGGGCAATAATATACCCTCGCATCTCGTTTGTCGCTTGTAACTTGTTTCATTATGTAATATTTGATGTTGAAATGATATTCAATTCGTCGCCGAACTTGTTTTCCAATACTCTATTTACAATACCATAAGTCTGTTTTGATATACAAAACAATGAATCACACGATGCATAATAATTTGAATTGTATGTTGGATCGGGAACATCATCCCAAATCGTGAGAAACGTTAATGGTAATTGTTCACGTATTTCATGTGCCATTTCATACAGCCATATCCAATATCGGGGATCTGTAAAATGTACTATTATATCAGGACGTTCTGTATTTATCAACTGTCGCAAAATATCACCGTTTCCATATCCCGAGTTCGCTAACACTCTAACACTGGCATCTTCTACTCCAGTTTTCTTCTGGACATCTGGACTGATATCTATCATCTTTCCATGTTCAGGGTGCTTTATTGCTGCTCCGAGTTGTATCCAATCATATTTGTGTACAGTACCCATTACCAATTGCCTACTTACTGTGGCTATTCCAGAAGACATTCTGTTTTCGCAGGTCATCGCTGAGCAAGAGAATTTTTCTTTTCTCCTTTGGTTGCTCAACGTGACCTGCAGTAACCTCCTTACTGTTTTTCATGTTTTTCATGTTTTTCAATGTTTCGTCTACCGCCAAAATAATGATATGGTAATCATATCCACTATCAATGGCGGATTTATTTCTTTTTTAAAACGAACCGCTTATTTCAAGTTCGGTTGTGCTATCTATTTTGTTTCTAAATTCTGTATCTGTTTCATATAGTAATATGGAACGATTCACTACTTCCTGTAGTGAGATACCTTGCTGTAACGCAATCATCTTAAAGTTACGATATATATTCGTCAATAACTTTACACTCGTCAGCTTTGTTTTTTCATTTAATCTTGCCATTATAACAATCTCGTTTGTTTCATATATAAGTATATAAGATTGTACTTTTCAATCAGCACCCGAACATAATACTTTATGGAAATCACACCAATCACAATGCCGTCCCGGCTTCTTAACATAATCTTTATCTATGTATTCACCACCATCATCAAAAACTTCATTGACAAACCAATTGAATTCAGATTTAGCCTGTCCTTGTTTGATTTTTCCACTTGGAGGTGAAAACTTTGTAATACGATGAACAGGCCATTCTTGTTCTTCTTCCGGAGGAACGATACGCTTCATTATATGAAACTCAACGGATATGGTATCAATGTCAACATTGTACTGATTAGAATACCACACCTTATATAGAATTATCTGATTCTTTTTAGATTCATCATTCTTTTGCCACTTCGACCATCCTGTTGTTGATGTTTTCAAATCGATGATAATTGTATTTCCCTTATCATCTTCAAGAACAACGTCGATGAACCCAATAACATTGACATTCTTTCTAATTTCTGCCTTTACTGGAATTTCAATACCAACGAGTTTACATCCTTTCTTCTTGAAGAATTTACGTAAATTACTACCGCTCTTAAACCATCTAATAATTTCTACACCCTGCCAATAGAATTCTTCTATTTCTTCACGAGTACATACAAATTCACCATCGGGTAATTCAGCGTTGGCCTTGTTGAATTCATCAACAAGATTCATTTTCAAATCCGCTTCAAGATCCATATTCCTAGCAGCGGTGACGGTGTTGTTATAATATACCTCTAAAAATGATTGTACAGTTGTATGGACCGCCGATCCAAAAATTGCATGAATTCCTGATTTTGTCTTGTTTTTATCAATATATTTCAGTTTGTATTTCTGTGGACATGATGAATATGTTGAATATTGTGAATAACTAACCCTTGCCAAATCTATACCTTTAATTTAAGTTTCTTAATCTTTTTTGGTTCGACTCCATACATTCCACACAACTTCATTATGACTAAATGACCAGAGTCTGTTCCATATAATATATCAAGATAATCATTTGCGTTTAGTACCGAACATTCAAAATGATGCTTGACATATTCGACCAACCAGCTTTCGTATTTATTTTCCTTTTTGCCCTTCATATATTTGAGATACCGGCGTTTCTTGGGTATAACACCTATCAACACTCTATACAACAATTCAGGTTCTAATGTCTGAACTATAGGTTGCAGTTCCGCTATTGTATCTACAAAATCTGGTTCCATCGATAAAAACCGAAGGACCATATAATTTGACCAGCTTTTAGTATCTCCATTCGTCAGCTTTTTCCAATAATCCGGATCCTGATATTGGGTTATTTGATTCAGGTGTTGAAATAGGCTTTTCGGCTTTGCCGCCGAAGATTCTTTCCCAGTTTGTTTCATATTTCTTTATATTTGTTGGGCGACGTTTGTCACCCTTTCCATTCTGACTCATCACAATATAGTATCAATGAGCCCATATTCCAGGCAAGTTTCAGCATCCCACCATAAATCATGCTTCATTATTTCATCTAACTTATCAATTGGAACATTTGCATATTCAATGTAAAGGTTTTTAATCATAGAATGAAGCCGATCAAGGTTCACCTTTTCATCTTCAATTTCGTCCATCTTTCCCCAAAATGAAGATGATAATTGATGAATCAACATGTATGAATGTCTGTACATGTATCTGTTTTTACCGACAATACTGAAAAATGTTCCGGCTGATGATACGTAACCATCAACGTATGTATGTACTGGAGAATTACAATTCAATATTGTATCCATAGCGGATATACCAGCGAAAACGCTGCCACCAAATGAACTAACATAGAGCTTAATTGGAATAGAATCCACCCCATATGCCAAAGCTTCTTGCTGTAATTTTACATCCAGTTTTCTAATTTCAGTATTAAATTTAGCCACCGATTCGGATGTAACATCTGAACAAAACTGAATGATGTTCGCATCAATACTTATATCACTATTTGATATTTTTAGTGGTTCATTTGTTTCCAAGTCAATAATACCCCAGTGGGCTGTATCTTTTGTATTATTTTTTATCATGATTTAATTAGGTGAAAAATCATCTTTCATTCCATCGGGCAGTAATTCTGATAGTACAGAACCACATTTAGCACACACCATCAATTCAACAGGAACAATGGCGTCTTGATCGGTTGCCAACGCTATCCTAGATAGTCTCTTAAATGCAGATGCTGGAAGAAACATAGTTCCTCCACAGTTATCAGTCTTACATTGTAAATATTCAGCGCTGTTTAGAGCAGTTGCTATTTGTTGTGGAGTTGGTTGATTACCTTGGTGTGGGGGAGACCCCATATCTTTAATGTTCATTTGTTTGTTTATTTAAATTTATTTGTTATCGTATTTCTGATAGTATTTGGATGATGCACGCCATGAACGAAATTTCTTTGTCAACTACCAATGCGTCTTGAGCCTGTCTATCAGCCAATATCAAAATACATGTTGTTTGTTTTCCATCAGCGTATGTATCTACTTTATCCTTCAATAACGTATACATATCTGAAAAATCTCTGATAGAATTATCTGCTATGATTTGTCTAATCTTAAAGAACGAATCACGTCCACCTATATCAGATGTCAATATATCTATAATTTTATGTTTAAAATCGGAATCAAGAATAACCTGAGTATCGACCTTTAGCTTGCCGCTTTTGGATTGTCTCTGTAGTGTGTTGATTGCCTTTCTAATATCTGGATATGATGCATCTACAATAGGTACCAGGTCCTTTATATCATATGTTATACCTTCCGATTCTAATATATTGACGAGTTGCTTTGCCACATCACCCTTTGATGGTGGAGTTATCGCTTCATCTTGGCATCGTGATATAATCGGTTCAATAATCTTCTGGACGTAGTTACATGTTAGGATGAATCTACAGTGGCCAGAGAACGTTTCCATCAAATTACGCAATATTGCTTGCGAATTTGGAGTAAGATAATCGCAATTATGAGTTAACGTTTGTGTATGTCCTATAAAGAAGTTGTGATTTCCTTCTACCGATAAGTCGTATACATGTCGTTTTTTGTTTAGTTTGGTTATTGACTGGATTCCAATTTTATTCATTAAATCCCACTTTTTAGTTTATTAAGTTGTTTTTTATTAACATCGTTGTCAAATTTTGATTCATCTATATATTCCATGATATTTGATTCATTAATCCAAATGAAGGAAAATATTAACTATGGTGATAAAATATGATTATATTTATGTAATTCAGATGCCTTGACTACAATACATTCACCTGTTGAATTTTCAACATACCATTTGTGGTCTGCTGTACATATCACACATTCTCCATTTTCTAATTCAATTTCATATACATCCTGGATTCCCTTATCCCATAAATAAAATGGTCTATATTCCACTTTATTTCGTTTAGTATTATATGATTTGACTAGGTCTTTATGTTCATCCAGATCCCGTATGGGTATGGATACATCCTTTCCTTTCCTGATAACGGAGACAAGAGTGTTTTCATCCAAGCATTCATCCAGAACTACAATCTTATATGGCTTAAATCCTTGGCTTGATGCGAAGTTCTTTATCTTACCACGTACCGTATCTACGTTGTTTTCATCGGAAGCGTTGATAATAATGTAATCACATTCGATTGAATTCACAATCAATTTTGACAAAGTTGTATTGTGAGATATAATACCAGATGCTGTAATGTATTCATGTGGGCTGTTTAATGCCATATCAAATACATCTGTATTTTCTGATACATCATTTTTAGATAAAATTAACTTATTACCATAAATAGTATCGACTGATTTGATGGAATCTATATGATGGAATGTCCCATTTGATTTAACAAGGTGTCGTTCATCGCACCTAATAGAAATACCATCTTCCAATGTATAAGTTGCTACGGTTCCTACTTTTCGTATCAACGCGTTAATTTGAGTATATTGGCCATTTGGTGTTTTAATTTTCAAATGTCGATCAATATCAATTTCTTCATTATAACCAAAGTCTGAATATCCGAAGAATTCAAATAATTTCGATATTGGTATTTTTAATTTAACATTCATTTATAATTTCTTTTTGTTTTGTGATATAATATTCTATCCAAGTAACTATACTAAATAATCAGATAACATATCTAGTTCATCTTCCGATAAATCTATTTCTATTTCTATAATTTCAGATGCATCCAAACATTTTCCTGTTCCCGCTCTACCATGAAATAATAGATGAGGAATATCCCCATCATCAATATATGCTTTGATACGTTCCTTTAACGGTTCATTTCCAACATACTGTTCGAGTGTAGTTGGGCGGAATTTTTCCACCCAAAGCGAATTATTAACCGGTGTGGAATCATCCACATTTTCAAAAAAACTCATTTATTATTCCTTTACATATTCATTTGATTCAAGCATCAATCTTGATGCCTTTTTCTTTCCATTTCTATTGAGCGCCTTCCAATATAAATATTTACCTTCATCATAATGTGGTTCTATATCCAAATCAGGCCGCTGATCTTTTAACTTACTGGGACTACGCGTTCCATATCTAGCATTGCACGTTCTACCAGGCACAAATGTTCCATCTATAATCAAACCATCCATTGCTCTTTTTCGTTTCCCATGAAAGTTCCAGGATGCAGCCTGATAGATCCCACCATGATGTCCCTGTGTACTATCAGCAAACGATACTATTAAATCGTGTTGTGTATTGCGTTTCAGCCATTTTAATGATTCTGATAACAGTCCTGTTAATGGTGGAATACCATCCTGCTCTGATCTGACCAGGCGTAACAATTCTATTACTTCTTCCGACCATCTAGTTGGTGGTGATGAAAATACTGCACCTGCAACACAATCACCAGGAATTTCTCCCCATGGAGATTTTCTTGGAAAATGCCAAGAAAAAGTATTTATTGAATTAACCGGGCGACCTGAATAATGAAATTCCTTAATCAGTTCAGATACTTGATCCTTTTGATTTACTTCAAACAACAGCGAAATCATTTTATCCCAAATAACTTTTTGATTGAAACCCATCGTTTTGTTTTCCTATTTTTAGGAAATTCTGAATTTGGGACTGGGTCGGTCCGGGTCAGGAGGACTGGGTCGGTATTCAAATAAATACGCATGCCTTTAGATTTAATAATAGACAACATTAATGATATTTGTTCAGATGGACAATCTTTAAAATCAAATTCACAATCAATGGATGCAATAATTTTACCATTTTTTACAAATTCATACATGTTTGTAAATGTAACTTTAGATGATGATACCACCCGTATGTTGGTGAACTCATTATATATAACATCAGACATAATTCAGTTGTAGTTAATTGCCGTTTCGTTTCCAATTGTCAATATAACCACCATCTTCCAGTAAGTCAAGCATTGCTTCATATACATAATGATTATTATCGACTAATTCACCACGAATGTATATTTCTCCATTCTGCCGAATATCAATTATCGTTTCATTTGATTGTTTAAATTCAAATACAGTTAGAGTCGAATTTGGTTCGGTGGTTCCTATTCCAAAAAACCCGGTGGGTCCTACATCATATCCACTTAATTTATTTTTATCGTCCAACATCTTTCAAATACCTCTTTTTTGCATCTTCCCATGACATTCCTATGATGTCAATGTAGAATAAAGTTTCGTCTTTCAACCTATTATCATCATACAATTTCTGATAGCGGCGTATTGCTTTCGGTTTCCACCATTTAATTGTATAAGCGTCACCTTCTATAAATTTCTTTTTCATTTTCAGTTCAGAATGTTTTATTTCATTTCGAAGAAATGATGGACCATTATCATACATCATAGCGCCGTAATACCCCCGTTGAAACCCGTGGTGATATTGAGATCCCTTAATACTAAGATGTTTAAATATTCTACTTAAAATCTTTTGCTTAATACCACTAACAGGACCGGATCTACCTGAATCCGTTCCATACATGTTTTCACCGTTTCTGTTTCTTTCTTCTGTTATTTCTGTGGTATACCATTCATTGTCATTTTCTTTCAACCATTGGTGCCACGGTTCATATACAGAATCATCTGGTTTAATTGCAATTTTGCCAGCGGTTACTCCTAATGTTTTGAAATGCGGGATTGCATTATATTGTGAATGAATTCCATACAATGAAGTTGTACCCACTGCAATTAGTTCATCACCATATTTTTCTTTCCACACATCTCTAACGGTTGGAGATGTTGCCAATGCTGCGATCAACTTCCCTCCCAGAAAGTTGAACCCAAGTGGTTGCGTTGCAACAATGGTCGTTGCAATCGTTGTGTTGTTCAGTTTCCCGTCCTTGAAGCGATTGTCTCTAGTCCAACCTATGTAATCATCCCTTACTTTCAGAGCCGTTACATCGGAACCTAAGCAAATCTGGCCAAGTATTTTATTCGTTATCCTATCCTTTACATAGAATTTCAAATTCCTACCTGGATTGGCGGAAAATTCCATCGTATGAATTAACTTTCTTACTTCAACCCATTTACTCGCATCCTTTGGATTATCTACCCATTCTACGTATGGTTCAATATTCTCTATTTCAGAAATAGTCTGTTGTAGATTTGTTATATCGGTTGGTTTCCATATATCATCAAAGTACATACCCAAGTATGATTTTTGAGGATATGTTTTTTCCAAATCGGCATTCCATTCTACCCACTTCTTATATAGAGTCTGCTCTTCAACTGTCATTGAAAAGAGATAGTCCATGTTTTCAATGAACTTTTTCTTTTCGGATTCAAATTCAAAACCAGTTACTTCTTCACCTACGTCCCAAAATGACATATTATTATTTAATTTCAACTAGAAAATATTCAGATGTGTAATCACCGCCAGTAAATGATGCAACGCAAAGACCTGCCGTTGATATTTTCAATGATGATTCCGTACTACCACGATTAGCGGATAGAATAGCCTTCAAAAAGTTAGCAGAGAACGTTATGGATTCTACATCCTTTTCAACTGTAGCATTAACTTTGATCGAAATTCTATTTGTGTTTATTGTTGAAAATCCAAGAACAATTTCATGTACACCCTTATATGATGTAAATGTAAATTTGTCAGAATCGGATAATGCACCAGTCGATTTAATAAATCTAGAAACAAATTCATCATCCAATTTAATTTCAACATCAAAATCAGGCTGAGCCTTCAAGTCTGGAACACTTGGAATTACAGCTTCTTGTGATTTCATATACCGAACTTCGGACACTTCATCATTGAAAATCAAAGAGTGGTCGTTTGCTGTAACTTTGATGTTATTATCAAGAACAGACAATAGAGATTTAAGTTGAGATGTTGTGTATATTCCATATCGACCATCTGGCATTGTTTCATCCTTCATAGAAACAGAACCAAGTAATGTTTTATCATCCGATATCATACGTGTTGATACATTTTCACCATCAACGTTGATCATTACTGATTCAACGGCGCCGAGCAAACTGTACCTATTCAAAAACCCTTCAAATTTGGTTTTATTCATTTTTGTGTAACCTTTATTTATTAGTTAAATGAGAAAAACTTATCAGCTGTTGTTTCATCGCTAATCAACTTTCCCCAATTTAGTGTATCGTAAAACTGTTGTAGTTTTGTTTCCAATTCTTTTTTAAACATAGTATCTCTATCAACATATGTGTTGATTATATCCATTATTTCTACAGGATCGGAATTTCCTTTAAATGCTATAGCATCTAACCCATATGGATTGTTTTTTAAATATATCCACTTTATCTTATCACCTTGCTTTATCGGTTCATATTTAAATGCACAGTTAAAATGTTCTAATAATGTGTTATACGCAAATGATGCTTTAATATGTGCCGGCGTCGATTTTTTAAACTCAAACAGTCTGTTCTTATCACCTACAATATACTCATCCCATTTGTTCAGACCTGAATTCTTTGCAACATCCGATGGAGATGATTCGTATAAGTGATTCTTAAATATAACTATCTTATCCGTTATCGATTCACGCGATTTATCATTTAAAATTTCTGTTAGGATTTCAGCCATAAACGATCTAAATAGCTTAGGATAACTTGATCTAACAGAATCCAACCCTTTAACATTTAGTTCATCTGTTTTCTTTCCCTTATTGATAATAAGCCACTGTGCATACCGTTTCTTTGTAATAAAAATAGCCCGTCGGGCGACGGTTTCCTTTTTAATTTCAAACCTATGTTTGTTCACATTAAAGAATCTCTTTGACATTTGATCATAAAATTCATTGATATGGTCTTGCATTTCTTGAGCCAATTCAAATACTTCATGTGCAATTCGTTCGTTATCCCATTCATCATAATCAGAATGTCTATGCTTTAATATAGGTTCAACGTGAATATACAGAGAATCTGTATCCACATATTTGACATGCCCCGATGTCATTTCTACTTCTCTGTTGTATTTCAAATTAGCCACACGTTCACTGTTCAAAATAACATCCTGACCGGTTGCGGTAACAGCAAGTGCATTGTCTACATCATAGAACCTAAAAACTGGCAAACCAAGAACACCATACAATGAGTTAAGAAGAGTCTTTTGAATTAATTGCCTCCTGTTAAAGAATTTGTATTCTTCTGAATCCTTATCATATTCTTCTAACTTATTTTGATACTCTTTACGTTGATCAAACCATGTTTCAAGAATTTCGGGAATACATCCACGGATATCCTGTCGATACATAACACCATTAGATGCCACCGAAATATTCATTTCTTCTAATGTATCTCGTAATTTCTTATCAGTCCAAGTATTACCGCCGATCTTCCATTCAGTATCTATTCCCTTAACAAAAGTCTCTACATCCCAATTCGTTATTCTTCCCAATTTAGTTTCAGGACTAATGTTTAAGCTCATAATGATTGATGGATATAGAGAAGTTAAATCCAAATCATATATCCAATTGTACTTACCTGCAATTGGTTCTTTAACAAATGCACCCGAAAATCCCTTTTCTCCCGATTCTTTCAGTTCCTTCATTTTAGCCTGTGCATTTTTCATTTTATTACAGGCTACCATGCGTTTCGACTTAAGAAATGTTAATACAGCACCTTCTAAATATTTTGATGAATAAACAATTTCTTCATACGGAACATGTCCAGCGTGGCAAATACCACGGGCCAAGTCAATAAATTGTAATTTTTTATCTAAACCAACTACCAATTCAACATCAACAATGTTATATTCAATGAATTTTTCAATATCATCACGTTTCAGTTCATCAAGATTTCCATCATACTCTATTTTTCCACGCCCAAGTTCTTTTCTGGAAATAGCGTCCAATGAATATGATGCTTCTTGTGTATATGTGAAGTTTTTATACAGTAACATATAATCTAAAGAGCTCACACCTGCGATTTGATATTTGTTCTTAAACGTTGAATATGATACTTCTCCTATTTCTGATAATCTATTCGCATTTGTTGTACCACATACATTCACCAATCTATTATATAGATAAGGTACATCAAAATTGTCAGAGTTCCAACCTGTTATAATCGTAGGACGAACACCTTCCCAATATGATATAAAATTCAATAACATATTGTGTTCATTATCGAATCTTCTAATTTCTCGATTGTCTGATATGTTGTCGTCTATTTCATTCTTATCATCCACAACAAAAACAACATATGATTTTGTTATTGAGTCCTGAGCAGCTATTGATGTTATTTCATTTTGTGCTTCCCTTATATCTGGGAGGCCGGTGATCATTTCCACTTCTATATCAAATGTAAGAACAGTATGATTTTCGGAAGGTATATCACTATCTTGATATAGATCAACAAGAACACGAGTAGTTAAATTTACATCATGTTCAAATAATTCACTTTCGTCGACACCAGCCCATTCATATACCTTTCTACACTTATCACCGTAAATACTTGTGTATTCACCATCCGGATCTTTTTGATAACAATACCTATCAAACTTAAATTGAGAAAACCCCTTTTGGTCATCCCAAAGATTAACTATATTACCACGCTTCGTTCTTTTTATAAAAATGTTCTGGTACAATTATTACCTCTTATATTAATTTATAGTCTTAGACTATTTCACAGTTACCGGCAGCGCAGGCTAACTCTCCACTTAAATCTGTATTATCTTCTACTTCAATAATATTAGTAAGTTCCACTCCTGACAATGATTTCATCATTTCCATATATTCGGATTCTGTACATTCTTCAAATGGAGCCTGTACATAGCTATGATCCGAATCATCATACGGTAAACAACTCAGCCCATTGAATTTTCCCTTATTTTTCCACATCCAATCTGCCACCATACCCCATTCATTTTCTTTTATTGATACCGTTGCTGACACATTGTGTGTATTTGCTCCCTTTCTATGTCCAGAAGCGACCCATTGAGTATTCCACCTTGCTACTCTTTCGAGAAAGTCCATTGTTGTTTCTTTCTTCCGAGTAACAGCAGTATCTGGAGCCTTTTGGGGTATTCCAATAACCGCCTGTTCGGTTGGTCGGAAGTATTCATCTTCTACCAATTCAGGATGATTTTGTTCCAAATATTGATATATTGCTTCATTTTTTCCAACACGAATATGTCTTATATAATATTCAGAGTGCCACGCGTGAATTCCGGATGAACATCCAAGAACCAAGCTGGACGTATTATGCACCACATTTCCATTTTTCAACTGATAGCTGTGTGTGTTTTGTACTTCTACATCTACCGTAAATCTTCTCTTTCCTTTTTTTACCGAACGTACCCGCATCTACTTCTCCAATATAATATGTGTATGTATGGTAGTTTTTGAATTTTCCACCACCATTTCTTTGTTTTTTTTTAATCCTTCTTTTAAATATCCAAAACAGTCGATTTCGCCGTAGAATATGACTTTATTTCATCATTTTCTTGTAGTTCATCCGCACGCACCCACCCACGATTCTCTACCAAAAATCTATGATTTGGAGTACAAGCAATAACCGAGCCATCTTCCATTTCAATATCAAAAGTATCTTCCATTCCATTTACATACAATTGTGTAATTTCTTGATATTCGTTGTTCATATCAAGAGCATATATTTTTTCTGTTACTGGTAAAAATAGCGCATCAACATCGTTCAATTTATCTAAATCATATCCATTCAATTCAAACAATTGTTCAAACGATATTACTCCCTTTGATGTTTTGATTTTGGTAGATGGTATCATACATCCACTTGGTTTGACTGTTGTGGTTCTGGCAGCGGAATTGATTCCTATTAAATTTGCTACTCTTTTGTTTTCAGATAATACTTCTTTGGCCGCTTCTTCCAAGTCCAATGGGAACACAACACCACTTGCAATTCCGGTCATACCAACACCAACCAACGCTTCTTTTTCAGTCGTACGTTTCCAAATATCACGCAAATAGTGAAAATCGGTATATCCAGCCTGTAATGTTCCAATAAATGCTGCTACCCGTACACGTTTATTCAAATCATGCTGATCACTAACGTTAGATGCGTTTACTTCTGTAAGATTGCAGAACTGGTTTGACCGTAGTGCGATTTCAGCACAATTATGAACCAATACACCATTTGCAAAGAAATTATGATTGTCGGCAACTGCGACATCATAAACATCTTCATTTTTACGTATTTTTATTTTTTTAATTCGGCCCTGGGCTGTCTTAAATTGGGCCATTTTTCTTTCTCCTTTTTGTAATAATACAATTTCATCACTTTCCACCAATTCCGAAGCTTTTATGTATTCTCTATTTACTGTGTAGACTAGGTGATCTGGTGTTAATTTTAACATTTCTCCGGATTCCAATTCCAATTCTACAATAGAGGCGGTCCGCCTAGTCATTTCCGACCCCAATAGTTCTTTCCATTCAGGTATATTGGTAGTTGTATTATACGAAAGAATTTCCATCGTTGAATCAACAGGAAGCGCATTATACAATGATACTAATTCATCCATCCGTATTAAGGAATGATTTGATGTTATAGAATTACGTATAATGACTTCAGAATCTCCCGTCAAACACGGGTTCGTTCCCATATCCTTATCATGTGAAAAATACACACCTGGTTCACCTGAACCGCTTTTCTTTACACGCTCCCAAAATGCTAAGAATTCATTCTTCTTTACTCTATGTCGCATAATAACAGCTGAATTGTTTGCGCGGCCTCTATGTGGGTTCAATTCCCACCAGTTACCAAACTTACACGTCGCCATTACTTCATCATCAAACGAAAACAATGATATCAGCGCTGCCCTTCGGATTCCGCCTGCTAATACAGCATCGGCAATAAAACAAATAATATCATGAACTTCTAATGTAGATAATCTATCTCCATCTTCCTTTGTATCAAGAATCTTTATAATATTATGTACACAATCTTTAAGCGGTTGCGGTCCTGGTGCCTTTCCACCCGATGTTACCAATTGTGCACCCTTTGGTCTAATATCGGAATAATCAAAAACAGGCGTCGATTTTCCTTCAAAATAAGCCCGCATCAAAACCTTAATAGTATCAGCCCACCCTTCGATAGAATCTCCGATTAGGAAGCGCCTATTTCTATTGGGATTGGGTTTTCTTATTTCAGGTAATTTATCTACATGGTGGTACTGTACTGAATATCCGACTCCAGTGCCGCCCAATAAAAGAAACATTGTTTCACTAAAAGCTCTCCAATCATCCATTGGTAAATATGCACAATTGTAAACCCTATTTGGGCTAATCTCTATTGGCTTTCCTCCAAATTGAAGGCTTCTCATTGATGGTAAAACTTTCTTGTCGTAAACAAATTTATAAGCTTCACGTATTTCATCTTCCAATTTTGGGTATCGCTTAATATGCATTTCCATATTTCGTGTAACCAATTCATCCCATGTCTCTCTTCTACCAATTTCTGGCTTATGCTTTGCGTATTTCATATACACCGTTATGTCTGACAAAATCTCGTTGCTTATATTCATATGTTTCTCTATTAAAAATCAATTGGGTAGTAATAAGTAGGATATATACTGCATTTATTTTACCCAATTACATTAATTCTTTATATTTTTTTGATAAATTCTGGCGTTCTATGTTCTTGCCATTTTGCGAACTCCTTTCTGCCAGTACAGCACCTGTTGTATTAGGTGAATGTATTTCTATATGGCCGTTCGATAAGTCCATATTTGAATGTAACGTTAACCCATCAGGACCCAATCTATTCTTAACAATATGAATCCTAGCAGTATTTGCTATCTTATCCTTATCCTTTCTACTAGCTGACATAATAAAATCACAGACCATTGCCTTAGCGTATGAATCCGCAATTGCAGATACTCTAATAACTTCATCATCTGTACCATCACGGTTTACCTGAGATGCAGTCCAAACTGGTATACTTAATTCTCCACCCATACCACGAAGTTCTTCATATATAGTACCAAGTTCTTCATACTTACTATCAGCCGTCTTAAACGAAGGCCGGAGAAGGTCGGCATAATCCACTATAACCAAGTCGGGGCTGACGCCTGCAGCCTTGGAGCGTTCTATATGAGATATTATAGTACGGACTGATGCACTCTTTGTTGGATATATTTGTAAAATAAGATTTCCAGGAAGAGACTGAATCGTGTGGATAATCTTGTCTTTATTATCCTTGTGTTTCTGTGAAACTATTCCTGAAAAAATGCTATCGTATCGTTCGGCCGCGAGACGTTCACCGTTTTCAAGTGAATAATGAAATACAACCTTTCCCCGTTTAATAGCTTCTGCTGCAATTGCACCAAGGACCCAAGACTTTCCGCCGCCTGTGGGTGCGAGTATACATCCAATTTCACCTGGACCCAACCCACCATCCATCAAATCATTGATAACATCCCATGGGGTAGCTATAGTATCTCTATTGTTTTCATCATTCATTCTAGATTCTACGTTTGCTATATAATCATACCCCAAACCACCCTGCTGTCCCGCTCTAAGTGCTACATCAATTTCTGCTCGTATTTGTTCATAATTTCCCGATTCCATCAAATCAACTGATTTCATGATAGCGGACTTCATCTTTTGATTTTTACAAAAGTCGGTAAACTTTTCTTTTACAAAATCTAGATCGTTGGCAGTATTAAACTTCCAAGCTTCTCTAAGATTATCAGTAATCGACTGTTTTAATGTTTCACTTTCTACAGATACTAAGCTTACCTTGAAAACATCAAGAGACGGTGGTACTCCAAATTTAACAAAATACTTCTTTATTTCATCAACAATCCACTTATTTGCATTACTTTCAAAATAATCAACAAATAGTATATCATCGACATTTGATAGAAACTTACCATCTAACATCAAACATGATATTACCTTAGTTTGAAATGAAGAACCAAATTCAGATAATGTATCTCTCTTTTCTGTCATTTTCTATAATAATCTAATGTACCAAACGTTGAATTCAACCAGCCAATAGGGTCGGCAAACCCATTTGATATTTTTTCACGATTAAGAAATCCTATGAATTCACTTTTATTTAATTCAGTAATGTCTTCTCTAAATCTACTTTGTATTTGCAATTTCAGCTGCCCATTTACATCAACATCTGACAATTGCATTAACTTGTAATTTCGTTCCAATATATCAACATTGTCTAATACCGTATCATAGAGTTTTATTTTTCCTTTCTTATTTTCAGCATGAGATACAATTTCATCAACTGTTATTGTATCATCCGATATTATCGCTGGAAATCGTTTAATTATAGATTTCAAACCAGCACCTTGTATTCCTGCTATATTGTCTGACTTGTCACCATCCAATATTCTATATGTGAGAAAATTATGAGTGGGAATGCCGTATTCAGAAAAAACAAGTTCTTTGGTGTATAACTTTGATTTAGTTGGTGACCACACCATACAGTCATCACCCACCAATTGTAAAAAGTCATTGTCAGATGACATTATTATAGACTTTTCATCACACATCCTATTTGATACATATGCCATTACATCATCGGCTTCCACTGCATCATATAACATAACAGTGACAGGCAATGATAACAGCATTTCAGCGAGCAAAATGATTTGGCGGCGTTTGGACTCCTGTTCATCTTCGTCATTTAATTGTTCATATATGCCACGATTTACTCGTAACTTATTCTTTCCACGATTGGATTTATACTCCGAATATACTTTCTTTCTTGATCGGGATGAATGCTTTCCATCGAATACGATAACAACTCTAGTTGGATTTAACTCTCTAATTGCATATCCAATGGATTTAAGAAACCCAATCACACCGCCAATGTGTTCACCATTATCATTTAAATTTGGTACTACCGACCAACATCTAATGAAAGTATTCATTCCATCTACAATAAGAACGTTTGAATTCTTATTTAATGTACTTGTATTGGATGTATTTGATGTATTTGATTGTAATTCTTTAAATAGTTCATAGTATTTAGGATTTAATTTCAATCGTCATCCTCATCTCTTTCCTTTGAAATGTTTCCATTTACTATTGATTCTTCTCGTTTAATATAATTCATGATAACGGTGTTGCATATTAAATCATATATAGATTTTCTAAGTTCGGTATCTTCTTCTAATGTAGAAACAAAGTCCTTAACTTGAAATTTCCATTCTCGTGTAACTTCTCCTGTTTCGGTATCTACAACTTCATATGTATACCAAGCTCCCTTTTGAATCAACAGCTTAGCCTTTTTCAATACATTAAACCAAGATCCATAGTTATCAATGCCGCTGTTAAATAATATATCAAATTCAATATTCCGTTCTGGTGGACCCATTCTGTTTTTAATAATAACAGCCTGTGTCGTTAATCCAACCACACTATCTCCTATATCACTCTTTACCTTTAACTTTCCTTTCTTTTTAAGTCTAAGCCTAACCGATGAATGGAATTGTAGAGCCTTACCCCCACTTGTAGTATAGGGATCACCAAACATTGAACCAAGTTTCATTCTCAATTGATTTGTAAACACAAGAGTAATCTTCTGTCTACCAATCATATTCGTTACTTTACGCATTGCTTTTGATAGGATAATAGCCTTACCTGTTGACCAACCGTCCTTCGTATAATCAGATGATTGTTCGAGTTCGGTTGTTGCCCCTGCTACTGAATCAACTACAACAGTTACCAACCTATCGGGTGCCTTTTCTCTGATTTTAGCGATAATCGTTTCTATCACTGCAAATATCTCTTCTACAGTATCAACATTTACATACACCAAATCAATGAGATTCACACCAATAGCAGTCAAAAATGGATTATCTACCGCCGTCTCGGTATCTATCAAAACAGCCACTCCTCCCTTCTTTTGAGTTTCAGCCAATAGGTGATATGATAATAAGCTCTTTCCAGATTGCTCTAGTCCAGTGATCTCCGTAATCCGCCCAACGGGGATTCCCCCGTTGGGTCGGTTGGAAATGGCTAAGTCAAGCATATCACATCCAGTTGAAATCCAATCACCAACATTAGTCGGTGCATCCAAATCGGTAAGAGAATA
>Ga0136555_1000211_pt1 | contig 24049 bp, 29 predicted proteins | sample AntRauTorckE5432_FD_104927 | JGI IMG/M metagenome (GOLD analysis project Ga0136555, IMG submission 104927) | Saline lake microbial communities from Rauer Islands, Antarctica - Metagenome Torckler E5 #432 | ecosystem: Environmental > Aquatic > Non-marine Saline and Alkaline > Saline | place...
GGGCCGTTAAGTTGAGTAGTGTCTGTATCGACCGATTCAACATCAAACGTTATTTTTCCAGAAGTGATATTTTCATCATCATGAGTTATGTTTGTGATTGAAAAAGTATTAAATGTTCCGGTGTGAGATTTACCAGGACCAAAACCAATAAATGAAAATCCTAAGCGTGAAGGGTCGTATGTTTCAAGAGCTTCAACATCAACTTTTGAAGTAGACTTTTTTCCCCCTGTCATAATACCCTCTTCCTCTGTCATTGTGTTGTCAGTTTCTGTAACTTCCGCGCGTTCGACGTTTTCTGGTGGCTTTTCACTTGTTGCAATAACAACAACTATAATAAGGATTATTAGAAGAATTACTACAATTAAGGCTTTTTTCATTTTTCGGCTATTTATTAGTTATTAAATCTTTGTAATTAAGAAGATTATAGCAGAAAAAGCCTAATTATACAGCCCTACACCAATCTTCTCCCTAATTTCTTTCATTTTATTTTCAGCAACCTTATTGGCCTGAAGCCCTCCTTTTTTAAGCATTTTTATAATCTTCTTCTTATTTTGAGATATCCGTTCTCTTCTCTCTCGCAATGGCTTAATGAAAGTAATTAGATCTTCTATTAAAAGTTCTTTTGCTTCTTTATATCCCAAACCTTCTTTTCCTTCTTTTTCATATTTTTCTCTTAAGATTTGCTCTTCTTCTTTATTTAATAATAATTTATGAATATTGAAAATAGTTACTTCGTCGGGATTTTTAGATTCCTCAACACCTTTTGAATCAGTGGATATTTTCATTACAACATTTTGAAGCTCTTCATTTGTAGCAAAAAGAGGAATTGTATTGTTATAACTCTTACTCATTTTTTGACCATCTATTCCTGGAACTATTGCAACTTCTTTCATTATTAATTCTTTAGGTAGTTTAAATGTTTCTCCAAAAGTATTATTAAATTTTTGAGCGATATCTCTTGCGATTTCCACATGTTGCTTTTGATCATTTCCAACAGGAACAATATCTGGACTATATAGAAGAATATCTGCTGCCATTAGCATTGGGTAGTTAAAGGTTCCTACGTTAATGTCTTTATTTTTAGCTTCTGCGTCCTTAAAAGCGTGAGCACGCATCAAATATGGCATTGTAGTTATTGCATCAAAAATCCAGCACAGCTCTGTATGTGCTGAAACGTCAGATTGTTTAAAAATTGTGCTTTTCTTTGGGTCTAAGCCTATTGCCAAATAATCTATGTATAAATCTAGAATTAAATTTTGCATTTCTTCTTTATTTTGAACTTGATTTAAAGAATGGTAATCAGCCAACATGAAAAAGCTTTGACCTTTATTTTGTAAATCAACAAACTGTTTCATTGCTCCAAAATAGTTTCCGATGTGAGGTTTCCCTGTTGGCTTAACTCCAGATAGTATTATTTGTGACATGAGGTAATGGTAACAAAAAGACAGATGAATTCAATAGGCTTGTTTTGATTATTTTAGAATTGGCATAGAAAGACAGAATGTAGAACCTTTGTCTTGACCTTCTGAATTTGCAGAAATGTGTCCGTCATGTGCGTGCATTATTTTCTTTGCAATAAATAGTCCGTATCCAGTACTGCTTACATTTATTTTTGAAGCGTATTTTCCTCGACCACCTTCTGTAAAGAATCTTTGAGAATCTTCCTTTGAGAATCCTATTCCGGAATCCTTAACGCAAACTTTAACATCCTGAAGAGTTTTACTTATTGTTATTGTTATAGATCCTTCAGGTGTGTATTTAATAGCATTATCAATTAAGTTGCGGATGACGTGTTGTAGTTGTTCTTTATCTCCGTTTACCATGACTTCTGATATTGGCTTATCGAAATTGACACCTAAGCTCTTAGCCTCAAAATCATTTTTTTGAGATTTTATTATTTCATCGACAAGAGAAACGATGTCAAAGCTTACTTTAACAAACTCAACAGTTCCTTTACTTAAGTTTGATGCATTAAGAATTTCTTGAACCATTTTCACAGCCTCCTCATCAGAATTTTTAGCTCTTTGTACCAAAGGCTCAGCTTCTTCTGGTAATTTTCCAAAGTCTCCATCTAGAAGTGTTGAGAAAACATTCCTTGATTTTGTTAAGAATCCTTTAACTTGGTGAGTAACGAAATGAATTAGGGTGATTTGTTGCTTATTCATTTCAACAAGCTTTGAGCGTTGGATTTCGACTTGTTTTACACTTCTCATTAGTAATACTCCGAAGATGATAGATAGAATAAGGGTTATTATGACAACAATTCGAACAACACTAAAATCTTTTAGAAAAAGTAGAGATAGTATTAATAGCCAAAAAGCATAAACCAAAGCCTGTGATCCAATCAACTTCACTTTGAAAAGTTTAAATTTAACCATTAGGAATGTAATGATTCCAATAAAAATTGGCATACCAAATAATCCAAATTGAGCTAAGTCCCAGTTTCCGGTAATACTACCCACCAAGTTTCCTGAAACAAAACTAATCAGGAAGACTACGATTCCAAGTCCGAATAATATAATTTGCTTCCTTTGGGCTTTGTTTTTTATTACTGACAAAGTACTAAAAATCGTGAAGACAATGGCCAGCAGGAATCCTATCTCTACAAGATATTCATAATACAGACCACCACTTGGTTCAAGAGCATCACAGTAGTCTTCCCCTATCTGCATTCCTGGAAGAATTACACTTGTAGGCATAAGAATTAAAGCTGGAAGAATTAGTATTGATGATACTATTTTATTTACAAATGGTAGATCTCTCTTTTTAACAAAAACGTATATTAGATAGTAAGCTAAGAAGAAAATAATAAATTCAAAGATAATACTGACTGACCAGTAAAATAGAACCGTTTCACTGTGAGGGGATGCCCACTGAATAATGTCAGTGAAAACCCAGAAAGCAAAGGATAGCGTCATTGCGGTAAATAAATAAGTTCTTAAGTTTCTTGCGTGCATCAAAACTACAACAGCGGCGATAATTGCAGTTAATATCGCAATACCGTGAGAGTAATACAAAAGAGTCGGAACTGAATCGCTAAAAAGCAAAAGTGTTGGAGTCTCCCATGGGCATAAGTAGTTTTCCATAATATAAATTGACTTAGGTATGAACAATTGTACCCCTTCGTAATAATATATTCAAGAAAAAAATCAAGTTATTCTAAATATTTAGCAGTTCTTTAATGTCAGATATTATTTGATTGTCAGATAAAATTATAATTAAAAATCCAATCGCTAATAATATTAAGGATATTAGTACCTGTGAAATACTGTGATTTATAAAATCTTTGTAGTTAATTTTTTTAGTATCATTCTTGGAAAACTTATTTCTTATTTTTAAACCTACGAATATAATGTATCCTGTAAAAAAAACCATCACGGGCTCAGTTGCCCCTGCTATGGAAGACACCAATGTATTTTGACCAACAACAAAAGCGAAAAATAAAATTAGCTGGCTGATTGTTTCAAGTGTTTCATTTGCAGCATTTAGAAGTAGTATTTTTCCTCTCTTATGTTTTTGTGTGAAAATATTTAAGAATTGTTTCCTAAATGATGGTACCAGAATAAGCAAAACTGTTCCTGTAAAAATAACTCCAGTGTATTGCCAAAAAATAGCCATCCAATAGCCCATATTTAAAAAGGTCTCAGCCTGATCGAAAATAGTACCACTTATTGCAAATAAGAATACTCCTGCCAACATAAGGAAAACCACCTTAGTTTTTAGTTTTAAGGTTTTTGTATCAAATGATAGAACTAAAGCACCTAATACAATTACAGAAGATCCTGTAATTTCACCCATAGTTGGAATACTGCTAAAGGCAAAGAAGTCAATTATGAATATAAATATTGGAAGAGTTTGTAAATATGGAACAACTGTCATAGGGTCTTCGTCTTTTAAAGAAAAAAGATAAAATCCAATCCATAGTGCATAAAGAATCCCAGATATAAAAAGAAGAAATACAAACTTAGGACTATTAGAGAAAGATTCTAGTATACTATTCCTGCTTATTATAAAAGACGTAATGAGTGCAAAAACACCAAAAAATACTGAGAACAGAAACAATCCACCCACAGGGTGACCCATTTCTCCACCAGAATCTTCTCTGTTTAGTAAATGATTATCAAGGTAGTGTTGTGTGGCCCACAGTATTCCTAGAGTAATTGGTAATATAAATAATATAGAAAGTGTCATGTAGTTCTATTTAAAAAGTTAAGATTTATACCAAAATAGTAACATATAATATTTTTTTAAATAAAAAAGCCTTGAGAGCATTGAAAGGTACTTCAATTACGTCTCAAGACTAGAACTTGACCTTCTCTTAAAAACCTTAAACATTCATTGATCTGACTAGACCCAGGATTAAGTTTTTGAGCATTCAGACCATGATTAATCTCAACAGATTTGCCACTTAATTGACTAATTCTTGTCGGCGGACCAGTTACAGCTCTGTAAAGAGTAAGTTTTCCCAGCTCATGCCTTAGTTCTTGGTGCTTGGATTCCTCCAAAGAGTGCATCAAGTCAGTCAAGATCGTTGTTTCAGGCCTTCCAAGCAAATCTTTTTCAGGAATCAGATTAATCAGAGACCCAAAAAAAACTCCACTTAAATACTGTCTGAGGTAGAGGTCACCCAATCCTACATCGGGAATGAATATATCCACAAAGTTCTGCTCGTCTTTTCTTACCTTTGTCTCCCATTCTGGACTCATAAGATTACTCCTTTTTCATATTGTTAGAGCTTGTTGAATTCAACTAAAATAATACCATGCTTATTAATAAAACACAAGGAAGGATGAATTCAGTCTGTTTTCAGAAACCGGTAGCTCCTCCGATTAGATGGGGCTTTTTATTTACTTCAATTCTTCTTCCAAAAATTCAGATTCTTCTCTATAAACTTCAAAATCTTTATTCACAATAGTTCTCACATAAGTAAAGAAAATAGAGAGTAATAAAAGTATTGTCATTATTACCAATAAAATTTTAGATTTTTTATCCATACTTTTTTCCATGTAATAATTATATAGGACTTAAACACTTAAACCAAATCCTCTGCCGGATATCTATTACCTCTCTTAATAAAATGATGTTCAATATCTTTTAAATCGAACATCTCTTTAAAGTAGTTTAATATAAAATCAATATCCATACCCTCTTTGCACGTATAAACATCGGCACTTAAGAATTTTCGTCCAGCAAAAGTATGGATACTAATATGACTCTCATCAATTGTTACAACCCCTGTCCATCCTCCTGGGTCTTTTTTACCATTAGGAACTCCTTTGTAAACTTCGGGCTGAGAAAGCTTCTTCATACCTAATTTTTCTGGTAGCTCATCTAAACACTTAAGCACCAACTCCTTATTATTTAATTTATCAAAATCTCCACCATAGCCATCTATCATTAAATGCTCTCCGAATTGGATTGTTTTTGTAGTGTCTGTCATCTTAGTTTAATTTTATTTAATGCTCTTAAGCCTTATTCTTAAATGTGATTAAGTTTATCTTAACACAATTAAAGCAATAAAAAGTTAATCATCTGACTTGTTTGTCAACACTATTCCAGTTAGTGGTATTATATACCACAACCCCAATGGTAGTGTTTCGGTGAAGATATTACTAAAAGAAAGATTCAATGTATAAAGATCACTTATCGGTAATAAATAATAATAAGTGATTAAAACAAGAATTGTTCCAGATAAGCTCAAAATAATACCATCGAAGATTTTTCTACCTCCAGAATAAGTATTTCTGGCGGTTAGATTCTTTTTCATAAAAAAGTAAATCACCGCAAAAATTAATGCATAAGCAATTATTTGGAGAATTGCACTGTCGATTTTTAAGTAAGGAAAATTCTGAAAAATTAAAGTGGTTGGATAAAAAGCCAATATGAATCTGGCAATAACTTTTTTACCTCCATATAAAGACCACGAAAAAAGCGCTACGAAAATTATTATCAGGATTAAGATATTTATTGTAATAAAACTAGACATTACCTACATTATAGATTAGTTCTAGAAAAGAAAAAGAATTAAATCCCCTCTTCTCTTAATTCCTCAATTAGCTTTTTAGATTTTTTAGATAGAGATTTTGGCATTTCTATAGACACTCTGATTAGTAAATCTCCTTGCGTGCTGTTTGATAATTTAACTCCATGATTCCTTAAACGTAGAATCTCTCCATGAGTAATACCTTTCGGAATTTTTAATTTCACATTCCCATCTAGTGTTTCGATATTTATTTTAGTCCCCAAAATTGCATCTGACAATTTAACAGATAAGTCCATCACTAGGTGGTGACCTTCTTTGCGTAAAACTTTATGCGGTGTCACATGCATTCGAACATATAAGTCTCCGGGGTCACCACCTTCTATAGATTCACCTCTTCCTGTAATTCTTAAAGATTCACCATTATCGATTCCGGCAGGAATTTTGAAAGATATTTTTTCTGACTTACCGCTATTTGTTTGAATATTTAAATCTTTCTGAATCCCCCTGATTGATTCCTCAAAAGAAAGGGTTATATCTACAGATATATCACCTCCTCGTCTGCGTCTATTTCTTCCACCAAAAACAGACCCAAATAAATCACCTAAATCAAAGTCAAAATCCTGACCGTTTCCATTTTGAGTAAACTGAGAAAAATCAAAACCACCAAAACCTTGGCCTTGACCACCTCCCCCACCTGAAGATGCACTTCCAAATTGATCATACTGTGCCTTTTTTTGATCATTTGATAGAACGGTATAGGCTTCGTTTATTTCTTTAAATTTAGCCTCATCACCATCTTTTTTATCAGGGTGATATTGTTGAGCTTTTTTTCTGAAAGCTTTTTTGATTTCTTCTTTAGAAGCAGTTTTATCTACACCTAATAGGCTGTAATAGTCTTTTGACATGTGGAGAGATTATAGCAGAAAAATACTAATTATTTAAAAATATAGGACAATAACTTGTAGCACAACTTAGCTGCCAAAAAGTCTGATGATTTATCTATATCGTTAGGACAGAGTTCTACAATATCAAAACCAACAATTTTTTTGGTTTCAGCAACTTTTTTTAAAAGCTCTAGTGTTTGGTACCACAATAATCCACCTGGCTCAGGAGTTCCTGTGGATGGAAGAATTGAAGGATCGAATACGTCTAAATCAATTGTTATGTACACCTTATCGGTAATTTTTCCAACCACTTCATTAATCCAATTATCATTTTCCTGAATATCCTGAGCAAAAAAAGTATTATCAAAGTTCATTTCTTTCTTTTCGGAAATTTCCATACTTCTAATACCTACTTGAACTAAGTTTGTCTTTTGCTTTGCCTTGTACATAGAACAAGCATGATTGAATTCACTGCCCATATATTCTTTTAATAGATCTGCATGGGCATCTAAATGAAGAACTGTTAAATCTTCATTTTTTTTACTGAAAACCTCAATCGCTCCTATGGAAACAGAGTGTTCACCCCCTATTAATACTACAAATTTATTTAAATCTAGGTATTTATTTGTTTCTTTATGAACAGCTTGAGTCATTTTTTCAGGAGAGGTATTTTCTACGATCTCCTCCGACAAAAAGATTCCTTTTTTGTAGACTTCAGTATCAGTTTCGATATCATAAAGCTCAACATGTTCAGATGCTTCTATTAATGCTTCGGGTCCTTTGTCGGCACCTTTTTGCCAAGTACTTGTGCCGTCATAAGGAACAGGGATTATCACAATTTCAGAGGTTTCTAATTTAGAAAATTTTTTAGGTATATCTGCGTATGTTTTTGACATGTTGAAGGATTATAACAGAAAAATACCATTTGACTATCAAAATAAATATGATACTCTCAGCTCTGAAAGCAGGAATTAAAATAAATGAAAAAGAAAAAGGAAGTCTCTAGACAGCGTCGTTGGCAGATAAGGAAGAGTCAACAGGGATTATGCTGTGGCTGTGGAGGACCAGTTGATAAAGGGGTCCACTGTGAAGAATGTCGTCTTAAAAAGAGGGCTTGCTGTAGACAGAGAAATAACTATGGACAAGATGTTCCTTTGGATAAAGTCATCCATCCTGGCAAAGGAGGATACCCAAAATCTATTAAGAAAAGTGTTCTGCGCCTAAAAAAAGACAATCCAAAATGGAGCAGGCGCAAGATTCATCGAAACTTGGTAGTTGGTGAAAATGAAGACAAACCAGCAACCACTACAATTTATCGCTGGCTTAATGACCAAAAGACAAAAACCCCCGCATAAGCGAGGGTTTTTTTATTTATTACACCAAAACTTTTTTAAGCGAAAGATAATTTACTCCGCTCCTATTTCTCTTCCGAGTCTTCATCTTTTTTATCATCTTCCTCAACTTCAGCATCTCTAACTCCGTCTTTACCTTGAGCATCAGACGCAGGCTCTCCATCCTTAGGAGCATTCTTGGAAAGATGTTCACCAATTTTTTGCATTTCAGTTGAAAGTTCTTCAGATGCTTTTTTAATTGCCTCCATGTCATCCTTATCTTTTATTTCGTTAACTGCTTTTATTTTATCTTCTACAGCAGTTTTAATATCCACAGGAATTTTATCCCCAGCATCCTTAATAGCCTTTTCAGCGATGTAAACAGTCTGATCTGCAGTATTTTTAATATCGATACTCTCCTTCTTCTTTGCGTCTTCATCAGCATGTGCATCAGCATCAGTTTTCATCTTTTCAATGTCTTCATCAGAAAGTCCTGAACTTCCTTCAATTTTAATAGATTGTTCTTTACCTGATGATTTATCGGAAGCTTTTACTGAAAGAATACCATTAGCATCAATATCAAAAGAAACTTCAATTTGAGGCATTCCTCGAGGTGCTGGCGGAATTCCATCAAGAACAAAGCGTCCTAAGCTTTTATTATCTGTAGACATTGCTCGTTCCCCTTGAACAACATGAATTTCAACTTGAGGTTGATTGTCGGCTGCAGTTGAAAAGGTTTGTGATTTTGAAGCAGGAATTGTTGTATTTTTGTCGATTAGTTTTGTAGCAACTCCCCCCATAGTTTCTATCCCTAGAGAAAGAGGTATAACATCTAAGAGAAGAACGTCTTTAACATCACCTTGTAAGATTCCTCCTTGAATTGCAGCACCTAGAGCCACAACCTCATCGGGGTTAATAGTTTTGTTCGGCTCCTTTCCGTTGAATAGTTTTTTAACTTCTTCTTGAATTAGAGGCATTCGAGTTTGTCCTCCAACTAAAATAATTTCGTCAATATCTTTAACTTCAAAGGGTGAAGATTCAATTGCTCTTTTAGTAATTTCAATTGATCTATCAACATATTCTCTAGCTAAGTCTTCTAGTGTTGCTCGAGACATTTTTAAAAGAAGATGTTTAGGGCCATTCTCATCTGATGTAATGAAAGGAATATTAATTTCAGTTTCAGTTGCTGTAGAAAGTTCCAGCTTTGCTTTTTCTGCAGATTCATCAAGTCTCTGAAGAGCTAATGGATCTTTTTTAACATCAATACCCGACTCCTTTTTGAATTCATCGGCAATCCATGCAATTATTTTTTGATCAACATCTTTCCCTCCCATATGTGCGTCTCCATCAGTTGATTTAACTTCAACTACATCATCTCCAACTTCAAGAACGGAAACATCGAAAGTTCCTCCACCGAAGTCGAAAACAACTATTTGCTCATCTTTCTTTTTATTAAATCCATATGCAAGTGCAGCTGCAGTTGGTTCGTTGATGATTCTTTTTACATCAAGTCCTGCAATCTTACCAGCATCTTTTGTGGCTTGTCGTTGCGCGTCATTAAAGTATGCAGGAACCGTGATAACGGCTTCTGTTACCTTCTCTCCTAATTTCGCTTCTGCATCAGCTTTTAGTTTTTGAAGAATCATTGCTGAAACTTCTTCTGGTCGATGCCAAGCATCATTCATTTTAACTTCAACTCCATCATTCTTAGATTTCTGAAGTTCGAAAGGAACAATGTCTTTGTCTTTAGAAACTGATGCATCAGAAAAAGCGTGTCCGATGAAACGTTTAATACCAAAAACAGTATTTTGAGGGTTTGTAACAGCTTGCCTTTTAGCTAACTGTCCGACTAAACGTTCTCCATTTTTAGATATAGCAACAATAGAAGGAGTTGTTCTTGTTCCTTCTGCATTCTCAATAATGATAGGCTCACCACCTTCTACAGTTGCGATGGCTGAGTTTGTTGTTCCTAGGTCGATTCCAATGATTTTTGACATAATTTAAATAATTTTTATTTATTAAATTGATAAAACTAATAAAATTAATCTAATAAATTAATAAGGATGAGACATTATAAAATAATTTAAGATAAATGTAAAGTTTAAAACTATTTATCTAACTCACCAACCTTAACATTAGAAACTCTAATTATTTTATCGCCCACACTATAACCTTTTAAAATAACTTCTAATATTTTCCCTTCATTATCTTTCTCAGAAGTTTCTATCACTCCTACAGAATTATGCTTATTTGGATCAAAACTCTCATTTAAAGGATTGTTTTGTGTAATACCCCTACTTTCAAGTGCACTCATGATTTGCTGGTAGATGTATTCTATGCCCTTTCTCCAAACTTCAGGAGCTTCGTTCCAAGCTTCTTCATTTTTGAAAGCCATATCAAAACTGTCTAAAGCAGGTAATAGTTCTGAAACAAAATCTTCTAAAATAAAGTTTGCAACATTCTTCTTATCTTCTTCGCTTCTCTTCTTAAAATTTACAAAATCTGCCTTACTTCTTTGCCAACCGTCTAAATATTCTTGTTTTTCCTCCTGACACTTCTTTAATTTATCTTTTGATTTTTTATCAGAAGCTGATCCTCCAAATCCTGAAGTTGGAGTTTCGTTGTTTTCTTCTTCAAAAACAACTTCCTCTTCTTTTTCTTGCTCTTCCTCTGACATATAAATAGATTAAATAAGTTAATAAGCTATTAAACAAATAAAATTAAACCAGAATGAACCTCAGAATATGATTAGCGTTTACTCCACTGTGCAGCTTTTCGAGCTTTCTTAAGGCCAGGCTTCTTCCTTTCTTTAGCACGCGGATCTCTTTTTAGATATCCAGCCTTCTTCAGGTCTTTTCTCCTGCCTTCATCATCCTTAAGTAAAGCTCGAGCGATTCCTAATTGAACACTTTCGGCTTGTGAGTGAACTCCTCCACCATTTACCCTAATTGATACTGAGAATGTTGGAATATTTTCGGGTAGTAGAACATCTTCAATAATTTTTTGTAGTTCTGTGGTTGGAAAATATTCTTGTAATGTTTTTTCGTTAACAACGTAAGTATTTTTAGAACTTGGAGTAATTCGAACACGCGCAACAGCAGTTTTTCTCATACCAATTCCTTCAATATATCTATCTGATTTTTCTTGTCCCGAGCTTGCTCGAGGGGTTGTTGTTTCTGTTGCCATATTATTCTGTGATTTTTAAGTTCTTTAACATTAAAGGCCTTAGTTTGTTAGCTGGAAGCATTCCTCTAACAGCTTTCTTGAACACCTCTTGATAACCTTTTTCTTTTAGAACTTTAGAGATAGGAATGTAACTAAGACCACTTTGGTATCCAGTATAGTTAGTATACTTTTTCTCTTTCAGTTTCTTTTCTGATAAATCCATTTTAGCTGCATTAGTAATATGAACAATATCGTCTGGAATGGTGTTTGATTGGTATTGAGCAGAATCTTTTCCCATAAGCATTATCGCTGCTTCACTGGCGATTCTTCCCAACTTTTTGTTTTGTGCGTCGATTGTTTTCATATGTGTGCGATTTATTTTAGCATTATTTTACAAACTCAATTTGAGCCATTTTAGCCGCATCCCTTAATCTTATTGGAAGCTTAGTAATTCTAGTATATCCACCAGGCCTCTCTTTATAAGTTGGCGCAATTTCATCTACTAACTTAGCAGCACTGTCTTCATCGTTCAGTCTAGAAATAACCAATCTTCGTGAAGACAAGGTCCCTTCCCCTGCTTTGGTAACAAGTTTCTCAACAAAGGGTCTTAGCTCCTTAGCTTTAGCCTCTGTAGTCTTAATACTTCCGTGTAAAACCAGGGAACGAGCCAAGGAACGTAAAAGAGCCAGCTTTTGATTGCTCTTTCGTCCGAATGTTCTGTTTTTAGTTCCTTTTCTCATATGGCTCTAGATTACTATAAATTAAGATTCTGTAAAGCTATTTTAGCTCAATACTGTGGTCTGTTAATAATTTCTTTATTTCGTCAAGTCCTTTTGACCCAAGACCTTCTATTTCTAGAATATCGTCCTCTTTCTTTCGAGCCAATCCTCCGACCGTTCGAATGTTAGCTGCTTCTAGAGCATTAATTGTTCTTTGAGATAAGTCATTCAAAGTTTCGATTCGAGTCTTTAGAAAATCCTCCATTTCAGCTTCTTTATTCTCGATCTCTTTTTCTTGAGCTTCGATTTTTTCTTCAATTTCAACATCCTCTTTAAACCCAATGATTGCTTTAAGTTGCGTAATCATTATTTCAATTGATTTCTCAAGAGATTGTTTTGGTGTGATTGTTCCGTCAGTTTCAATATAAAGTCGAAGTCTATTGAAATCAGTTCGGTCTCCAACACGCATATTCTCAACTTCATAATTTACTCTTCGGATTGGAGTGAAGATTGCATCAAGTGTTACAACTCCTACTTCTACACGATCTTTATGGATAACTTCTTTTGAAACATATCCTAACCCAGTTTCTGCTGTAAGCTCAACTTCGATCTCTTTGTTTTTACCAGTAACTTCGAAAAGATATTGATCTGGGTTTTTAATTTCAACTTGACTTGAAGTCTCGATGTCACCAGCGGTGATTTTCTTAGCCCCTTTTGCTTTAATTGTAAGCTTAAGTGGTTCAGTACTATCAACAGAAAGTCTTATCTTTTTAATATTTAAAATAATAGAGATAATATCTTCTTTAATTCCTTCGACTGTTGAAAACTCATGATTAACACCATTCATTTTTATTTGAGTAACGGCAGCGCCGGGAAGTGATGAGAGAATAATTCGTCGTAATGAATTACCTAAAGTGTATCCATATCCTGGATACAGACCATCAATCTCATAAACTCCTTTAAAATCTTCCTCTGTAACAATTTTCGGCTTAGAAGGAAGTGCTATATTTTGGTTGGACATGTCTATCTTTTAATTAATTAATAACACACTTATAAACTGCAATGTAATTCCGATACTATACAGTATCTTTGACAAACTTTCAAGTCTATCGTTTGTAGAATTGCAGTACTGCCATCAAGTCGAAGTGACTTTGTGTTGGAGTATATGTAGCTCCACCCTTCACTTTAACTTCTTTTTTCGCTCTATCTACTTGAACCCAAGTTGGAGCAGTATATTCTTTTAGTCTTTCATCAAGATCTGCGAATACTGTTTTATTCTGACTTCTCTCTCTTATTGAAATAAGATCAGTATCTTTTATTGCATAAGATGGAATAGTAACTCGAACTCCATTAACATTTATGTGCCCATGAGAAACTAACTGCCTCGCAGCAAGTCGAGTTGTGGCAAATCCAGCCCTAAGAATTATATTGTCGAGCCTGTCCTCAAGTAATCTAAATAGCATACTAGAAGGATTTGATGGGTTTTTGTCGATTACCTTTTTAATGTACTTTGAAAATTGTTTTTCTGATAGAGCGTATGTAAAACGTACTTTTTGTTTCTCTAAAAGCTGGATTCCGTAGTTTGATCGAGAACGTGGTCGTCTTGAATTACTTCCTTTATTCTTATTTTGCATCTTTAAAGCAAACTTTTGTGTTTGAGTCTTCTCAAACACTTCTGCTCCTAATCGTCTTGCTATTTTGTATTTTGGTCCGATTTTCATATTATTATACTCGTCTTGGTTTACGTGCCGTAGGTCCGTTAAATGGTACTGGTGTATTGTCTTTAATTGATCGAATCTGAATTCCTTTTGATATAAAACCTCTAATTGAAGATTCTCGTCCAGAACCAACACCCTTAACTATAACGTCTACTTCTTTTACTCCCATTAATTCTGCTTTTTCACTTAGTGCTTCTCCAACCTTGGCAGCGGCGAAAGGTGTTCCCTTTTTGGCCCCTTTAAATCCTAGCGCTCCACTTGATGAAGAAATTATTGCATTTCCTTTCTCGTCAGTTAAAAGTACTTTTGTATTGTTGTATGTTGATTGTACATATAAAACTCCACGATCAAGTTTTTTTCGTGGTAACTTTTTTGATGCAGATGTTTTCCCTCTATCATCACCTCCTGCTTTTTTTACAATACGTTTCTTTCCCATATTATTTCTTATCTACTGATCGCTTACCAGATCCCATGGTCTTACGTGCATTTCCTCGTACAGTTCTAGAATTAGTTTTAGTTCTTTGTCCTCTAACAGGCAGTTGCTTGCTGTGTCGAGTACCTTTGTAGCTTTTGATATCTTTAACTCTTTTTATATTTCCAGAGACATTTCTCTTTAAATCTCCCTCAATTTGAAAACCTTCAACAAGCGCACGAATTGCTCCTTCTTGGTCGGTATTTAAATCTTTTGTTTTTGTTGTGTGATCAACTTTTACTTGATCAAGAATACTTTTGGCTCGTGATCGCCCAATACCATAAACAGCCGTCAGAGAAAACTCCAACCTTTTATTATCTGGCAATGTAATTCCTTGAATTCTCATATTACGATTGGATAGTCTAACAAATGGTCCCTAAAAAGTAAAGCCATTTTTGATTACTTATAAACGTTTATGTATTCTAGCTTTTCCACCATACTCATCAAGTTTAACTGAGACCTTGTCCCCAACTAAAACCCTGATTCTGTGTAGTCTCATTTTTCCAGCAAGAAAACCTAGTACAGTCTCCCCAGCATCAAGCTGTATACGAAACATGGCTTCTGGCAGTGATTCAATGACAACACCCTCGACATGCCCTTCAACATCCTTTGGTTCTTTTCTTTCTCTTTTTTGATTGTTTCGTTTTCTTCTCATGTGTGACTAGTATACTAACCGTTTATTGCTCTAAGTCAATCACAGCTTCTATTTTAGAAGTGTTTGTTGGATATTTTCTCTTCCAGAAAGGTTTAATTATTGCTTCTGCTTTAGAAATACTTGGAAAATCTTCCAAGATACTTTTTAGATCTTTTCTCTTTTTACCGGCCAAAGCTACCTTTAGCTTATTTATGTCTGTAACCCAAACATACTCTATTCTTCCTTCGATTTTTAGCTCAGTTTGATCTAAGTTAGTGCTTCCAGATTCAGCATCAATAGTTATTCCGATATCAGAAATGTTGTTAATGTATAGGTCATCTCCTTGATTAAAAGTACTTAATGTTTCTCCAGCCAAATATTTACTGAAATCATTTTTACTAAATACAAGTGCCTTGAGATTTCCGCTTACACTAACCGAAACGTCACTCCCGGATGTAGCTCCTTGTTTAATTGAACCAAAAGTATACAGCGAGTCATCTAATATTATAATGAATTCATCTGAAACTTCTTCATTTATTTTATTTGATAGAGCTTGTTTAATGTTATCTTGTAAATCTGTATTTGCAGACTTCAGATCTTCTTCTGATACGACCTTTCTGACACCCTCAAATCCTCCCGCTATAGCTGTTTTTATTTGAGCACTAAATCCATCAAATTGTGGCTGTCCTTCAAATCCTGGGATTGTAAAGGTTGCTTGATTAATATTATAATCTTCCCCTGTTTCATCAGCAAAAACTTCAGCGTCAATACTTCCGGGGGTCTGCCCTGTTTTACCTGGCACAACTAATGATTTTTCAATTCTATAAATCAAACCGTCTTCTGTTTCAAATCGAGTTTGTTTTACTAATGGCTGGTCTTTTTCAGAGAAATTATTAACGATAGTAATCATTCCTGAAGCTTTTGAACTCACTTCCTCTTCTCCTGTAGATGAAATTTGAATTGTTTGTTCTTCGGAAATTTCTATAACGTTGTAAGTAAGGACATTTTCTATTCCATCTGTAGTTTCAATATTTTGAGCAATAATTGTTTCGTTTGCGGTTGCTGAGGCTTGTTTTGGAGAAATTTTTATTTCAGAGACACTAAATATAGATATCAAGCCAATTATAGCCAAAATTATTACAATAATTAAAGTGACCCAGATTATCTTTTTTAAAGGACCTTTAGAATGAGGCTTTTCATCTTCAAACAGATCTTCAAGTGGATCGTCTTCATCGAGGTTACCACTAAAATCATTTAGGGTGTCGATATTTTTTTCTTTAATCTCTTCTCTAATCTTCCCATCTCTTTCTGCCTCATAATCAGCACTTGGTTTTTCAGGTTTGGCTTCAGGAATTACTTTTCTTTGAGAAGCTGAAGTAACCTTACTTCGACCTTCAGGAATCGGTATGTTCCTTATTGAGCGTTTTTTATTTGGTGGCACTACGTCCTGAATGAATTTCTTTTCCATAGGTCTTATTATATCTTAATTTAATTATTTTTAATAAAAAGAAAGAGTGTCTCTAATTCCAACAATAAATCTTTTCCTACTTCCTTATCGTAATTAATGCATGTCTCAATTTTATTTTGATTGATTGTTATTATACCAATACCTTCAGCACTATCGTAAATTTCTTTACTGAATAACTTTCCGGTCGAGAGCTTTTCAGATATTTTAATAAAGTCATTATCTGCAATAATACAAACTTTGGGTGGTAATTGTTCGACATTTTGAATTGTAGAAAGACCTTCTTTAATTGCTTTTATCCAAACTTTCTCTTCTTCTTTAAATAGAACTTCTATGTCTGATTCACATTTCATTTCCAGCGCACCTTCTGCCAAAAGTTTTAATGAAGATAAAATAGTATCAAAATCTTTATCACATGTTTTTCCTATATTTCTGACAAAGTCGTGTTTTCCGTATGGAATAGAGGCTATTCCTTTTATCATTCCTTCTTGATTTATGAATATGTCAGTTGTTTCGCCACTAATATCGAGAGCTATGTAATTATTTAAATTTATAAAAGAATCTCGAAGAACATTAAATAAAACAGATCCGTGAGTATGGTATTTGATTTTTGTTTTATGAAAATGTTTATCAATGATCTTATCGACTATGTTTTTTGTTTGATTTGAAATTAGTCCTATGTAAAAAGAGAGTCCAATTTCTTTTGTTACTTTATCGAATGGATTATGAATCTCGTATCCATTTAAAATAACTTGGGTAATATCTTTTTCGATAATTGTCATCTGCTCATTCTTTGGCTGACTCTGAGCTTCTTTTTTTATTAATGTTTCAAATTGATTCTTTGTAAAAGTAAAAGATTTTTCTCTTTTTAAATTAAGTTTTTTTGTTTGAGCTGTATACCAAGGTGAAGAAAATATTACATGAGTATTTTTTACCTTAAAACCTTTTTTGCCTATAACTTCGGTTAGAGTTTCTAGTAAAGCTTTGTCTAATTCTTTCATGATTCTTTTTACAAAATCATTAGCATCTATATTATCTTTAAAAATAACAGGGTAGCGTTTTGTGTAGCGAATTAGGGGAGCTTTATCTTGATAAGAAATAAGAGCAATTCCAATTCCGGAACTTCTAACGTCAGCTATTATGTCTACGTTTTTAGTAGCATGTTCTTTCTTAAAAAGACTCATATGTAATCTATTATACGAGTTTGAGCGAGTTGGGACAATTGTAGTTGTTACCAAAATTATTAGTTAATTTTTAAATAAAAAAAGAACCCCACACAAGTGTGCAGGGTTGGAAGTTTATCTCGTTCCTATAGAGCCTGATCCTTTGTTGAGAATAATTCTACAAGAAAAAATATCGAACAAAAAAAGTTTTAAATAAAAAACCCCTCATGCGAACATGAGGGGTCGATGTGTTTTACAGAGCTTCTTCAGCTCAACCACGATCTGATGTCGTGGGAAACTTGTTTTGACAGGGTCAGGATGTCAGAAAATCAATCCTGATCGGAAGAGTTCTGAGGAAGATGATGTCCTCCTCCTCAAGGAACAATCCCCGGATTCCATTTCCTCTCAGGTTTCCCTGTACGAAGGACATTGGAGAATGAGGATCCCCTCTTTCCATTTCCTGGAAGACAGTCGTTACGTATTGAACACAACGACTCTCGAGAGCATGTTTTGCTCTTTCGCGATTGCTCGCGTCGTAGCACAAGCAATCTTTCCAGTTTTCAGGAACATCTCCCCATTCGTCGACTTTCTCACCGTCGAGAACTAGAACCAACCAAGAAAGCTTTGAGGCACGAATGGTATCATAGTCGGCGCGGACTTCGACATCCTCCCTCCAATGCGCATCGAACATTTTTTAGGTGCCTCCCGCTTTTTCTTTTTTTATATTTCGGGCGTCAGTGAACACTCTATAACAAGGTGCGCTTCGTGCTCTGTTTAGGTCGGAACTTCCACCAACAGACAGGCTGTGGCTACCATATACATTATACCATCTATTTATATATAAGTCAATGTAAATCTACCCAAAAACCCCCTTAATCCTTCTTACTCCGGCAGAACTTGCTTCCTCTTTTTTAATCTTAAACTTCCCTAATTCAGATGTATTTTCAACATGTGGCCCACCACAAAGTTCAATACTACAAATATCTGATTCTTCATCTCCTATTTTATAAACAGAAACCTTATCTCCATATTTATCTTCAAAAAGCCCCATTGCTCCCATTTTTTTAGCTTCATCAAAAGTTGTTTCTAATTTGGTAACAGGTAATGCTTTGGTGATTTTATCGTTAACCCACTCTTCTACCGCCACTTTTTCTTCTTGTGTCATTTTTTCAGGATGAGAAAAATCGAATCGAAGTCGTTCAGGTGTAATATTACTTCCCTTTTGTTCAACATGTTTTCCTAAAATTTCTCGAAGTCCAGCATGGAGTAAGTGAGTTGCTGTATGGAACTTTAATTCTTCTGGACCATGTCCGGCTAGTCCTCCTTTAAATTTTTGTTCAGCACCAGAACGAGAAAGTTCTTGATGTTTTTTAAATTCTTTTTCAAATTCCTCATCATTAACTTCTATTCCTTTTTCTTTTGCAATTTCTTTAACTAAATCAATTGGCAAACCATGGCTTGAAAATAGTTTAAATGCATCTTCTCCAGAAATATTTGAACCGGAACTAGATATTTTTTCAAATTCCTTTAATCCTCCAGAAATAGTTTTATTAAACTGGTCATTTTCTTTATTTATTTCTGAAATAATAAAATCTTTTTTATCAGAAACATTTGTATATTGACTTTCATATTTTTCAACTAATATATTAACTAAATTGGAAACTAGATCAGGAGATAAACTTCTTTCTTTTGTATTAAAAATAGCTCGTCTTAATATCCTCCTTAAAACATAGCCCCTGTCAGTATTAGAAGGCGTTATTCCATCAGCAATCATAAAACTTCCAGCTTTAATATGATCAGCGACAATTCTTGCTTGCTTATCTGAATTTGAAATTTCTTTAGTAATATTCACTAAATCAGAAAATAAATCTGTATCAAAAATACTTTCTTCATTTTGTAAAACAGCAGTTAGTCTTTCTAACCCAGCCCCAGTATCTACATTTTTATGTGGAAGATTACCAACAACTTTCCCATCTTTCTTTTTGAATTCCATAAAAACATCATTCCAAATTTCAACAAGCTTTTGATCATCATCGGCTTTCAAGAATTCTTCATGACTTAAATCTCCCAAATCTTCATTTGTTACCCTATAAAACATTTCAGAATCTGGTCCACAGGGTCCATTATCTCCAGCCGACCACCAATTATCTTCCAAAAAATAAATTCTATTTTCAGGAATACCAACTGATTGCCAAATTTGTGCAGACTCTTCATCTTTTGGAACATCTTCATTTCCAGCAAAACAAGTTATATAAAGTTTAGAAGGATCTAAACCAAGACCCTTTTCTTTATCTGTCAAAAAGGTGTAACTAAGACTGATAGCCTCTTCTTTAAAATAATCTCCAAGAGACCAATTTCCTAACATTTCAAAAAATGTAGCATGAGTATTATCACCGACTTCATCGATATCGGTTGTTCTGACGCATTTTTGAGAGCTAGCTAGGCGTTGTCCTTTGGGATGCTCTTCTCCTAATAAATAAGGAATTAGGGGTTGCATTCCGGCAGTATTAAAAAGTGTATTATCGGCAGCTCCCTTTTCATCTGTTGTAACCAAAGAAGCTGAATCTAAAATAGCATGACCATTTTCAGCCATGAAATCTAAGAATCTTTTTCGAATTTCGCTTGATTGCATAGTAGACAGATTATCACAAATTTAGATTATTTATAGAGCAATTACATCTAAAATAAATGAGATTGTAATAAAAACAATACCAACAATGGCATATCTCTTCTCCCCTCTAATACTATCTAGAACGTCTTTGTCTATTCTATGCTCCTTTAGAACATGCCCATGAACCCTAATCACCGTAAAAGCGATCATTAATGCTCCTAATATATCTAGTATTTCTGAAAATAATTGTATTGACATGGAGTTATTGTATCATAGAGAAAATATCACCTCTATTTTAATCAAATTTTTCTTTACTTAATCCCGATTGTCTCGAGATTGATTTAAGAGTCCCGAGAGGAATCTCCTTTTTGCTGATAGGAACAACTGTGGTTACCTTTCTGCCTTCAACAGTAATCTTTCTATATTTTGAATGACTTCCCCTTGTTGAAATACAAACAAACCCTTCTTTTACAAGAACTCTGATAATTCCCTTAAGGGAATATGGTCTAGACAAGATTTAATTGCATCTTGCTAAACTCGGGCCGACTAACAGTAGCCATTTCAAGATCTCCCTCATCTTCAAAGTAAAGTTCTAGGGCTTCTCTCAGATTAGCCAAAGCCTCTTTTTTTGTATCTCCACAACTAGCAACGTCAACGTTTAAACACTGGGAGACAAAACCTCCCTCCTCTTTCCAAACAATATTACTTAAATTTAAATGTTTTTTCTTCATATCTATACTTAGATTATATTTCAATTAGTGGTGTAAAAGCAAGTGAAAACTTTATTGAAAATTTATCTTTTTTTCATAATTTCTTCAGCTGGAGCTGAACTCCTTCCTCAATGAGAACAAATCATCTCGATATTATCGATAACTTCTTTAATTTTTTTAGGAGAAATACCTATTTCTCTCATTGCTTGAGCATTATTTTTAAGTGATCGACAGTTTACGATTCCTCTTTCTATTAATTTTTTCTTTTCGTATTTTGAAAGTATTGGAATGCAGGTAGTTGGTTGCAATCCTGTTTCTTCAATTAAATCATATAAATTATTATCCCTTGGGTAATTCCAACTCATTAAATCAAATTCTCCAATACACTTTGCGTACTTTCTGGCATTTTGTGTAAATTTAGTATTTGTGATAATTATTGCTTTTGTCATTCTCATATTTTTTCCATCAATCGAAAAAGTTTCGGAACGCAAATCATCAAAACGGGCTTTTAAGTAGAGTGCTGTTTTGGTATCACTCTTAACTCCATGCTGATTATGGAATTTAGCTTCGACTAAAATTAATTCATCATTGTTATATGCGATCACATCAATTTCATGATCGACACACTTTCCTGAAAACACTTGAGATGTTTTTGCTTTGTAGCCTTTCTCCTTAAAAAGTTCTGCTAAAAAATACTCAAAAGGAAAACCTGTAGGACCTAATTCAAGTAAAGATCTTCTAATAGAATATTTAATAGCAGGTTTTTTCTCTTTTTTATTTAAAAGTTTAAAGGCTTGACGGTATATTTTATTAGTAGTTGTTCCGTTCTTAAGAGTCTTTTCTATTTTACTTGTTATCTCGTCTATGACGTTTTCGGTTGCACCAGCCCTATTTAGTGAGAACTTTAATTTCTCAACATCAAAAGCTTCTCTTTCTCCGTTTTGTTTTACGATTTCAATCATATCTTAATATTCTAACACTGATGACTATTTTTCTTACCCTTTAATAAACAATTCTACAGTATCGATATTTTCGTCTGGACTTACTTCAAATAAATTCAATTCGACAGGAGATCCATTTAAAGTAACATCGAATAGTTGATTTGGATTATCAGAAACATATGTGATTTTAAAATCTTTTTGAGTTATGACTTGTGCACAAATTTCTCCTTCAACAAGATCATTTACAGTTAATTTAATTTCTGGATTTTCTCCTTCTTCATGATTAATAACTTCTGCATTAAATGAATTACAAGGAGTAGGCAGATTTAAAGTTCCAACAAAAACATGTTCACCATCTTTGTATTGGTGTTTTGTATTGATATTTTCAAAATCATTATTGTCATTTTCCATAGCCTCTTCTCTTGAGTTTGGATTTTCTGCTTCTTCTTTAGCATTTATGGAACTAAATATTCCTATTAAAAGAATCGCTATGATAACCACTATAATTGTCCAAATTGTTGATTTTTTCATTTAATTTTTGATTAGTATTAAGTTATCTTAGCCTACATGAATATGCTCATAATCTCAAGATATTTTTAAATTAGGCAATAATTCCGCCTCCAATACATTCATTTCCTACATAAAACACCGCGCTTTGACCGCTTGGTGATTTTTCAACACTTTCTTTAAAGTGCAGGGTTCCTGTGTTAACACCTTCACATACCTTCAAAATAGCCCTTTTAAGAACCTGCCTGTACCTTAATCGGACATCTACTTCTAGTCCCGATTCTTGTTCAGAAGAGTTTGAATTAAGAATATTTAAGTCTTTAAGTTTGATTTTATTATTATTTTTAGAGTCATTACTAATTAGTAACTTCTCTTCAGAAACAGTAACGGTGTTTTTTTCTATATCTTTTGAAATGATATACATGGCCCTGTCTTCAATTCCTTTTTTTGAAATAGTGAAGCCGTGACGCTCACCAATTGTATAAAGCAGGGCTCCTTGATGTTCTCCAATAACTTCCCCATCTTCGTTTAAAACATTCCCTTTTTTAGTATCTAAATAATTTTTTAAGAAGTCTTTCATGTCAACATGACCAACAAAACATAATCCCTGACTATCTTTTTTATTAGCTGTAATCAAATCATTCTCTTTTTTATTTGCTAACTTCCTTACTTCTGATTTTAGAATGTGTCCTATTGGAAATAGAGTTTTTTCTAGTTGTTTTTTAGTTAAAGTCCACAAAAAATAAGTTTGGTCTTTTTCTTGATCTACAGATTTCAAAAACTTACCATCTTCAACTTGAGCATAATGTCCGGTTGCGACAAAATCAGCACCATCATTAATTGCCCAATCAAAGAACTTTCCGAATTTAATATATTTATTACACATCACATCTGGGTTTGGAGTTCTTCCTATTTTATATTCAGAAATCATATACTCAATAACACTCTCTTCATATTCTTTTGAAAGATCGATTGTTTTAAAAGAAATGTCTAGCTTTGCACAAATTCGCATTGCATCACGCATCTCTTCTTTCCAATTACAGTTTAAAAAATCAGGGTGCCATATTTTTATAAAAACTCCTGTTACATCGTATCCTTCATTTTTAAGAAGCAAAGCAGAGACAGAGGAATCTACTCCTCCCGAAAGTCCTACATATACTTTTTTACTTTGCTTTGACATAAGAGAAATATATGCTAAAAATTCACTTAATACAAATACCTGCTCTTATTTTTCTTATGCCCTGCGAAAGTTTCTGCATAATACATTTCCCCATCGTGCCCTGTTAAGAAAAATACATATGGAGTTGGTTGTGGAACTGCGGCAGCTTTTAGAGATTCATATCCAGGATTTGAAATTGGTGTAGGAGGAAGACCTTTAAAAACATAAGTGTTATATTGATTATCACCGTTCTGTAAATCACCTAGAGTTAGGTCGAGACTCCCCTTACCATCAGAATAGACAAACGGTGCATCAACCTGAAGTGCCATGTCATCAGCAATTCTTCCCCATAAAATATTAGAAACTTGTTGTCGACTTTCTTTAGTCGCCTCTTTTTCGATTATAGAAGCCATATTAACAATATCTTCTATGGGAATTTCAGTTTCTACTTCAGATAATAATAATTCTATTTTATCGCTGAAAGTTTCTTCCAAAACTCTTAATACTTCGTGTGCTTTAACATTCTCTAAGAAAAAATAGGTGTCTGGAAAAAGGTAGCCTTCTTTACCTGCGGACAGTTGATAGAA
>Ga0136555_1000215_pt1 | contig 23872 bp, 20 predicted proteins | sample AntRauTorckE5432_FD_104927 | JGI IMG/M metagenome (GOLD analysis project Ga0136555, IMG submission 104927) | Saline lake microbial communities from Rauer Islands, Antarctica - Metagenome Torckler E5 #432 | ecosystem: Environmental > Aquatic > Non-marine Saline and Alkaline > Saline | place...
CTTGAAGCAAGTCAACTATCAAAAAATCCTCTCATTGGAGTGCCTAATGTGCCAAGTGCTACTACCACAGGAACTGTCGCGGGCGAAATACGTTTTGATCCAACAATATTCACCGACACAATACTTCAAAATAAAGATACTCGAGTCATCAAAAATGAATTCAATGAAATAGTATTATTTTATACTTTTATAGATGACAACCACTTGCTGATCGCAAGTAAAGAAAAAACTTTAACAGAGATTATTCGAAGATTACGGGGAGCTAGATTAATTAGGTAATTCTGATTATAATAGTGCTATGAATACAGCAGACACAAAACATTTCGAAATAAAACTACTAGCAGAAAAAGAGAAGCTTGAAAATGAGCTTAAGACTGTTGGTCACATTAATCCAGACAATCCAAAAGATTGGGAACCAGATGCAGGAGATTCTGCAAATGAAAGAGATACTGATCCAAACGTAAAAGGCGACAACATGACAGAATTCGAAAATCGAACTGCAATTTTAAAACAATTAGAAACTCAGCTTTTAAATGTGAATACTTCCTTAAAGAAAATTGAAGAGGGAACATACGGAATATGTTCAGTCAGTGGAGAAGAAATCGAAAAAAACAGACTAGAAGCAAATCCAGCAGCACAAACTTGCACTGCACACATGAATGAAGGATAATTTATTTTTTCTTCATCAAAACTTTAGAACAAGACATGCATACTATGTGCATGTCTTTTTCTAAAGTATACAGCGCTCAAAATACCTTATTACAAGGTCAAAAAGTTGATATTGAAGTCGACATCTCTAGAGGTCTTCATTCTTTTAAAATAGTTGGCTTGGGAGATAAAGCTATTGAAGAAGCAATCTCGAGAGTTTCTTCTGCAATTAAAAATACTGGTTTCAAATCACCAAAACAAAAGAATGAAAAAGTTGTAGTTTCATTAGCTCCAGCTCATATTAAAAAACACGGGCCACTTTTTGATTTAGGAATTGCTCTTTCGTATTTAAAAGCATCCAAAGATGTTGACTTTGAAAGTAATAAAACTTTTTTCTTTGGAGAACTTTCTCTTGATGGCAAATTAAGACCAGTGAAGGGAATTCTGCCATTAGTTAGGTTTGCAAAAGAATCGGGCATTAAAGAAATCTTTATTCCAAAAGAAAATGCTGAGGAAGCCGCGATTATTTCGGGAATTGATATTTATGGAGCAGAAACATTGGGTGAAGTTTTGGCGCACCTAAATACCCTAACTACCAAATCTCCAAATAAAACTAGTTCCACTTCGCCAACAAATTCTAAAAAAGACGCTTCGCAGGACCCTAAAGGGAAAATAAAAAAGCAACAAAAAACTTCTTTAAAAAATATAAAAGAATTAAAAAAAAGCTTAAAAATAGATTTATCAGATATCAAAGATCAAGACAGTGCAAAAAGAGGATTGGAGATTGCTGCTGCAGGTAAACATAATATTGCTCTATATGGTCCGCCAGGAACTGGTAAAACAATGTTAGCAAAAGCCTTTTCTGGAATATTACCAAAACTATCTTTTGAAGAAATGCTCGACGTGACATCGATTCATTCTGCGGCCGGAACTCTCAAAGAACCTCTTATGACCGATTCTCCATTCAGATCTCCTCATCACACATCTTCTTATGTTTCTATTTTTGGAGGAGGAGTAAATATTAAACCAGGTGAAATAACTTTAGCTCATAAGGGCATTTTATTTCTAGATGAATTTCCTGAATTTGAAAAAAGAGTAATAGAAGGACTTAGGCAACCATTAGAAGATGGTGAAATTAGTATTTCAAGAGCGAGTGGAAGTGTTCAATATCCATCGCAATTTATTTTAATCACAACAATGAACCCTTGCCCTTGTGGTTATAAAAATTCAGCAAGTCATGACTGTACTTGTTCCGTGATGCAAGTAGATCGATATAAACAAAAGATCTCAGGGCCAATTATCGACAGGGTTGATTTATGGATTGAAGTTGGAGAAGTTACTCATGAGAAATTAATAGAAACAGATAAAAAGAACACAAACGAGGACAAGGGTGAGGAAGAGGAGGTTAGTGAAAGTGCCTTAACAAAATCTAGAGTAGAAAAATGCAGGAATATACAAATTAAAAGACAGGGTAAACCAAACAGCGAACTAAGTCCAAAAGAAATTTCTAAATATATAAAACTAGGTCCTAATATTAAAACCCTATTAACAAGATCAGCCAAAAAATTAAAGTTATCAGCTAGAGGTTTTCATAAAATGATAAAGCTATCTAGAACTATTGCTGACTTAGATAATCAAAAAGAAATTAAAGAAGAGCACTTACTGGAGGCTTTGCAATATAGATCAAAGCAAGTTTAAAAACAACAGGATATGAAAAAGGACCTATTTGAAAGATGGAACAATAAAAAGATAGAAGTGGACACCAAGACCCACTCCTGTGAAGGAGAGGTTTATATTAAGGAACGTGATGTGTGGGATTGTTTCGTTGGAAAAAATATTGGATTTGAACAAGATGGAGGGGGAGAGGAATTCCTGAGACCAGTATTAATTATTAAAAAATTTAACAGAAATATGTGCTGGATAGTTCCACTATCAACTAAACAAAAAGATTTAGATTTTTACTATAACTTTATCGATCACAATAGTAAAAAAGTTTCTATAATATTGGCACAATTGCGCTTAATAAGTTCGAATAGATTAAAAAGGAAGATGTATAAAATAGAAAAAAATCATTTCAACAACATAAAAAAGGAATTGAGATCATTATTATAGATGTCGAAAGCCCCGTCAAACGGGGCTTTCTCGGATCCTCCTATTGAGGCACTTTAACAAAGTTTATTATAACAAAAATGGAGTTTATTTTCAAATATTAAAAAGGGTTCCTCGCTCAACTCTTTGCCTTACCACTCAGCTCGTGCTTGATTCAAAAGATTATTATACTCTTGATTTAAAGAAATGAGCTTATGGTATTCTCGAGCAAGTATGCGTCCTGCCTCAGAATCACTCTTATAATGAACTCCTGCAATCTCTCGGTTGTGAGCAATGCTGTGAGCATCTTCAATATAAATATCACTATTTTCAGAATCAAGATCTCCCAAAATCAGAGCAAGAAACATTGCTTGAGATGCATGACCGCTTGGATATGATGGATGTCCCGGAACATCAATTACAGTTGTTAAGGTTGTATCAAGCAAACTTGGCCTAACTCTATCAAAATACTCCTTCTTCTCTATAATTATTGAATCAAACGCAATGAGAGCTTGTGACAAAAGCAATGTGGTATAAAGTTTATCTTCTGATAGAGTTCCTAGTGTTTGACTATTAAATGTAAAGTTTCTTAACTCAAGCTCTTGGTTAATTTCATTTATTTTTTCCAAAGTACGATTTTCTATCAAATTAAGAAGTTCTTGAATTTCTTGCTTGGTCACTTCGCTCGTATTAGTTGGTGGCAAAGGAAGAGTGATGGAGTTACGCTCCACTTGATTCAAATAAAAAATACCAGCTTGCTGGCGATCGTAGATTTCTTTATCCCATTCTTGTGTATTTGAAAATGTAAGACTTTCAAGATGTGCAATTCTCTCAAACTCTTTAGACTCTTGTATTTGTTGTATATATAAAAAAGTACTAATCAATATAAGGGCTACGAGAGCACCTCCTGCAATCCATGGCTTTTTCATTATCATAAGTTTATCTAAAAGGGATTTTTTGCTCCACGAACTTCGAAGTGAACATGGGGTCCTGTTGATTTTCCTGTGCTTCCAACATAACCAATTACTTCTCCTTGTTTAACTCTTTGTCCTGAGGCCACAGAGTTGCTTGTATTGTGAGCGTAAAGTGTTTGTGTTCCATTATCATGCTTGATTACAACATAATTTCCGTATCCACCATTCCATCCACCGGCCCTGCTCAAAATAACAGTTCCTGATGCAGCAGCATAAATTGGCGAACCTGCTGAAGCAGCTAGGTCGACAGCATTATATCCGTGAATACCAGTAGTTCTTCTTCCTCCATTAATTGGTCGAATATAGTATCCACTATATGATCCTCCAGACCCTGATACAGCTAGCTTAGATCCAGATCCTGAAGTTGACTTAGCTTTCTTAGGACTTTCTTTTTCTGCCATCTCTCCATTTGGAACAAGGATTTCATCTCCAGGATTAAGTTCTGTATCGACTGAAATACCGTTGAACAAAGCAATTTCTCTAGAATCACCGTCGTATATTTTAGCAATATCAGAGATTGTTCCTCCTGTCTTAACAATGTGCTTAATTCCAGTAACAGGTAGAATCACGAGAGTTTGCCCAGGCGAGATGGCTCCTTCAAAATCATTGGCCCAACGGATAGTGTTGGTAGAGACTCCAAACATCTCTGCGATTTGAGAAAGAGTATCTCCTTCTCGAACTTCATAAATACTAATTTGTCCTGAACCCCTTCTTTCATTAACTTGCACAATTGATCCTGTTAATCCTGTTTCTGCCAGAAGAGCAACTTTATCAACAACCGTAATATCTCCACCTCCTTTTGCTGGATTAGGATCGGTATTAATGGCGGCATATAAAACCGGAACTGTTTGAGAGTTTAATTCTCTAGGCGTAGTTGTTCCGACATTAGAGTTTTCATTTAAAAAAGAAAAGAATCCCGCATTTGCCAAATAAGGCAATAGTGCAAGAAGCGCTATAACAGGGAGCTTAATACTATAAGGCCCTATGTTTTTTACTATGTCGGTCATATCTTTCTTAAAGTGTTTGGAAGGATCGACGTCGTCGTTGTTTTTTGAGATAAGCCAATTTTTAGTCTGAATATCTATGTCTTTCTGAGTCTTCTATTCTGTCGGTAATTCACTCGTATCAATAAGCTTAGCAAGATTTCATGCCCTGTCAAATTGTTATGAACAGCAAAATATAGTCTAATTTACACACCTTTTTGGCGAAATTTTAAGGTAATGATGATACAATATTTGAATATGAATAAAGCTGAAAAAATTGATGGTATTTCTGAAAAAGAGGAATTTGTTCAATCTTTGTTGAAACACGGAAAGCCTGTAAATGCAGATATACTTAAAAATTCTTACCAAATCCCAAAAGCAGAGGCTATTCAAATACTAGAGAGACTTTCTGACAAAGGTCTGGCCGTGGATTTAAATAATAATGGAATATATCAAAGCAAAGAAAGTGCAGAAGAGTTAATAAAAGAAAAGAAAGAGAAAGAACAATCTACAAAAAAAATTGCTGAAAAAGTAGAAGTTGAAGAGGAAAAACATTCTCAAAAACCTGAGGAAAGTACTATTAATATAGAAGCTGAAATGGCGGAAGAAGTTGAAGAAGAAAGATTAGAGGCAGAAGCAGTTAAAGTAAGCAAAAAAAAGAAAGCTGTTAAAGAAAGAGAAGTGGAGTCAGAAGAAAATGGAGATACTGACGAAAAAGATTCAAAACCAGCTTCTGCTGAGGATTTGGCCTCGCTAACAAATGGAACCCTAGAAACAAATTTTAATAACGACAGAAGCAATAATAATTTAGAAAAACAAAAAAATCCAAAAAGGAACGAAGGAAATAATAATGAAAAAGAAGAAAGATTAAGTTATAGCGATTTTGAAAAAGTAAAAAGGCACATAAAAAGAAGCGGTGATCCATATTTTGATATCAAATCAACAGCACTTCAACTTAATTTAGATGAAGAGTTATTAGAAGATAGGCTTCCTCAATTAGTAAAAGAGGGATTGTTGGATAGTTTTAAAAGTGAAATAGGAAAGGTATACAGACGAGCAGAAACTTTGGAAGAAAAGTCTCAGAGAATGTTAGCTGAATTACAACAAAAAGAAAAGTTTGATGTTGATGGAAATCCTGCAAGAGAGGGGTATGTAATAGTCAATGGTGTACAGGTAAAAAAAGCTACTGGAGTTAAAAATGAAGAGGCAAGGGAGAAGTTGGAAGCAGAGAAAAGAGAGGGTAGAAAAATGACAAGAGGTGAAACTATTTACGACATCGAACAAACTGCCAAAGATGTTAAAAAATATATTTTAGACAATAAAATAGACAAGCCCAGCATAAAAGGAAATTTGGAAAATCTTGGCCTTGCAACAGAAATGACGGAAGAGGTTGAGAAACAACTATTGGAAGAAGGTTTTTTGGTTAGCTTGCCTGAAGACGAAGGAAAAGGTTATAGAGCAGGGCCGTTTTTGAAAACAGGAGGCTCAGAACTTACTGATACCACAACAGAACCCAAGGGGGATAAATCTATAACGGAACAGAAAAAAAATGTGGTGGATGCAGAAATGACAGAGCCTGAATCTGCTGAAAAACCTATTCTATTTGCCGATTTAAGTGTTCAGCAGAGAGAATGGTTAAATGTAACTAATATTGGAACGGGCGGGAAGGTGTATATGGAAAAAGATACTCTTACTGGGGAAGATGTTGAGCATATGAAACATAAATATGGTGAATCTTTTCTTTCTACAAAAGAAGAAACATTAGATACTGCGGCAGAAGTAGTTGAAATAGAAACAGAAGAAAACAAAGAGAGTCTCCCTCAAATCATATTCGGAGAATTAACGCCCGCCACACGTCGAGCATTAAATCAGCACAGAAATCCAAATATTGATGCAGTAGAATATCTTGAAAATTACGACAAATATTCTCTGGGTCAAGATGCTGTTATTTCAGAAGATGATACAAAGTGGCTTATAGAACAAGGATTTATTAATGAAAATTATGAAGCAGTAATAGAAGATGGGAAAGAGATAGAGGAAGTAGAACCAGAAATAGTAGGAATCAAAAAACAAGAAGGAGAAGTTGAGGCTGAATTTACTGAAGTTGAAGAATCTGGTCTAAACTTAGAGGCCCTGAAAGAAGACATGAATACTAAGAGAGAAGCTTTCATTAAAGAACATCAGGATTACATAAAAGCTAGAAAAGATAGAGATGCCATTTCAAGAATAAAATCTAAGCTTGGAATTTCTGAAAAAGCAGAACCTGAGGAAGATCTTCCTGAATCATTACGAACAGCTAAGGCAGAATATAATCAAGCTCAAATTGAATATGCAAAAGGATTACAAGAAGACTCCCTAGAAAAACTAAAAAGTGGTGTGCGATTTGGTGACTTAACTGGCGAAGAACAAGCAAAGCTAAATGACATGATTAGGTTTAGTGGCCAATTTGAGGGTTCTGACAAAAATGTTCTTAGAGGAAATGATATTGTTCCAGAATCTTTATTGGAAAAAGGTCTTGGAGAAGGTTTTCTAACAAAAGAAAAAGTTGATGAATTAAAGCTATCAAGTAATCCAGAACAAAGGAAAGGTCTTGAAAAAGAAGTCAAAGCAGAAGTCTTCAATAAAGTTTTCCTTGAAGATTACAACAAAAGAAAAGAGGCTGAAGCAGAAAGTTGGACACCAAAAGAAAAAGGTTTCTTAAGAAAAGGATTTGAAAAATGGCAAGGTCTAAAAACGTGGCAGAAAATAACAGCCTCTAGTGGGCTACTTGCTGTTGGAGTAGGAGCTAGTGCGGCCGGCCTTGGATCAATCGGAGCTGGAATTATTCTTGGAAGAAGTGCTCTTTTGGCGGGAGTTTCTGGAGCTACTTTCGGTCAACTTGGAGGAAAACTATTTGAAAAGTTTGTAGAAGATAATTCTAGAGAAGAAATTCTTGAAAAACAAATGGATAATGCTCGAAAATTCTTTGTAGAAAATAATGTCGATCTTGAATCTCTATACAAAGTTGAGGAGCGAGTAGGTAGGGCGGATTATAATTTTGAAAGTGCACAAGAAGATAGAAGGGTTAATAAAATGCTAGTTATGGCGGCTAGTGGCCTACTTGGAGCGACAATTGTGAAATCAATAGTTGGTGCATTTGGAGGTTCTCCTGATACCGCAACACCTGCAGAAACAGTTCCTGGGTCCGATACTATTACTACAGAAATTACTCCACAACCAACAACTCCCAACACAACAACATCTACTCTAGAGGCTCCTCTAGCGGAAGCGGAGACTATTCAACCAAGATATCCCGAAACAGCAGTGGTTAATCCTGAGGCTTTTGATCCAACAGTAATTGATTCAAGTTCAGATGAATTATTTCAAGAAACTGCTTTTGAGGCTGCGGCGGCTTCACCTCCAATTGAAGTAACAGGGGATATGACAAATGCCTTCCAAGCTTTGCATAATACAAGCTTTGATCCAAGTTCAGCACTTGATGTAGCAAAAATGGATATTATGAATTCACTCTCTGGTGCAGAAATTACAGGGGTCAGTGATGGGTTTTCAGTTCCATCTCCAATGGTAGATAGGGTAATTGATAGTATTGTTACTGCCCAAGGTGGAGGTAGTAATGCGTGGCAAAGTATTGCCGACAAACTCCATAGTCCAGAATTACTAGAGCAAATAAAAGCTTTGCAAGAAAGAGCTTTGGAAGATTCTAGTCTTATTTCAGATGCAGAAGGACAAATTAGAAACTTATTAAGAGGCTAAATTAAATATTATGAATAAATCATTAAATATAAATCTCGAAGAAGAATTAGGCTTTGGTGGCTTACCATTAGACCAACAAAAAGCCCTTACTGAAAAAATCGGCGGAATTCTTTTTAAGGCTGTTTTAGCAAGAGCAATTGAACTTTTAAATACTGAAGAAAAAGAAGATCTGGAGACAATCTTAAATAGTGAGACTTCAGAAGCAGATACTTTACTTAACTTTTTAGGTGCAAAAGTTTCTAATTTAGATGAAATAATTCAAGAAGAAGTAGCAGAGTTTAAAAAAGAAGGATCTGAATTCCTAAAAGCCTTAAAATAGTCCCGATTTAGGCTAAGTGAATAAGCGTGTTATATTATCCTAGTGAAATACCTAAAGGAGCTAAATAATAAACAAAAAGAAGCTGTTTTACACACAGAAGGCCCACTCTTAATACTTGCTGGAGCAGGAGCAGGAAAGACAAAAACACTAACTCACAGAATTCTTCATTTAATCCATCAAGGTGTTCTGCCTCACAAAATAATGGCCATTACTTTTACCAATAAGGCCGCGAAAGAAATGCGCGACAGAGTTAATAATCTTATCGCAAGTGATGAAACTCTTAATCTGCCAATCGAAAATAGAGAAAGACCTTTTGTAAGCACTTTCCATTCCCTTGGTGTTCATATTTTAAAAGAACAAGCTCACAAACTTGGCTTAACAAGAAACTTTAGTATCTACGACAGGGCCGATTCTAAAAGTGCTATTAAAAAGTCTTTAAAGAAATTAGATTTTGATCCTAAAGAATTTGAGCCAGGTAAAATTCTTTCAACTATCTCGAGAGAAAAAGGAAATATGCTTACTCAAAAAGCATATGAGGAAGAAGTTGGTGATGACTTCTTTAAAAGAATTGTTTCTGATGTTTGGAGAGAATATGAAATAATTTTAAATAAAGAAAAAGCTTTAGATTTTGATGATTTACTTTTGAAACCAGCCCTTCTTCTAAAAAAAGATAAGCAAACTTTAGAGTACTACCAAAATAAATGGGATTACGTTCATATTGATGAGTATCAAGATACAAATGAAGTTCAATATCAAATGGCAAAAATGATTTCGGCCAAGAAAAACAATATTTGTGTCGTTGGAGACGTCGATCAAAATATTTACACATGGAGAGGAGCAACAATTAAAAATATTATGGGATTTGAAAAAGATTACCCTAGTGCCATTGAAATAGTTTTAGAACAAAACTACAGGTCAACTCAAGTTATTTTAAGTGTAGCTAATGACATTATTAAAAAGAATGTTGTCAGAAGAGAGAAAAACTTATTTACTAAAAATGATGAAGGAGATAAGGTCACAGTTTATACCGCTTATGATGAAAATGACGAGGCTAGATTTGTTTCTGAAAAAATTGAAAGCTTAGTAAGGGAAGGAGTCTCTCCGTCAGAGATTGCTGTTTTATATAGAGCGAATTTTCAATCTCGAGTTATGGAAGAATCGTTTTTACATAAAGGCCTAAAATATCAGGTTTTGGGGACTCGATTCTTCGACAGAAAAGAAATTAAGAATGTATTATCTTTCATCAAAGCCGCACTTAATCCTGAAGACTTAACAAGCTTGGGAAGAATTATTAATGTTCCAGCAAGAGGAATAGGAAAAGTAACATTCTTAAAAGTTGCAGAAGGAAAAGAAAATGAATTAACAGGAAGAGCTTATGAAAAAGTTAAAAACTTTAGAGATTTTCTGCGAAATATTAATACTAAAATTCAAGTTACTAAAGAAAGTCCTAGTGATGTAATTAAATATGTTTTAAAAAATTCTGGATTAGAAGAAAGTTTTATAAATGGTGGAGAAGATGGACAAGAAAGACTTGAAAACGTTAAGGAGCTTGCAACTCTAGCTAAGAAATACGAAATATTTGAAAGTCCAGTGGGAATGGAAAAGCTTTTGGAAGATGCTGCACTTGCGTCAGATCAAGATGAGCTACAAAAAGATAATGGTGGAACAAAATTGATGACAATTCATGCGTCAAAAGGATTGGAGTTTGATCATGTATTTATTACAGGTCTTGAAGATGGGCTTTTCCCTCATGAACGTTTTGGTGAAAAGAAGGAAGATGAAGAAGAAGAGAGAAGGCTATTTTATGTTGCATTAACAAGAGCTCGACAAAAACTTTTCTTAACACATGCTAATATGCGAACAATCTTTGGAAGTCAGCAAGTAAATACCCCATCGGAATTCATAAATGATATTGAAGATCATCATTTAGATTATGAAGAATGTGATGATGGTGTGCAAAGCGAGGTTAAGAGTATTTTTATAGATTTTTAATTAGTTAAATATTTAAAAGTGTTTTTATAAACTTCGGCACAGTGTCTGTACAAATTAGTGACTCTTCCCTCATCAGCAGAATTTAAAACCGAAAAATACTTCATTCTATTTCTGTTCCTAAATAAAATCACCCCATATTTGTTTTGTAACAACATCCAAATTAATATTAACCTCCCAACCCTACCGTTTCCGTCTGAAAAGGGGTGGATTAATTCAAACTTTTGGTGAAATTTAATCGTAATTAAAAATTGGTTGTTATTTTTCTTATTTTTTCTCTCGTACCACTGAATTAAATCTGTCATTTCTTTCCTAACCTTATCTACAGGACAGGTTTCTTTATTATTTACTATAATGTTTTCTTTTTTATAGCCAACCTTAGTGTCGAGGCCTTTTACAATAATTTTGTGCACTAACTTTATTTGATTTTGATTTAAACTAAACTCATTGTTTCTAATCATATCAAAAGCTTTAATCGAATTTTCCACTTCAATCACTTCTTTTCTATTTAGACTTTTTTTTATATATTTATTCTTAACAATGTTTTCTACTTCAGACTCAGACAATCGACTACCTTCTATTGAGTTAGACTCAAAAATAAACTTAATAGCAAAATCTCTCCAAAATATTTCCATTTTTTTATTGGATAATTGAGAAAAGTGATATTCAAATCTTATTCGATATTCTTCAATTGTTTTATGAGTTCTACTGATATCTTGGTCTATTAAACTAATCTCCTTTTTTTCTAGCTTGGAATAAAAAAGACCTAAATCATTAGGGACACCTTTACCAACGTAAACTCGTATTTTTTTAAAATTACCATCAACTTTTATTCTTTTTGAAAGATAGTAAAATGGCTTATTTTTTATCTTTTTTCGCTCTATTTTGATCATGTAAATTAGGGTCACTTTTTGCTGAGTAAATACTATCAATAATGCTCATTAAAAGCAACCGCACGCTCAAATTACGAGTCCAACTCGCATTTAACTTTTTTTCAGTTTTTCTTCAGGTAAAGGTTCGACCTTACCTTTTTTATTGCCTAAATTTCATAAATCTACAATAGAGTAGTAGTATAATCACACAACTCAACCATGTTCAAAAAGAAAAAGTCCCTTGGTCAGAACTTCTTAAAATCTGAGAAGGCATTAAATAAAATAATAGAAGCCGGTGAAGTCTCTGAAGGGGATGTTGTTTTAGAAATTGGTCCAGGAGATGGAGCTCTTACAAAAAAACTTTTAGAAAAAGCAGGTAAAGTTATTGCCATAGAAAAAGATTCTAGATTAATCAAAATTTTAGAAGAAACTTTTGCAAAAGAAATTAAAGAGGGGAAGTTTGAATTAATTAATAAAGACATTCTAGATTCTGATTTAGTTTTTCTTGAAAATAAAAACTATAAACTAATCGCAAACATTCCATACTATATTACTGGTGAAATCATTCAGAAGTTTTTAAGCACCAGCTCAAATACTCAACCGCAAAAAATAGTTCTAATGGTTCAAAAAGAAGTAGCCACAAGAATCGTGGCAAGTGACTCAAAAGAAAGCATTCTTTCAATGTCTGTAAAAGTATACGGAGATCCAAAATATGAAATGACGGTTAATAAAAAATACTTTTCTCCATCTCCAAAAGTAGATTCTGCCATTTTATCTATATCTAATATATCTAAAGATAAATTTACAGAGAATGATATTTCAGAAGAAGATTTCTTTGAAATATTAAAAGAAGGATTTAAACATAAAAGAAAAAGGTTATTTAAAAATCTTAATATTAAAGAAAGCGAGATTCCAAAAGATTTAGATAAAAGTGATAAAAACATAAGAGCAGAAGAGCTTTCTTTGGAAGATTGGATGAAACTTGTGAAAGCTATCAAATATAGTAAAAAATAAAAAGTTAATTAATCTTTTATTTTTAGATATCAAGTTTGATATACTTACTGATACATGAACGCGCAGTCAAATTCTCCGAGTAATAAAATTGGTGTCCTACTTATGGCAGTCGTTTTAATAGTGGCTGGAATAATTTCATATTCAGTAATAAGTAATAAAAATTCTTTTCAAACAGTAGAGGAAGAAGTTGCAGGAGAAGGGACGCTAACTATCAGAAGAAATACGGAAGTTTCCGAAGCAGATTCTGATTTTGATGGATTATTAGACTGGGAAGAAACACTTCGTGGAACCGATCCAACAAACCCTGACACTGATGGCGATGGAACTGAAGACGGCGCAGAGGTTCGCGAAGGAAGAGACCCTAAAATTCCAGGTCCAAATGACACGCTAACTGCAATTCAAGAAAAAAAGGCTTCAGAAGCAGTTGTTGTTTATAAAGACTACGTGCAAGGCAGTTTAACAGATGATGTGGCGGTTAATTTCTTTTCAAATTACTTAGGGTCTAAAAATGCTGAAGGTGTTGCAACAATTGATCAGCAATTATTAATAGATGGAATTGCAAGAGAAGTTGATGAGGTTACTAAAATAGAAGGTGTGCATATAATTCTAGATGTAAAAACATTTGGAAGTAATTCTGATCAAGTTAGAGTTTATGGGAATAGACTAGCTAAAGAAAACATCGACCTCCTTATTCGTTTAGGTAATTTAGACAAAAGCAATGATGTTCAATATGTAGAAAATATAGTTCAAGAATATAAAAATCTTTCAAATATAATTATTGAAATGCCAGCTCCTCAACTATTATCAAAAGAACATTTAACAATTGCTAACAATTTATATATCGTAGGTGAAGCACTGCACGATTTAAATACAGCAAACCTTGATCCTGTAAATGGACTATTTGCAATTAAGCGCTATAACGATGCTGCTGAGGCACAAAAGTCAGCCTATGCAAAAATCGCAGTTTTTTTTAGAGAGAATGATATAATTTTTAGTAATGACGAAGACGGCGTCTTCTGGAATAAACTATAAAACCATTTTATGAATTTTGTAAAAACATTATTAAAAAAATCTTTTATATTAGGACTAGCTCTGATGATGCTTTTACCTGCAGGATTGTGGATAGGGTTAACTGGTCCTGTAAATATTGCTCATGCTCAAGAAACAGATAATAACTCAGGTTCTAACAATAATAGTGGGGAAAGTAATAATAATTCAAATACAACAAATGCCAACACCCCTCAACAGCAAGCCCTTCAAGCGGTGGCACCTGTCGAAGATACTCAGGAGGTAGAAGATGATAGCACAAGCAATCTTGTGGGTGACATTGTTGAATGTTCTATCTCTGGACTTCTATCGAATGTTTTAACTAATGTTATCAGCGATTTATTAGGAAGTGTTTTAGGAAACTCTACAAGTCAAGAAGTTCCAGTCGATGAAGGAACTCTTCGAGCAAAAGGAACTGGTGAAACTATTTATGGACTTCTTACTAGTGTTAGTTGGGATGCCCTTGCATACTGTCTTGGTAATCAATTAATTTATTATGTTGCACAATCAACCTTAGAATGGATTAATAGAGGGTTCGATGGAAATCCAGTTTTTGTTACCGATCCTAGTGGATTCTTCCAAGGAATTGCCGATTTTGAAACAGAGAACTTTATTCGAAGTCTTGGAGGAGGAGGAATTTGTAGTGAGTATCAACAAGGCCTTCAAAGAAACCTCTCGCGCAATTATTTGCAAACTTATGATCAGAGAGCTTCGTGTACTTATGCAGGAGATTTAACTTCTGCGCTTAGTGGAGATTCATATCAATATGGCGACTATCTTTCTCTTTCTCGACCAGAAAATAATTATTATGGAGCACTCCTTCTTGCACAAAGAGAGTTGAATGCTCGAACAGGTGCATCTATTGATGAAAATAGATTCTTATTAGATATTGGTAGAGGATTCCTTTCTCATAGAGATCCAACAACAGGACTTATTAATACTTTAGGGTCAACTGTTGCCGATCAAGTTGCAGAAAGAGTTAATACTCCAAACGAAAGGCTGATTGGCGCTGATGAGTTTGATGAAATTGTTACAGTTCTTGTTGATAGTTTGATCCGAGTTGCACTGAATGAGGTTCTTCAAACGGAAGGAGATAGTCAGTATTATCAATAAATTAGACGCTCTGTAAAAAGCCTGTTTATAGCCGTATTTTAGTTAATAGTAGGAAAAAGCCATTGACAAATGGCTTTTTTGTGTATACAATGTTTCTAGAAACCTTAGTGGTTTAAACCAATTTCAGAAAACCCTAACTACAAGAAAGGAGTACCCTAACAATGAAAAAGAAAATTATCCTCACGATCTTAGGTGGCTTTCTGCTACTATTCGTAGCCATCTGTCTTTCCTATATCTTTAACCCGAACACAGCAATAGCTCAGACAGAACCTGCTCTTCTGGACCAACAAGAAAAGAAGCCAGCCTACTCACCTGACACCAACAGTTGCGAATGGACAACCTTCGATGATTGTCGGAAGATGATGACTACTGATGGTATGCACCTGACGTCCTTGGCGTTTTACACCAACCACTCAAGAAGTTCTTATTTCATCACAACAGTAAATCACGAACTGGGGTGTATCTCATTTGGTACGATAATCCCAGGATCAACAGATAAAATGTCCATAGAGGTCCTGGAATCAAAAAGGATTACGAGAGGAGACTCTCCTCGTTGCTTCATATCCAACACGAGACAATTTGGAATTGATGTGATCAAATACACCCTCTCTGACTGTTCTCAGACTTTGCATGTTTGGCCGGATGACAAATACCTAGTACCAAATATCATTGCCCACTCTCGTGAATTGTTTGAGATAAAAAGGAAGCAAGTTTTGCAACTAACTTCCAATCAACAGGCCTTCGACTAATCGAGGGCTTTTTATTTATTGTGTATTTGTGTATTTTTAACTAGTAATAGTTGCCCCAAATGAATATAATTACTATGTGAAAGATACTACTTTAATTAAAAAAGGGGGCATTTTGTTTGTGATAATTTTGATATTTACTTTTGTTATTATACAACCATCTACTGTTCATGCTCAGACCGTACATCCAGATACTGGGGCAATAACTTATAGTGATGGAAGTACTGCTTCTCTAATCGAAGGGCAGTATCGATCTAGTAATAGAAATTACACTGGATCAGGACAAAGTGAGGCCGACAGAGCTGTTGCGAATGGAAATGTTGATACAACTGGACTAACTATAAGTTATTTAAGCCCACAAGAACAAGCGGAATATGACAACAGACCCCCCAACAATCACAATGGTGAATGTTGGGGGGCTGGAGTACTACCTGGTTCTAATTTTATCGATCTGGGTAACTGCATCAACCAAATCGCTTACATAACTTTTTCTACCCTAGCAATTGGAGTTGAAGGAGCAGGGTCGGTAATGGATAAAAGTTTTGAATTTTCAGTTTTAAAAATTCGAGAAAATTTAATTGAAAGTGGTGTAGGTTCTTCAATCAAAGCTGGGTGGGTAATTTTTAGAGATGTTGCAAACATCACATTAATATTTGTAATGCTATATCTAGCTATTAGTATAATTGTTGGATTAGGAGGAGATTCTAAAAAAGCAGTGGGTAGAGTTATTATTGTAGCTATCCTCATAAACTTTAGTTTTTTCATAACAAGTTTGGTCATTGATACCTCCAACATTTTAGCAATTCAATTTAGTGAAAAGATAACCGCAGAAAATACAACGATTGGTACTGACAGGACAGAGAAAAAGTATGGCGAAATCTTTTTGCAGACTTTTAAGATTGGAGTTATTTTTGATGCGGGAGGCAGTGGTGGTCAAGATCTCTTTGATAATGCTCAGGCATTTGCAAAAGATGCTCAACGAAGCAAGACTGCCAGCATCTTCAACTTTGTTGGTGGATCGATTTTACTTATAACCGCAATTTTTGTCTTTCTAGCAGCGGCAGTTTTACTTTTTGTCCGTTTTATTGCCTTAGCATTTCTTCTCCTCTTATCTCCTCTTGCTTTTGTTGCTAGTGTTCTGCCTAAAACCCAACAGTACTTTAAAAAATGGACGAATAAATTATTATCCGAAGCCTTTTACGCTCCAGCGTTCTTTATGTTCTTATGGTTCTCCATCACATTTATCACTAGTGAGGGCTTCAAAACTGCCGTTGGAGATAAACAAAAATCTATTTTTAATACAGGAAGTAGTTCGGATGAAGCAACTCTTGCAACCGTTATTAGTGTTGCTATTGCCTTCATTTTAGGAATTGGTTTTCTTGTTGGATCAATTATTGCAGGAAAAATGCTTGGAGCGACTGGGGCATCTACGGCAGTTAGTGCAGGAAAATCACTTAGGCAATGGGGGCAAGGGGTTGCAGGGAGAAATACAATTGGACTAGCAGGTCGAGGTCTCTCTAAAGGATTTGAGGGTACAGCTAGAAAATACGGAAATACTGGATTTTCTAAAACTGGAGGAGGTCGAATTCTTGGTTCGCTTGCAAATATTGGAACTAGAGGTACTCGAGATACCTTAAGAAAAGCAGAGGGTGCTAAGTTTGGTAGTTCTCAAAGCTTGGCAAGTATCAGGCAATCAGATAAAGATGCCCAGGAAAGATATAAGAAGGCTGGAATTGAGGGCAATCGTGACGAAAGAATTGGGCTTGCAACTGATGCTATTCTTGGAGGCGACCAAGAAAAAATTCGGGATGAGATTGGCAAATTAAGTCCTACAGAACTTGATGAGATCATTGAGAATAAGGGATTAAATTTTGTTCTTGGTGCTGACGATACTAACGCACACGCTCTTGCAGGAAGACACTTGGAAGCAATTAAAGGATCTGATGTTTATTCTGAGGGTGATAAGCAAAAGATAAAGAAGGCTCACGAAAAGGCGTTTGGTGAATTAGCCAAAAATAATCAAGGTTTGTTTAAGAGTGCTATAGAGGGTATGAAATCTTCTGATACCGCAAAACTACCAGCAAGCGTTCTTAAAGATGCATCCGAATACCTATCAGCAGCAACTCTTGGTCAAATTTTAAAGGGAGGTAGTATAAAAGATACTGACAGGGGTGACATTAGATCAAAAATTGAAGCTTCAACAGGAACTGGCAAGCAAATAAAAGAGGCTAAAAAATGGCTAAAAGATAACAAGAATGGAGAAATGTTCTAAATAATATGAAATACACAAGAGATCAAAAAGCAAAAGCATTCGATAATTTACCTCCAAAAATAAGAGAGGCTATTATGTCTGAAGACATGGATAAAACCCTAGGAGACTTAACTCGAAAATACAAACTAAGAATCGATCAAGGTTCAGCTTTTTCAGAATTAGTTACTATAACAATGCTCGGCCTTGAAAAGTCAGGATCATTTAAAACGAACTTGATGGAAAAAGCCAACATTTCTGAAATTGTGGCTGGAGGACTAACAAAAGATGCTGAGGAGATGATCTTCAGAAAAATTAAAAATTCATTGATGAAAATGACTGATAAATCTGAAGAAGAAGAGGCATCAGATCACCCAATAAATGAAGCTGGAGAAAAAATGACCCACGCAGAGCTTCTTGCAGAAATCGAAGATCCTAGAGAATCTTCTTCTATTGCTTCTTTAGATGAAATTACCGAGGAAGAACCTAAAAGAGCGAATGATTCTTGGGATGATTCTTCTGATACTGAAATTAATAATTCCAACCCAAGCAACTTACCGACAGGAAATATTAAAGATGTTCCAAAACACGGACATGGCGGACATCCGGAATTACAAAATGATTCTGTCTCAACAGAAGAAGATATTGTTGTTGAAAATAAATTCAATCAAGCAACAACTTCTTCTCATCAAGAAATTAATTTAGAAGCTAAAGATTCTAAAGAATCAACAGAAAGCACTAAAAGTAAACCTGCTTTTGTAGATCCTTATAGAGAACCAATCGAATAATATGGCAAAATACCAAGTACCACAATTCCTAGAAGTTGAAGATAAAATTTTTGGTCCTTTAACCTTAAAACAATTTTTGTATTCAGCGGGAGGAGCAGGATTCTTCTTTATTGCATGGGTTGGATTACCTCAACCATTTTCAACAATCGTTGCTTTGCCTCTACTATTATTCTTCTTGGCTCTAGCTTTTTACAAAGTAAATAATCGACCTTTTGTTGTAACAGTAGAAAATTATTTTAAATATATATCTGGGACAAAATTATATATTTGGAAAAAAAGAGAGAAAGAAATAAAAAAGAAAGCTGTAGAAGTAAAATCTTCAACTCTTGTGGTTCCAGAACTTTCGGGAAGCAAGTTAAGAAATATGTCGTGGGAACTAGATATTCATGACAGCCTTGAGGCTCCTGATTCTGGAGTTCCAAAACAATAAAACTACTTTATTTGGTAAGTTTTATAAATAATCAATTACTAAATAAAACTTTAGTGTATAATTAAAAATTAATGGATACAAAATCTTCAAAAAGTTCTCAAGACTTCGTTCCAATTAGGGAAGTACGAGACGGAATAGTTGTTTTAAAAGATGGTTCTATGCGAGCTCTGATTATGACTTCGTCTACAAACTTTGCACTAAAATCTGAGGATGAACAGCATTCTATTATTTTTCAATTTCAAAACTTCTTAAACTCTTTGGACTTTCCTATTCAAATATTTATTCAGTCTCGAAGATTAGATATTCGTCCTTATTTAGTTGTTCTAGAACAAAGAGAAAAAGAGCAAGTGAATGACTTGATGAAAATTCAAACTAAAGAATATGTTGAATTCATTAAAGCCTTTACAGAGAGCGCAAATATCATGGCTAAGAGTTTTTTTATTGTTGTTCCATATTCATCTGCAACACTAAATATGAAAGGTAAAAGCGGAGGAGGTTTATTTAAAAAAGGCAAAAAGGGAAGTGCCGAAGAAAAAGCTTCATTTGAAGAAGCTCGTTCTCAAATAGAGCAGAGGGTTGGAGTAGTGCAACAAGGAATTGTTAGAAGTGGAATTCGTGCTGCACAGCTTGGAACAGAAGAAGTGATTGAGGTTTTCTATAAACTATTTAACCCTGGTGCTGTAGAGAAGCCAATAGCAACACCGCAACAAAACTAGCAAATAAAATATGGGATTACTCGACTTTTTAAAAAAGAATAAAACATCAAAAACAAAGAAGAATGAAACTCCTGACATTACTTCCTTCTTGCCTCAAGAAATATATGAAGCAGGAGTTCTTGAATTAAAAGATATTATTGCTCCTTCTGCTCTTAAGGTAAGTCCTAAGGAATTACACTTGGGAGAAAAGATCGTTAGAAGTTTCTTCATAATTTCTTATCCACGATATCTTTCAGATAGCTGGTTCTCTCCAATCATTAACCTAGATCATGTTTTTGATATTTCTATTTTTGTGCACCCAATTGATACTGCAAAAATATTACGACAATTCAAAAAAAAGGTTGCAGAAGTTCAAAGTCAAATTCATACAAGAGAAGAGAAGGGGCTGGTTCGTGATCCTATTTTGGATACTGCTTATCAAGACTTGGAAACTTTGCGAGACAGTTTGCAACAAGCTCAAGAAAAAATATTTGATGTTGGAATTTATATGTCGATTTATGCCGATAATGAAGAAGAGCTCGATAAATTTGAATCAGAGCTTCGTTCAATTCTTGAAGCCAAACTTGTTTATGTTAAGCCAGCCCTTTTCCAACAAGAGCAAGGTTTCAAAAGTGTTATTCCAATAGCTCAAGACTTGCTTGGAGTTCATTCAAAATTAAATTCAACACCTCTTTCAAGCTTATTCCCATTCATTTCTTTCGATCTTACTTCCGACAAAGGAATTCTTTATGGAATCAACCGACACAACTCTAGTCTTATTCTTTTCGATCGATTCTCTTTAGAAAACTATAACTCTGTAACCTTTGCTAAAGCTGGTTCGGGTAAATCATATTTTACTAAGTTAGAAATTCTTCGAACTCTAATGTTTGATACTGATGTTATTTGTATTGACCCTGAAAGAGAGTACGAATTCTTAGCTGAAGCGACAGGAGGAAGGTATTTCAATATTTCACTTACTTCAAATCACCACATTAACCCTTTCGATCTTCCTGCTCCACGAGAAGATGAAAGTTCTGCTGATGTTTTGCGATCAAACATTGTTAATCTTGTTGGACTATTTCGACTTATGCTTGGAGGACTTTCTCCAGAAGAAGACGCTATTATCGATAGAGCCTTAACAGAAACTTACGCCCTAAAAGACATTACTCCCGAATCCGATTTTAAAGATGTTGAACCCCCTCTTCTTTCAGATTTTGAACTTGTTCTTGGAGGAATGGAAGGAGCCGAAAGTTTAACTCAAAAATTATCGAAGTATACAAGGGGAACTTGGTCAGGATTCATTAACCGACCTTCAAATGTTGATATCAATCAAAAGTTCGTTGTTTTCTCACTTCGTGATATGGAAGATGAACTTAAGCCGGTTGCCATGTATTTGGTTACAAACTTCATTTGGAATGCTGTTAGAAAAGAATTGAAGAAAAGGCTTCTTGTTATTGATGAGGCTTGGTGGATGATGAAATCTGAAGATACGGCTTCTTTCCTTTATGGACTTGCTAAGCGAGGAAGAAAATATTATCTAGGTCTGGCCACAATTACCCAAGACGTTGAAGACTTTTTGCGTTCACCATATGGAATGCCTATTTTAACTAACTCTTCTATTCAGCTTTTGATGAAGCAGTCTCCAACCGCGATTGACATGGTTCAACAAACTTTCAACTTAACGGATGAGGAAAAATATTTACTGTTAGAATCTGGAGTGGGGGAAGGGATTTTCTTTGCTGGGTTAAAGCATGTTGCTATTAAAGTTATTTCTTCATATACAGAAGATCAAATTATTACTTCAGATCCATCTCAGGTTCTACAAATTAAAAAAGATAAGCAAGAATTCCAAGACAAACAAAAGACTTCAATGGATCAAGCCTATGCCAAAAACAACTAGTCTAAAAAAAGGTGCAAATAGAGCAGCAAAATCTGCAGGAAACAGTAAAATTACTCGCCAAGCGAGATCAGGAAAAGGTGCGAGTAGTAAGAGTCAGCAAAATATTCCTCAAGATTCTTCTGTATCTAGACTTTCTAAAAACCAAGGCAGTATTGCGAACCTGGCTGAAAAAAATAAAACAAATAATGATGGAGGAGAAAGAATAAACAGTAATGTTGGAGCCCTAATGATTGCGACGGCAATTGGAATTGATATCCTCGAGATTATTCTGGCATTAACTGGCGTAGGGGAAGCGGTTAATTATGGTCTTGATGTTGCAAAGATTATAGGAATTCCACTTGTCTTTGCTTTGCAGGGAGTGAGCCCTGCGCAACCAGGAAGATTACTGCGCCTGGGGGCAATGTTTATCGTTGGTTTAATTCCTTATGTCGGAAGTATTGTCCCTGAAGTTGCGATTGGAGTTATTGCAACAATTAATCATTCGAGAAAGGAGGATAAAAAAGGGTAAAAGAAAAACTCTCTTTAATTACCTCTCACTTCTAGTATAATTAAATACACCTATTTATTATTTATGAAAAACCTATCTAAAATATTTTTAATATTTACACTATTTGTTTTTATAGTAATTCCTACTATTTCTACTGGGCAAACTGCAACTCAAGAACAACTAGAAGCTTTAACACCCGAGCAAAGAGCCGCTTATGAAAATTCTTTAAGAATTATTAGAGCAGCGCAAAATAAGAGAAATACAAATCCTGATGTTCCAGCTGGAATTAACGAGCAAATTTCTTTCGAGTTTCTTCCTGCAATTCCACTTCCAGGGCAAGCCTTTACAATATCAATCGAAAGCTTTTCTTCCGACCTAGATAAAGCTTCGATCACTTGGTTGGTAAATGGACAAATATCATTACAAGGAATTGGTGAAAAAAGATTCGCAGACAACGCTCCACGCTCTGGAGTAAATATGCTAGTTACAGCAATTATCGAAAAGCCAAACGGAGGAATAGTTGAAAAGTCTTTCAACTTCACACCTTCTGATGTAGATATTATTTACGAAGCAGAAACCTACACACCCCCTTTCTATAAAGGAAAATCTATTTTTACAAATGAATCTTTAGTTAAGTTAATAGCTCTCCCAAACATGGTTACTCCAAATGGAACCAGAATCGCAGATGATAATCTTGATTACACTTGGAAAATAGATCACCAGGTTATTTCGGAAGCTTCAGGTTTTGGAAAGAGTGTTTTTGAATATAGAGGAAAACTATTACAAAGACCAATACTAGTAACGGTTGAAGTAAGTGCTCGAAACTCATCATTAATTGCAACCAAAACAATTCCTCTTCAAAACTTTGAGCCCCAAACTATTATTTACGAAATAAACCCTCTTCTTGGAATAATCTTTGAACAATCAATCACAGGAGATTTCATGCTTGAAAGAGAAGAGGTTGAGTTCGCAGCAATTCCATTCTTTTTTAGTGCCGAACGACAAGCCGATAGTTTCTTAGAGTATGAGTGGTTTTTAAATGGGTCTAAAATTAATGTTAATTCAAATAAAAGTTCTATAATTTTCAGAAATACTGAAAATCAATCAGGTTCAGCGAGAATTTCTTTGAAGCTTGAACACTTGAACAATATTTTACAAGGAAGCGTATCAAGTATTTCTCTAGAATTTTCAGAAAAATTTCAGGATTTTAATTTCTAATTCATATGTTAATAATAAAAAAAATATCCATTGGCCAATGATCTAAGTGTTGTTGCTGGAGCGGAAACTTATGGAGCTGGTGCGAATCAATTTGACATCCTTCCAAACTCTCGTGTTAATTCACTAATCACAGGGTCTGCAAGTATCCCCTCTCAAAACACCTCTAACAATGTCAGAATCAATACCGTCTATGGATCAACTCAATACAACTTTCAACTACAAACAAATGGTGGTAATACCGTTTGGCATGTTACTCCTAAATAAGTTAATAATTATTTATGATAAAATCATAGTAATGATTTACAAATTAAGTTTAAAATTTTACTTTCTTTTAATACTCTTAACTCCGCTACTTAGCGGAGCCCAAACCGACTACGTTCCTTTAGTCGCCATCGAAGGCTTCACTTCAGAATCTATCAGTAGTGCAGACTTCGGAGAATACCTTAATGGTCTTTTCTACTTTGGTTTAGCTATTGCTGCGATATTAGCTGTGGTAATGATTATCTATGGGGGAGTATTGTATATGGGTAGTGAGTCTGTGTTTAGTAAGGGTCAAGGTA
>Ga0136555_1000216_pt1 | contig 23858 bp, 20 predicted proteins | sample AntRauTorckE5432_FD_104927 | JGI IMG/M metagenome (GOLD analysis project Ga0136555, IMG submission 104927) | Saline lake microbial communities from Rauer Islands, Antarctica - Metagenome Torckler E5 #432 | ecosystem: Environmental > Aquatic > Non-marine Saline and Alkaline > Saline | place...
AAATTAAATTTGAACTGGATCGTGACGGTCGTCCAATCAGAATTGTTAAAAAGGAAAGAATGGAAACTCACAAATTAGTTGAGGACATGATGCTTTTGGCGAACCGCGAAGTTGCGAAATTTATTTTTGAAAAAGGAAAAGCAGCAAATGACGGGAACGAAATGGGATTGATGTACAGAATTCACGATGTTCCTAATGTAGAAAAAATTGCAGACCTTTCAACTTTCCTAAAAGCGCTTGGGTATATTCTGCCTCTAAATGAAGAAGGCGAAGTTACCGCAAAAGATTTAAATGCACTGATGCAAAAAGTAGAAGGAAAACCAGAGGAGGCTTTGGTAAAGACTGCGGCTATCAAAACAATGAGCAAGGCGATTTATGCTCCATTGAATTCAGGACACTTTGGTTTAGCTTTTCAATATTATACTCATTTTACATCTCCAATTCGTCGTTATCCTGATTTAATTGTTCACAGAATCGTATTCAAATTCTTGAATAATGAACCTATTTCAAAACGCGAATTAATGAAATTTGAAGAAGCCGCAAACATTTCAACAGAACGCGAAATTAATGCCTCAGAAGCAGAGCGTGAATCAATCAAGTACAAACAAACAGAATATATGATGGATCATGTCGGAGAAATTTTCGCAGGAGTTATTTCTGGAGTTACTCCGTGGGGTGCATATGTTCAATTAGAAGAAACCTTAACCGAAGGAATGATTCATATTTCAAAAATTGGAAATGACTTTTTCACTTTGGATGAAAAAAATTACAGACTAGTTGGAGAAAAATCTGGTGAGAAATACACACTTGGAGATCAAGTAAAGGTTAAAATTGAAGAAATTGATTTAGACCAAAAGAGGATTTCAATGAGTTTGGTTAAATAGTGAAAATAAACGAGCGGGGCGACTATTATTTTCTCTACCCTAAAAAATCTTCTTACTAAAAGATTTTTTAGGGTTTTTTGGATTTGATAAACCACAATAGTTTTTTATTAGGAGATTTTTATCTTATCTAACATAAAAAGATTTCTGTATTCACAGTAAATAAAAAAATCCCCCTTACTTTATTCGGGAGGATTTTGTTCAAGCTCAATTAATTGAGTAAAAAGTACTTCGGAACTTTTCCAGTATTCAACTTCTAATTCATCATATTCACCTGACGTTTCAAAAGGATAACTGAGCACATTAACTTCTCGACTATCTTCAAACAAATAAATTATATGATCAGGAACAACATATAAATCTTCATTTGAAATATTTAGCATATTTCTTTGAGCTAATACATAATGCCTATAGATTTCTATAAACATATTTTTTGAATTAACTTTGATAATAATTCCTATTTGAAAATCTGCATGCATATAATAAGCAAGAGTAACTTTTGTTCCATGAACATTAGTATCTTGGGTCATATAATATAAATTCTTAAGAACATCAATTATTGCGTACATCTGATCTCTACAAGCAACCACACTATCAGAGAGTATGACTTTAGTTTCTTCCTTATGTGGAATAACTATTGTTGGTCCATCAAAATTAGGCTGCGAATGCCGTAAATCAGTATCTGATCCATCATATGTTGAATGACTCATTTTAAAGGTTCCTTTCGGTTAAGTTTTCTAACTCAACAATAGTACAATAAATATATAATGTCAAGTAACACTATTTAGCCCACTCAATCCCCTTATCAAACGAAATAGACAACAACTGTGACATTCCTGTCTGCATTGTCACACCATAAATAACACCAGCACGACTCATTGTTTCCCTATTGTGTGTAATCAAAATCAATTGTGATTCTTTAGACAAGTTTTCAATCATGTCACTGTACTTTTTACTATTTGCTTCATCAAGCGCCGCATCTGTTTCATCCAAAATAATAAATGGAGGCGGATTAACTTGTGACATAGCAAAGATCAAGGCAATTGAAGTCAGTGCCCTTTCTCCTCCCGACAACATCATCAGGCCTTTAATTTTTTTACGTGGCAAATTAACAGAAATATCTACACCTTCTTCTGTTTCCTCTTCCTCATCTTCTTCCATATTTAACTCACTAACCAAATCAGTATCTTTTCTTCTTTTTGGTTTACTCTTAACAATTTTAATACCAGCAGAACCTCCTCCGAACATTAATTCAAAATAAGTTTGGAATTCCTTGTTTATTTTTGTAACTCCTTCGTGGAATTTTATATTTATTTTTTCTTCTAACTCACTAATCATTTCTTCTAGTGAAGCTGACGATTTTTCAAGGTCTTCTATTTCTTTAATCAAGAAACTGTCTCTTTCTGAAACTTCATCGAATTCCTGCATAATTTCTTCGCTTGATCCTCCACCAAATTCTTCTACTTTAATTTTATTTCTTTCCAGAGATTTTTTACGATCCATTTGTTTGTGGCGATCCTCATCTTCGATTGAAATTTCCACGCCCTCATAGTTTAAAACCTCTCTACCGACCAACACAGCGGCCTCTGTTAGCTCTTGTTTGAACGCAGATTCGTCTCTAACCAGAGAATCTTGCTCAACAGCATATTTTGAAATAACTTGTTGAATTTGGTTCTTTTCCGCCATCAAATTAATTATCTTTCTTTCAGCATCAAGAGAGCTTGATTTGTCTTCTTCTAATTTCAGACGCAGTTTTTCTATTTCTAATTTTATATCTGATTCTTTTGTAACAAGCTCTGAAAGTTCAGCCTGAATTTTATTTCCGGAATCTTGTAAAGTTCTGATTTCAGAATTTATTTCATCTGCATTATTTGATTCAGATTCAGAATTTTTAAATAAGTTTTCAACCAAAGAAAATACGTTGCTGAAAATTTCTCTAACTTTATTAATGTCGCCTTCGTTTTGAATTTGATTTTTAAATTCTGATATTTTATTTTTAAGTGAATTAATTTCAGATCTTTCAATAGAAACAGCCTTAGTCTCTTCGACTTTTGAGCGTTCTAAAATTTTATTTAGGGAACTAACCTCTCCTTCCAATCTACCTTGGTCTTTTAGCAGAGTTTCTTTTCTTAAGCCCGTTTCATAGAACTTATTTTCCAAAACCTTAATTTGGCTTGAGAATTCATTTTCTCCAGTGCTTTCTGAGTTTTGTCTGGAAACTTCTTCTAGGTTCTTAATTTCATCTTCAATAACAGACAATCTTTTTTTAGGCTCATCAACAACATGACTTAATTCTTTTGTTTTTAATTCCAAATAAGAAGATTCCCTTTTCAGATATTCTTGGTAAATTCCTAACAGGTCTTGTTTTAATTTCTTTCCTGCTTCAATTTTCTCTACTTGTTTTTGCAAGAATTTAATATGTGGAGCAATTTCTTTACGTAAAGACTGAACTTGTGAAATATTCTCTTCTGTCTTTTTCAGTTTCTTTTCACTTTCTGTTTTTTTATATTGAAAAATCCTTAATCCCAAAGCGTCTTCCAAAATAGCCTTTCTCTCTTTTGGATTTGTATTCAAAATCCTGTCGGCTTCTCCTTGAGAAATAATATGATGTCCACTTGAACCAATATTTCCTCCAGCCAATAATTCGATGATATCTTTCAAACGAACTTGTGAACCATTTATAAAATATTCATTTACTCCATCACGATGAACAACCCTCTCCAAAGAAACTGAATCAAAATCAACATCCAATGCCTTGTCTGTATTATCAAAAGTTACTTTTACCGCGGCACGGTTTTGACGTCCTGCGGATTCCATTCCAGAGAAAATTAAATCTTCTCCTTTTTTCCCACGCATAGATTTAAAAGATTGCTCTCCTAAAACAAAACGAAAAGCCTCTGCGATATTAGATTTCCCAGAACCGTTTGGTCCAACTATGGCCGATATTGGTGAATCGAATCTTAGTGTCGATTTTTTTGCAAAGGATTTGAAGCCTGATATTTCTAGCTCTTTCAGATACATATAGGTATTAGTATAGCTTATTAGCTTGGTGGCTTACAAGGTGATTACCAGGTGATTACCAGGTTTTATTTGACTTTATTTTCATAAAAAGTAACCTAACAAACAGAACCTAAACTAAGAGGAGTACAAATGAATTCTGTAGAAAACTTATCGACGGGAGATATAGTCATAATTAAACATCCAAATCGCCCTGAATTAATGAATATGATTACTGAAGTTATCTTTGTTAATAATTCTAAAATAGTTAATGTGAGAGGTATTGGAACTACTATGAATATTGAAAGAAAATATGTAACGAAAATACCCATAGAAGGTTCACACAGCATTAAGATTCCAAATGAACCAATATTTGAAAAACCTGAACATTCACATGGAAACAAAGCGAGATTTAAAGAAATACCATTAAGTTGGTTTTCATACTCAAGACCTAAAATAAAATAGGTCTTTTTTTATTTCTAAAAACTCGTGACTCTCTACTCGTAGCTCTTTTTTATATAATCCCTTCATCAGTCAAAATCTTTCTTGCCACCTCTTGTTCTGCTTCTTGTTTAGATTTTCCAGAACCTTTATCAATTTCTTTATCTCCATACATAAGTGCGACTGTGAAAATTTTGTCGTGATCTGGTCCGGCTTCTTCTATTGTATCGTAGGTTGGAGTAATTCCTGTTTTTTCTTGAACAACTTCTTGCAACTTACTCTTTGCGTCAATCCAAGTTCCTTCTTTCAAAATTCCTTCCAATGTTGGAATCAGATTTGTATGAATAAATTTAGATGCTGCATCGTATCCTTGGTCTAAATAAATTGCACCTGTAACTGATTCAAAAGTATTAGCCAAAATATATTGTCTGGCACGCCCCATATCTTTTGATTCTCCTTTTGATAAAAGTAAGAAATCATTAAAACCAAGTTTTGATGAAATTTCAGAAATTGAAATAGTATTAACCAACGATGCACGAAAAGAAGTTAAATCTCCTTCTGGTTTGTCGGGGAAAGTTCTGAATAAATAATCCGTTGTTACTAATTCCAAAACTGCGTCTCCTAAAAACTCCAGACGTTCATTGTGTCCCAAATCAGAATTTCTATTTTCATTCAAAAAAGATCTGTGTGTAAAAGCTTGTTTTAATAATTCTTTATCTTTAAACACTACTCCTATTTTTTCTTCTACTTTTTCGTAATCCATATTTGTAAATTTAGGTAGTTACAAAGCTATGAAGTTACAAAAAATATCTTTGTAGCTTTATGGCTTTATTACTTGTTATTAATTGTGGCAAGCTTTTTAATAGCTTTGGTCACTATTGGCAGAATATCATCATAAAAATTAAGGTCAAGAATTTCTGCCATTTTGAACCAACGAGCATCATCCAATCCTCCAGACTCTCCTAATTTGATATCTGCATGATCTGATTTTCCTAGGAAATAAGTTACTTGTTTTCTGTGTTTCCCTTTTTCAGGATGATTTGCAACATATTCGTTTTCTCCGATATTTTCTTCTACAGTAATATCCAAACCAAGTTCTTCTTTAATTTCACGAACCACACCTTCTTCTGGAGTTTCTTTTTCTTCAATTCCACCCTTTGAAAGAGTCCAATGTCCGAAAACATCATGAACAAGTGCGATATAGATATCTTTTCCTTCAACAGAATAAACAACAGCTCCTGCCTTTCTTTCAATTTTCATATCTTCAAATGCAACTTCTTTTTTCTTTGGACGAACATCATCTTTTCCTGGTTCCCCAATTTCCTTATAAACTGCACCTAAAACTCCGTTAACAAATTTTCCGCTAGATTCTCCACCAAAAGTTTTTGCTAACTCGATAGATTCGTTAATCGCAACTTTTGCAGGAACTTCGTTACGTTCTGAGAATAGTAATTCTGCCAATCCAAGTCTCAAAATATTTCTGTCTACATTATTAATTTTTTCAAGAGGCCAATCAGGTGCAGCTTTTGAAATGATTTTATCAATTTCAGTTTTCTTGCTGGTTATATTATCTAGGAGTTTTATCATAAATCCGGAATCTGTAATTCCAGGAGCAAATTCATCTGCATTACGGGAAAGAACCTCTTTGACGTTAACGTCTTTGTTATCTCTAAAATCCCATTCGAATAGGGTTTGTAATACAATTGATCTTGAAAGGTGCCGATTTGCCATATTATGAATCTGTAAGTCCTGACGCAAGTCAGGATCTAAACGTAGATAAGTTTACCTTAGCGTAGATCCTGAAACAAGTTCAGGATGACATTACATGTCAATTATACCTATAAAAACAAAAAGAGCCAACTGGACTCTTTAATTATTTTTTACTTTCTTCTTTCTTTTCTGTTTTCTTGTCTTCTTTTTTAGCTTCGATTTTTGCTGGAGCTTTTTGTTCTTTTAATTGTTTTTTGATTTCTGCTTTTTTAGTAGCTTTCTTTTCAATTTTAGTTTTTACATCGATAATTTCCTTACCTTTGTATGTTCCGTCAACTGGAGAAACTCTGTGACGTAGAGCAATAGACCCAGAACCTGTTGTAGTTGCTGGTGTTCCAATTGCATGATGTGAGCGACGATTTCTCGTGTGTGCTCTTGTGTGTCTCATTCTTACTGACATAGTGGGTAAAAGATTAACAGATATAGGGTTTTTTGGCAATAGTTTACAAAAACCTTTTGCAAAAGCTCTTTCTGTGTAAATCAGATAAACCATTCTTTTCAATCGCACTCAAATGTCTCTTTGTTCCATATCCCTTATTAACTTCCAGATGATATTTCGGATATTCAAGCGCGATCTTTTTTATAAAATTATCACGGCGAACTTTTGCAACAATAGAAGCCAATGAAATTATTGATTCAGATTCATCACCACGAATTATGGTTTCTTGATTTATAAATTTTTTAGGAGCATACAAAGAACCATCCAATAAAATCCTGGACTCTTCGGGAGTTTCAAAATTAATTAAAATTTGTCCTAAACTTTTTCTGATCGCAACACTGATGCCAATTTCATCAATTATTTTTGCGGACTGACTGGAATATGAAAAATCCAACATTCCTCTTTTCTTCCATTCTTTAATTTTTTCAAACCATTCTTCCCTTTGCTTTTCCGAAAGTTTTTTAGAGTTATGTAATCCTTTTAACTTTCCTGTATTTTTTAATTTTAAATAAGCTTTCTCTGTCATGAAGATCCCACCGACAGAAACAGGTCCCGCCAAAGGCCCGCGTCCAGCCTCATCAATTCCAACAACAAATTTTGGAATCTGTTTACTTATTTTTTTAGCAGTTTTTATTTTTTTCATTTATCTACTTTTAGTTCCTGAAAACAAGTTCAGGATTAATAAAATAATTAGTCGTTATACTCCTTTATTTTATTAACTTTGGACCTTTTCCCACATTGTCATATAATATCAAAATGAAATCAGATTTTACTCATTTACACGTTCACAGTCACTATTCTCTTTTGAACGCACTTCCAAAGGTTCCTGACCTTATTTCTCGCGCAAAGGAGCTGAAAATGAAAAGTCTGGCAATTACAGACAATGGTAATTTGTACGGAGCAATTGAATTTTATGATAAATGTAAGCAAAACGACATCAAGCCAATTATCGGTGTAGATTTTTATGTTGCACCTCGGACTAGATTGGATAAAGAGTCTCGTGTCGATAACAGAACTTCTCGTCTTGTGTTGCTGGCGAAAAATAATAAGGGTTATAAAAATTTAATTAAGCTGGTTAGTGCCGGATATTTAGAAGGTTTTTATTACAAACCTAGAGTCGATAAAGAACTACTGGAAAAGTATTCTTCAGACCTGATTTGTATTTCACCTTCTTTTTCTGGAGAAGTTGCAAACCATTTACGAAACAAAGAAAACGAAAAAGCAAAAGAGTTAGCTGATTTTTATAAAAAAATATATGGTGCGGAAAATGTTTATCTGGAAATTTCACATCATCCAGAAATTAAAGGCTTTGCAGAACTGAATGAAGACATTAAAAAATTCTCGGAAACTGAGAGCATTCCTCTTGTGGCGACTCAGGATATTTATTATTTAAAACCTGATGATAAAGAAGCTAGAAAAACTCTTCTTTCTATTCAATCAAGTTTTGGAGGTGGTTCTTATTTTAATAGAGACACTGCTGATTTTTCTTTTATAGACCAAAAACAAATCTCAGAATTTTTCAAAGACATCCCAGAATCTATTTCAAATACAGAAAAAATTGCAGATCAATGTAATGTTGAAATTGAACTTGGTAAATGGAAATTCCCTGACTACAAAATTGAGTCTGGACTGTCGCCTGATGCTGAACTGCGCAGAATGACATTCGAAGGAATTCCTTTTCGTGACATGACCGAATCAAAAGAAGTTTTAGAACGTATTGAATACGAGTTGGAAATTATTTCAACAAAGGGATACTCAAAATATTTCTTGGCTGTGGCTGATATTTTGAAAGCTGCACGTGATCGTGGAATTTTCACAAACACCAGAGGTTCTGCCGCAGGATCGCTTGTTTCATACCTGCTTGGAATTACCATTGTTAATCCTCTTGAATTCAACCTTCCCTTTGAACGTTTCCTAAATCCTGAACGTCCTTCTGCACCCGATGTCGACATGGACTTTGCCGACGAAAGACGTGATGAAATTATTCAATACATTCGTGAAAAATATGGGAATGAGCACGTTGCCCAAATTGGAACATTCGGAACTATGGCTGCCAAAGGTGCAGTTCGTGATGTTGCCCGCGCCATGGGATATGAATATTCGGTAGCCGACAGAATTTCAAAATTAATTCCAATGGGAGCCCAAGGTTTTCCAATGACAATTGATCGTGCATTAAAGGAAGTTTCCGAATTGGACGAAATATATAAAAAAGAAGACGACACTAAAAAGATTATCGACATGGCCAGAAAAATTGAAGGTTGTGCCAGACATATCGGAGTCCACGCCGCTGGTGTGGTGATTTCCCCTGATCCGCTCACAGAAGATGTTCCTATTCAATTCGATCCAAAAGGTGAAGGTCGATTGATTACTCAATACAATATGCATGCTGTTGGAGAAGATGGAATTGGACTTTTGAAGTTTGATATTTTGGGGCTGAAGAACCTGACAATGATTGGAAATACTGTAATGCTTTTGAAAAAGATTTACGGAGAGGAAATTGATGTCGATAGAATTCCCAGCGATAACAAAAAGACTTATGAAATGTTAACTCGCGGAGAAACTGCTGCGACTTTTCAATTGAACGGACAAGGAATGACTAGATTCCTAAAAGAACTGAAACCAACTACCATAGATGATATTAACGCCATGATTGCCTTGTATCGTCCTGGTCCTTTGGCTTTCATTCCTGATTATATCGACAGAAAAAATAATCCAGATAAAGTTAAATATTTGGATGAAAGATTTGAAAAGTTTTTGAAACCAACATATGGGATTTTGATTTTTCAAGATGATGTTATGCAACTAGCTGTAAACTTTGCTGGATATTCTTGGGGAGAAGCCGACAAATTGCGTAAAGCCATGGGAAAGAAAATTCCAGAAGTTATGGCCGCCGAAAAAGATAAATTCATTAATGGATGTATTAATATTGGAAATATTCCAGACGATAAAGCAAACGCTCTATGGGAATCAATCGAGACTTTCGCCGCCTACGGTTTCAATAAAGGTCACACTGCCAGCTATGGTCGTATTGCTTATCTGACATCTTATTTAAAGGCGAACTATCCTGTTGTCTATATGACAGCTGTTTTGATGGCTGAATCAGGTGATGTTGATAAGGTTTCTGAAATGGTTGATGAAACAAAGAGAATGAGAATTGAAGTTCTGCCTCCCGATATTAATGAGTCATTTGAAAACTTTGCGACAGTTGGAAAAGAAAACAAGATCCGTTTTGGACTTTCTACTATTAAAAACTTTGGACAAGGAGTTGCTGATGCAGTTATTGAGGAAAGAAAAAAAGATGGACCTTTCAAGGATTTAGAAGATTTTATAAATCGAGTTCGAGGAAAAAATTTCAATAAAAAATCACTGGAGGCGCTAATAAAGTCTGGGGCATTAGATAAATTTGGAGAGCGTGGAGAAATGATGGCGAACCTAGAAGAAATTTTGGCATACAGCAAAGAGTTAAATAAGGAATCGAAAGACCAAACTTCCCTTTTTGGAGAAAGTTCTGTTACAACTCATTTACGTCTGCATAAATCTGACCCTGCCACTCAAAAAGAAAAACTTGGTTGGGAAAAAGAACTATTGGGATTATATATTTCAGGTCATCCTCTGGATCAATTCAAAGAAAAATTATCAAAAGGAATGCCAATCAAAGAAGTTAAGGAAAAAATTAAGAATGGATTTACAACAATTATTACTGGACACATTGATGATGTAAAAGTTATTCAAACTAAAAAGGGTGATAATATGGCTTTTGTGAAAATTAGTGATCTGACTGACTCTATTGAAACTGTTGTTTTCCCTAAAACTTTTGCGGAAAAGAAGGACAGTTTTGAGATTGGAAAATGTATTGCCATGAAAGGCAAAATGTCTGAGAAAAATGGCGAGATGAGTTTTATTTTGGAAGGAGTTAAGGAGCTGGAGTAAATTAAAAAACTCGTCAGCATTACCTGTTACGAGTTATTAAACTTTATTTAATCAATTATTCTAACTGATTTATAATCCCCTTGAGTAACGATATCTATTTTTTTACCCACCTCAGGAACATTTCCTATTCCTAAAGTTGAAAAGAAAAAAGTTTCAACAAAAACTCCATCAGAACTTTCAAGTATTACTATCAAAATTCTTTCATCTCCTACTTTTATATTTTCTGATTTATATTCAATAGCACTTATAATCCCATAAACAGAATCACTGAGTGATATGGAACTAGTCATATCTTCTTTTATTGTGCTTACCTTTAACATATTTAACCCCTTTTTTAATTTAATGAACTTGTATTAAAACATTAAATCATATTTAATAAATACTGTCAATAAAATCAAAATATCCTTTTAAACTCCCTCTTTTTCCTTTATACTTATTTTCATGACACAACTAGAAAAAATCAGACACTCTCTGGCCCACCTATTGGCCATTGAAGTCCTAAAATACGATCCAGGCGCAAAATTAGCAATCGGCCCAGTAATTGACGATGGTTTTTATTATGATTTTGAATTCAGTGAAGGAAAAATTCCTACAGAAAAAGATTTAAAAACTTTTCAAAAAGGAATCAAAAAAATGATCGGGGGGAAACTTGATTTCACACGTTCAGAGATTTCAGAATCTGATGCAAAAGAAATGTTCAAAGATCAAACATATAAACTGGAACTGATAGAAGACTTAATTAAAGACAACAAAGATCTTTCTATTTACAAAACTGGAGAAATTTTTACAGACCTGTGCGCAGGAGAACATGTGGAAAATACTTCAGAACTAAGCGCTGACTCATTTGAATTAACAAATATTGCTGGAGCATACTGGCGTGGAGATGAAAAAAATAAAATGCTAACTAGAATTTACGGAGTTGCATTTGAAAACAAAAATCAGCTTGTTGAATATAAAGAAATGTTGGCAGAAGCCAAAAAAAGAGATCACCGAAAAATCGGGAAAGAAATGAATCTGTGGACTTTTTCTGACATGGTTGGTTCAGGACTTCCAATGTTTACACCAAAAGGAACTGCTATTCGTAATGCAATTAAAGACAAACTGATTGCTATCAGTAAAAAACACGGTGCAGAAGAAGTTTCTATTCCCCATCTAGCAAAAAGAAAACTTTACGAAACGTCAGGACATGCAGATAAATTCGGTGACGAATTAATGATTGTTAAAAGTCATTACGATGAATTTGTTTTGAAGCCTGTTAACTGTCCTCATCACACTCAAATTTTTGCATCAACACCCAGAAGTTATAAAGACCTACCTGTTAGATTCATAGAATCAACAATGCAATATCGTGATGAAAAGCCAGGAGAACTTGGGGGGTTAACAAGAGTTCGTTCAATCACAGTTGATGATGGACATACTTTCTGTACACCAGATCAAATCAAAGGCGAAGCTGAAAGGATAGCAAAAACTATTGAAGAGTTTTATACCGATCTAGGAATGTATGGAGATCACTGGGTATCATTATCTGTTAGAGATTCAGGCAACAAAGACGGTTACATCGGCTCAGAAGAAAGTTGGGACGAAGCAGAAAAAATGCTCCAAGAAGTTTCAGACGATTTAAAATTAGATGCAAAAGTTGTAGAAGGAGAAGCGGCAATTTATGGTCCAAAATTAGATTACATGTTTAAAGATTCACTTGGACGTGAAACTCAACTGGCTACAATTCAATTAGACTTTAATATGCCAGAAAGATTCAAGCTGGAGTATACAGACTCTGACGGTTCTAAAAAGACACCAGTAATGATTCACCGTGCTATTTTAGGTTCATATGAAAGATTCATGGCAATATTGATTGAACACTTTGCTGGTAATTTCCCTATCTGGCTGGCACCAGTTCAAGTAAAAGTAATTCCTGTTGCAGAACCTCATAATGAATATGCGAATGAAGTATTTGATAAGTTCAAGGATTCAGGAATTAGAGTAGAGATAGATGATTCAACAGATGGATTCGGAAAGAAGGTTCGCAAAGCAAAAGACGAAAAAGTTCCACTATTCATAATCATTGGAGACAAAGAAATTGAGGAAAAGAAAGTGACTGTAGAATCTAGAGACGAGGGTAACCAAGGAATGAGTACGGTTGAAGAAGTTATTGAGAAAGTGAAGTAATGGAGAGCAACGAGCCACTTAGCCACGAGCAACATGAATTAAGAACAAAGAGACAGGAATTATGGAACATTATTTTTAATAAGGTTGTTTCATTCCGAATCCCAATTTTGTCGTCCTCAGCTTGACTGGGGATCTATAATCTAAAAACGCGCGATATAAATTACTGAAAAAGTTTACTCGATTCGCGACAAACAAAAAACCACCGACATAACGCCGGTGGTTTTTTGTTTATTTAGATTAAGATAATCTATTTTTGTTTGCTTCCTTGAAACTAATAAGTTCTAGACTTCTTGTTTCTTTTTCACGTCTTTTTAGAAATACGAATGCTACGATTCCTGACCAAGCTACCAACATTAGAATGAATCCAATTACTTTTGCTGCATCTTCTGCAGGTCCTGTATATGGAACTTGGGATAGGAATACTGACTGTAGTCCTGCAAGGTTTCCATCTGGATTATTATTTGTGTTTGTAAACACATTGATATCATTATCGTCATCTTCCTCGTCTACGTTAATAATACATGTATCTGAATCTTCGTTACCATCGTCATCTGTAACTGTAACTTCTAGTTCATAACGACCCTCGTCTTCAATTCTTACACGTTGACTTGAATCATTATCATCAAAGTCATCGATATCATCAATATCTCCGTCCCATTCAATATCAAATGGACTATTACCTCCATCAATATCAACTGAAATTGTTACAAAGTCTCCTTCTTCAATAGTTGAATCTGAAAGTTCACATTGAACTTGTAGATCATCATCGTCATCATCTTCACCTACAAAAATTGTACATGTGTCTGAATCTGTATCTCCATTATCATCTGTAACTGTAACTTCTAGGTCGTATGTTCCCTCATCATCAATTTCAACAGTTTGAATTCTATCTTCGTCATCAAAATCATCAATGTCGTCAATATCACCATCCCATTCAATTTCATAAGGACCATCACCTCCGTCGATATCTACTTCAATAGTTACTGAATCACCTTCATCAATTGTAGAATCTGACAGTTCACAACGAACTCTTAGATCGTCACCTGATGATTGAGTAATTTGTCTATTGTTATAGTTGTAATTGTAATTGTAATCATATGATTCGTAAACGTCATAATCAAATCCTGAATATGAATACCCGTTTGAGTAAGGTTGGTAAGACGAACCGTAAACGTTGTATTGCAGAGGTTCGTAATAATATCCTGAGTCGTAAGAGTAATCATATGAATAATCATCGTAATAGTATGTATCATATGTATCGTATGAATATGTATCATATGAGTAATTATCGTATGTATAGTAGTCATCATAATATGGTGTTGCTGTATTTTCAGAATAATATGGTGTTGCTGTATTTTCAGAATAATATGGTGTTGCTGTATTTTCAGAATAATATGGTGTTGCTGTATTTTCAGAATAATATGGTGTTGCTGTATTTTCGTAATAGTAACCTGTATCTGGTGGAACCCAGTCAGCATGAGCATTACCAGGACTAACCACAAGCATTCCAAAGGCTACGGCTACAAATAGTACTTTTTGAGCCGTTTTAACGATATTGTTTTGTGTAAAAATGTTTTTCATATTTATTAATTTATACCCTATATTATATACTATATAAGTATACTTGTCAAGTGAAATCACTAGACAGCAACTTCTCTATCAAATTCAGCTTGAACCACCCACCTTTCTTGTTTTTCTCCAAAAGAGTTACATGTTGATATTGTTAGGGTTCTTTTTGAGTCATCAAACTCTACTAAAGCCGTATTTTCATCAACCAACTGTACAGAGGAAACTTTATAGATATATTCCTTTCCATCTGCTTCTACCACTATCTCATCATTATTTTCCAATTTATTCAAGTTATTGAAAGTTTTATAGGCTTGATTATTTACAACAGAAAATCCAGTACTATGTCCGAACAAGAACATGTTTCCACTTTCAACTGTTCCAGAACCTGGATAATGAACTGCCCCATTATTCAAAAATTGATCAAGAACTGAAATATCTCTAGAATTTGGTTGTCCGATAATTGATTCAACTCCGATTTTATCAATTGTAATTTTATCTGGTCTTGTGGATGTTTCATCAGAAGCTTCTTCGACAAAATCAGTATTCTCAACTATTTCAGAATTTTTAGGGCCAATATCTACAGAAAAAGATTTTGGAGTAAGTCCAAATACAAAAAGTACTCCATAAGTAACTACGAATACTGAAATCATTATTAGAATAAAGTAATTTGTTTTGTTCATATTTATAGCGAATATTATATAGTAAATATAGTATTTGTCAATCCTCACACCAAAGATGTTTTGCGCCATCTTTGGTGTGAGGATAAATATAAAAAAATCCCTCACCTTTTAGGTTTTGGGACTTATGCTAACTTTTCCGTCTTCTGAGTATGTAATTCTAAATTTTGATTTTTTAGATTCTCTACCAGGTAAAGCGGGACTCTTTCCGGAATTTCTTCTTGGTAAAAATCCTCTACCTTGTTGTAAATCATATTCCATTTTCTCTTAATGATTCTGGGTGCATTACTTTTTTCTCCTTATTAGTTCTAAATAAATCCTAGCATAAAAAGATTGAAAAAACTTTTAAAAACAGGTATTATAGCCCTTACGCGTAGATGGCAGAGCGGTCAAATGCAGCGGACTGTAAATCCGCCGGACTTAGTCCTACGGGGGTTCAAATCCCTCTCTGCGCACACATAAACAAAAAACTCGATAATTAATTATCGAGTTTTTTGTTTCCTCTAAACCAACACCTTATCCTTAATCTCCTTTGCGCTCATAGTACTTTTCTTCTTTCCTTGCTTAACCTCAAATACAAACTCCTTCCCTTTCATGCCAACTCTTACAATTCCATTATCTGAGACTTCTTTTTTAATAATTAATTCAGCCAAAGGATTCAGAATCTTGTTCTGAATAAGTCTTTTTAAGGGTCTTGCTCCGTATTGCGGGTCGTAACCTTCTTTTGAAAGATACTTAATAACAGTAGGTGTGACTTTAATATCAATATTTTTCTCAACCAATCTTTTTGTAACTTCTTCAATTTGAATAGATACAATTTTCTCAATTGCCTTTTCATTCAAAATATCAAAGACAACGATGTCATCTAACCTATTTAAGAATTCTGGCCTAAAGTGCGTCTTTAAAGTTTTCTCGACATTTTCTTTTGCACGAGAATATTGTTTTTCTTTTGTCTCTCCACCAGAAAATCCGATTTTTTCCATCTTATCAATATGTTCTGATCCGATATTTGAAGTCAGAATAATTACAGTATTTCTGAAATTAACCACGCGCCCTTTTCCATCAGTCAGACGTCCATTATCCAGCACCTGCAACAGAATATTAAATACTTCAGGATGAGCCTTTTCAATCTCATCAAATAGAATTACAGAATAAGGTTTATGACGAACAGTCTCCGTCAATGATCCAGACTCTTCATGCCCAACATATCCTGGTGGCGCACCAATCAATTTTGAAATTGAATGTTTCTCCATAAATTCAGACATATCAACACGCACCAAAGCTTTATCATCATTAAACATGAAATCAGCCAATGCTTTAGTTAGTTCAGTTTTTCCAACACCAGTAGGTCCCAAGAAAATAAATGATCCAATTGGACGGTTAGGGTCGGCAACACCAGCACGCGCACGACGAATTGTGTCTGCAATTTTTTCAACAGCATTGTCTTGTCCAACAATTCTCTCTGTTAATTCTTCTTCCATCCGAGAAAGTTTTGATGCTTCTTCCTCAAGCATTTTTGAAACTGGAATGTTTGTCCATCTGGAAACAACTGCGGCGATATCTTCTTCAATAATTTCTTCTTTTAAAATCTGACGAGAGCTTTGCAATCTTTTTAAACGCTTCTCTTTTGTAACTAATTCTTTTTCAATTTGAGGAATGGTTCCGTAACGAATTTCCGCAGCAAGAGTCAGATCAGAACGATTTTCTGCACCTTCCGCCTCTAAACGCAATTGTTCTAAATCTTTTTTAAATCCCTTGATTGCAGTAATAGTATCCTTTTCATTTTTCCACTTTAATTCAAGTTCCTTGATTCCCTCCTTCAGATTAGCAATTTTCTTTTGAACCTCTTTTAATCTGTCTGTGGATTTTTTAGTTTTTCTAGATTCAGTTTTAATAGCCTCTTTTTCAATTTCCAGACGCATAATTTTTCGACGAGTTTCTTCTAACTCTGGTGGCATGTTTTCCAATGAAATTTTCAAAGTAGATGCTGCTTCATCAACTAAATCGACTGCCTTATCTGGTAGAAATCTGTCGGCAATATAACGACTAGATAATTCAACAGACGCAACAATCGCTTCATCAGAAATTCTGACCCCGTGATACAACTCATATTTCTCTTTTAATCCTCTCATAATGGCAATAGCGTCTTCTATAGAAGGTTCTGCAACATGAACAGGTTGAAAACGTCTAGTTAACGCACCATCTTTTTCAATATACTTTTGATATTCTTTTAATGTAGTTGCTCCGATAGCTTTTAATTCTCCACGTGCAAGTGCAGGTTTTAACATATTAGAAGCATCCAGTGATCCTTCTGATGCTCCTGCTCCTGCCAAAGTATGAATCTCATCAATAAACAAAATTATCTTTCCTTCTGATTGAGAAACTTCTTTGATAATTTTTTTCAAACGATCTTCAAACTCTCCACGATATTTTGTTCCAGCAACCAAAGAACCTAAATCCAAAGAAACGATTTCTTTGTCTTTTAAAGATTCAGGAATATCTCCTTGTGCAATTTTATTTGCCAATCCTTCCACGATTGCAGTTTTTCCAACTCCAGGTTCTCCAATTAAAATTGGATTGTTTTTTGTGCGACGAGACAAAATTTGAATAACTCTATTAACTTCTGAATCACGTCCAATAACTGGATCTAATTTATTATCTAATGCCTTTTGGGTCAGACTGGTTGTGAACTTTCTGATTGATTTATAAGTCTTTGGAGTTTTTTGTTCAGGGTCTTTTGTATTTTTTAACTCATCTAATATTTTCAAAACTTCTTTTTTATTAATTTTAAATGTGTCCAAGAAATCCTTTGCTTCACAATTAATATCAAACATCGCAACAAACAAATGTTCTGTTGAAACAAATTCGTCTCCTAGTTTATTTGCGACCACTGATGCATGTTCAATAATCTGCGCAAGTTCAGGTGCCAAATACATTTGAAAAGAAGGTGAAAGAGTTTGCTTTCCTTCTGGTGCCTCGATTGCTTCAAATAAACTTTCTGTCATCAAAAGAGAATCCACTCCCATTTTATCCAGAATAGAAATAACCATACTTTCTTCTTGCATAATTAATGCAGTTAAAAGATGTGTTGGATTAACGTGATTTTGACCTCTTTCTAAAGCTAATTCATGAGATTGTTTAATCGCGTCACGTGCTTTGGCTGTGAAATTTTTAAATGGTGGAACCATAATGTTTAGATTAATACAATATTAATAAACTTTTGTAAACCTTACTCTGTCGCAGCTGGAGTTGCAAGGAAGTCAGAAATTCTGTTTGCTGGCATAAATGAAGTAGTGTCTAGTGGGTCTCCATTTATTTTTGCTCCAACAATTTGACCTTGGAGATTTAATAGAATACTTCCTACAATAATTTTATTTCCATTAACAGATGTTTCGATTGAAATTACTTCTTCTATTGATTCTGATCCTGATTCTGTTTCATCAATCGATCCGGCGCTTGTTATTAATGAAGTAACTATCCCTGTAGAAACTGAATTAGAAATTTGTCCTGAAAGTGCAATTACGGATTGTCCTAATTTCAAGTTTTGAGAATTTGAAAATGATGCAGGTGAGAATGTAGATTCAGAAGTTGCCTTTAATTTTGCAAAAGGATTATTAGCTTCCCTTGAAACTAATTCTAATGGAAAATCTCCTGTTTGGAATTTTCCAACATAATTTGTATCTGAATTTAGGTTTTGTGAATCTGAAATAATTTCTCCAGATTCTGATGTGACAATTCCTAGTCCTACAAAAGTTTCGGTTGTTCCCGATACTGAAAATATTCTAACTAAACTTCTGGAATTTTTATTTACAGCTTCGATTGTTAAATCTTCTTCTTTTACAATAACTGTTTCAATAATAGTTTCGACTGTTCCAGGTTTTTCTCCTTCCACCTCTACAACTCGTTCCACTGTTTTTTCTACAACACGGTTAATAGTTTGAGTAACTGGTTCTGGAGCTTGTTCTAAAAGAGAAACGGTAACAATTCCTGTAGCAATTGAAGTTACAAAGCTGACAAGAAGAGTTAGGAGTACGATTTGTTGTGAATTTAGGTCGTTCATATAAATAGAATAATATCGTGAATTCAGGCTTGGGACAAGGGATTATTTTATATATTTGACTTTTTCTGAATAAGTTATATAGTTTCAAATGAACCTAAACCAAAGGAGACCTTTAAAATGAAGTCCAAACTTATTTGTCGAGGTTTTATTGCGTTATTAATTCTGGGTGCATCAATACTGATAGCATCAAGTGTAATAAAACATCGAAATTCAAATCAATACACCGGAGAAGTAACCGTAATCGAAAGATGTTCTATTCCCTGGAATGGAATGACTGATCGTGGGCTTGTTGTTGAAGAAAACGGGGAACGTATAACAATCCCAAATTCAATGATTAGCGACACGAGAGAAATCCCTGGTTACTTAGTAAAAGTAAAAATGATTAACGGATATTTTTACTACACTCCAGAACATTACCGAACGCAGCGCCTTAATTTTTAAGGCGCTGTTTTATTTACTTTGGATGTTAATTACTTCCTTCAACTTTGTCACAACAAGATCAATATCTTTTTTTGTATTTTCACGTCCTAATGAAAATCGCAGAGATGAACCTCCACAATCATCACCCAATGCATCAACAACATACGAACGCGCATTATCAGACAAATTTGTACAAGCACTCATAGAAGAACAACCAATTCCCTTTTCGTCTAATTGAATAACTGCAAATTCAGAATTTAATCCTGGAAGGCAGATATTTATATTGTTTGGAATTCTCCATTTTATACTTCCATTAATTTTCGCATCTGGAATTTCTGATTCAATTTTTTCAATAAAATATTTTTGCAAATCGTGCACACTTTCAGAATCTTTCTCTCTTCTGTTTTTTGCGATTTCTAATGCTTTTGCGAAACCAACAATATTTGGAATATTTTCTGTTGCAGGCCTCAACTCTAATTCTTGTTTTCCTCCAAATGAAATTGGCTCAATCGGTACGAAACTTTTTTTAATCAAACAACTGACTCCTTTTGGTCCGTAAATTTTTGAACCATCCAATACCATTAAATCTGCACCTAACTTATTTATATTAACGTCTAAATAATTTGGTGCCTGACTGGCATCTGTATGAAAAAATGGAAATGAATCCGGCGCTCTGTTTTGTTCTTTTTTAAACCTATCAATTACAACTGAAATTTCTCGAACTGGTTCAATTGTTCCAATTTCGTTATTAACCAAAATCACAGAACATAAAATAGTTTCGGGACACAACTCTCTCTTGAATTTATCAATTGAAATTCTGCCATCGCTTTCAGGAATTAAATAAGTCACATCAAAACCTTCCTTTTCTAATTGAGCAAAAGATTCCATAACTGCAATATGTTCAATCGCAGTTGTAATAATATGAGGCTTTTCATTTTTTAGTTCTTTTCCATATTTTTTATAGGCAGCACGCGCAACTCCCAAAATCGCCAAATTATCACTCTCTGTTCCTGATCCTGTGAAAATAACTTCGCCAGGTTTTGATTGAGTAAGCTTTGCTACAGACTCTCTCGATTCTTCCAAAGCCTTTTTTGCAACCAAAGCTTCTTTATACAATCCAGATGGATTAGCAAAATTATCCATGAAATAAGGCTTCATGGCTTTCAGAACTTTTTTATCTATTGGAGTTGTAGATGCGTAATCTAGGAAAACTCTTTTGTTAATTTTGAACATAGTTATATAATGATTGTCACTTATGATTTACCAATATCTTACCCTAGAAAATACTATATATGTAACTGGCGTTTTATTACTCTTAGTAATAATACTTCTGATCTGGAATATCCGTCTTGAAATAAAAACAAAAAAATTGATGCGTGGCAAGAACGGAAACTCTTTAGAAGATTCTTTTAAAGATATGAATGTTGATATTTCTGATCTACAAAATTTCAGAGCAGAGATGGAAAAATATCTTGCTGTTGTTGAGATGAGACTAAAAAGAAGTGTTCAGGGAGTTGAGAATATTAATTTTAATGCATTCAAAGGATTAGAATCTGGAGGATCCAGTTTCGCCACAGCATTTTTAAATGAAAATGGAGATGGAGTAATTTTATCAAGTCTACATGCCAGAGAACGCGTAAGTGTTTTTGCAAAACAAGTTAGAAAATTTAAAGCAGATATGGAATTAACCGAGGAAGAGGAAGAGGCTTTGAAAGTTGCTAGAGAGAAGTTGGTTTAATTTGAATTTAATTATTTTAGTGATACTGTATTAAGCGGAAGTCAGATATAAATAAAACATCAGCCTCCCGGATAGTTCTATGTCGAATTGTCGCAGGCTCTCACAAACTTCCTGAAAGCAGAGTCGCTGATTAACCACAACACAGAATAAGAGATAGTTGTGTGTCTACATATTAAATCCCCCTCACAATGATGTGAGGGGGATCGTTTTTTTAATATCACCTTTACATAACCCCAAAAACCTGTTATTTTAACCTAACTAAGTGTTACCTGCTTTGTACTTAACCAGTCAATATTATGTCTACAATAGAAAACAATTTAATAGAACGCCCGCCCGTAGTTGTAATTATGGGACACATTGACCACGGAAAATCTACTCTTCTGGATCATATTCGTAATTCTAATATTGTTTCAAAGGAAGCAGGAGGAATCACTCAACACTTGGGTGCATATGAAGTTCACCACAAAGACGAATCAGGTAACGACAAAAAAATCACTTTCCTTGATACTCCAGGACACGAAGCTTTTTGTGGAGTTCGTTCTAGAGGAGCAAAAGTTGCAGACATTGCAATATTGATGGTTTCTGCAGAAGACGGTGTGATGCCACAAACCTTGGAAGCACTAAAATGTATTCACTCAGACAAAATGCCTTTCGTAGTTGCGATTAACAAAATAGATTCTCCAAAAGCAAATATTGAAAAAGCAAAAGCTTCTCTTGTTGAAAATGAAATTTATATTGAAGGAAACGGAGGAGAAATTCCTGTTGTTGAAATTTCTGCAAAAGAAGGAACTAATATTGATGATTTACTGACAATGCTTTTGCTTGTTGCAGAAGTTGAGGAATATAAGGCAGATAGTGCTGTAAAAGCTTCAGGATTCGTTGTGGAGGCTCATAAAGACAATAGAAAAGGTATCTCGGCCACACTAGTGGTTAAGGGTGGAAGTATGAAATCTGGTCAATTTGTTGCGTGCCAAGGATCTTACTCTCCTGTTCGTATTTTTGAAGACACTAACGGTAATCCAATCAAAGAAGCTTCTTTCTCAACTCCAGTTCAAATTTCTGGTTGGTCAGACTTTCCTGTTGTTGGAGATGAATTCCAAACTTTTGATTCTAAAAAAGAAGCAGAAAAATATTGTAAAGAAGCCAAAGAAATTTTAGGACAAGATAAAAAATCTATCACTTTAAATGACGAAGTATTTACAATTCCAATTATTGTAAAAGCCGACACTCATGGTTCAATTGAAGCAATCGAACACGAATTTGAAAAAATTAAATTAAATAGTGCAGAGATTCAAATTGTTCATGCGGCGACTGGAAACATTACAGAAACTGATATCAAAATCGCCAGTGGTAACGAACACTCTATTGTTGTTGGATTTGGAATTGATATTGAAAGACAAGCAGGAATCATGAAGGACAGATTGAATGTGAAAATTGAGACTTTCAAAATTATTTACGAACTGACTGATTGGGTTGCAAAAACTGCAGAAGAAATCCGTCCTCTTGTAGAATCAGAAGAATTAATTGGTTCAGCCAAAATTCTGAAAACTTTTAGTGCAACAAACAAAGTTAAAGTTGCTGGAGGTAGAGTTGAGGTTGGTCAAATAAAACTTGGTAGCGAAGTTAAGATTGTCAGAAGAGACGAGGAAATTGGAACAGGAAAAGTTAAAGAACTACAAATGCAAAAATCTAAAGCAACGGAAGTTCCAGAAGGAACTGAATTTGGAATGTCTATTGAAACAAAAGTTGATATTGCAGGAGGTGATGTTATTCAAGTATTTGAAACCGTAAAAAAATAATGAAAGAGGCTCCATACAGAAAAGAAAAGATACAAGAAGTGGTTTTAAATGCCGCTAGTCAATTTATTCAACAAGAATCAAATGGGCAATCCTTGATTACTGTGACTAATGTTGACCTATCATCAGACTTTCATAATGCAACAATTTTTGTTACAGTTCTTCCTGACGAAACGGAGGATTTCGCTGTAGAATTCTTGAAAAGAAAACTTGGGGATTTCAGGGATTTCGTTAAAAAGAAAACTCGTTTACAATATATACCTTGGTTTACATTTGCTGCAGATAAAGGACAAAAATCAAGATTAAGGGTGGACGAGATTTCAGAAGAGTTGGAAGGAGAAAAATAATCCACCAGATTAATCTGGCGAGATAAAATATGCGCGAGTGGCGGAATTGGTAGACGCGCTGGTCTTAGGAACCAGTGAGGTAACTCGTGGAGGTTCAAGTCCTCTCTCGCGCACCAGAGTGGACGATTTGCGAACCTTTTTAAAATTTTAAAAGGTAATCAAGAAATAAAATAGTAGAACTCATAATGTTCTACTATTTTATTTTATACCCCTATGATTCTTCTAACTTTTTTGTTATCTTATATTCTATCCCCGAATGCCTGGGTGATGGAATTGGTATACATAGTCGACTTAAAATCGGCGGCCTCACGGCATACGGGTTCGACTCCCGTCCTAGGCACAGCGTATCTTTTACGTTTAAATTAAAATATCAATAATAAAACACCTAGCGTGTTTTATTTGAAGGGAGTCGAAAGACGGAAGTTCTCGTCTGGGAGACGATAAAGGACTGAGTCGGGGTCGCGAGCACTTAGTAGAATTTGAGTCGATTTTAAGAGACGAAAAATTATACTTAGTGACTTTGTGACCGACTCCCGTCCTAGGCACAAACACCGCCCATAGCTCAGCCGGTAGAGCAGTCGCCTCTTAAGCGAACGGTCGCAGGTTCAAGTCCTGCTGGGCGGACAA
>Ga0136555_1000217_pt1 | contig 23848 bp, 20 predicted proteins | sample AntRauTorckE5432_FD_104927 | JGI IMG/M metagenome (GOLD analysis project Ga0136555, IMG submission 104927) | Saline lake microbial communities from Rauer Islands, Antarctica - Metagenome Torckler E5 #432 | ecosystem: Environmental > Aquatic > Non-marine Saline and Alkaline > Saline | place...
AAAAAAATTTTATTTTCAGATTTTCCTACCCTCAAAATTTGCTACGGTAATGTCCATATATGGACATTACCGTGACAGATTTTCGACCCAATTTTTTATGGCGTTTTATGGCCTCTATTTTGCAATCCAGCGAGACTTTGCCTCTTTAATTTAAAAAAAAGTCGTAAGGGTGTAAAAAAAAATGCCAAGTCGTCTTGCAGAAGCCAAACAAAAGAAGAAACGCGCCGGAAAGTCGCGCTTGCGTCCATCTACTCAGTCAAAACGCCGCCAAAAGTACTACAAGACTGGCGAGGGAAGCGTAGGGTTGCTGGTTCGCCGTCCGCGCGTGGTGCGCTTTATTCGCAAAATTCGCGAGACACAAAATGAACGCATTGCCAAAATCACGGGAAGTGGTACGTCCACTAGCAAGAAGAATGTCATTTCGCGCGGGTGCGTAGACGTGATGATGGGTGCGCTCGATGCGAGAGCCAACCAACTCATGGATCAAGCCTTTCAATTTGCCAAGCACCGCAAAAAGAAGGGAGGCCTAAAGATTCGCCGTGCGGATTTGGAGCTTGCTCGCAGTAACATTGCCAAAATTAAGAGACAATAAAAAAAAAACACGCATGTTTCTTGCACTTTTGCTGGCCTGTCTAGTCTTTTTAGTGGGGCAAAATGAGCACGTGCGTTACAAACACGCGTATGCCGAGTGTTCTAAACGGCGGCAAGCCGACGAAGAGTTGTTGCGTCGTGACGTATGTTTTAATTTTGATGATCGTTTGCTCTTTAAAGACGCTGTAGACTGTGAAGGCGCCGAGCGCCGTTTACGCTTGAGTGTCGTCATGTGCGCCATACATACGTGGGGCCGCGAAAGTAGTGTCGCAGACATGTATCACATGCTCACTGGGTCATATTTGGCATTGTTTTGCACACTTATGACGCCTCTCTTGTTTGCAATGTATTTATGGAAAGCGCGGTCCACAGAATTGGCCATTTTTGACCGTTTTGAGCGTTACAGCAAAAGGAGACAAAAGAAGAAACCAAAACATCTGCCTTCAGTGGAAGGCCGAGCCGTGTGTTATAAATATTAAAAGGCATACTCTCGATGACAGTACTCGTCGCAGAATATTTGATTGTCAATTCCACGATACAATGGCACGTTGACAATACCACACTGTGCGCATTTCTTGTGACGTTTGTTTGCGTCGTAGTTCATCCAGTATTGCGAGAGTCCCGGCGTATTTACCACCAAATCATACGTTTCAAAGCCATATTGTTCTGCAAACTCTTCAGGCAAACTCATAAAATCAAAATCCGTCTTGATTCTGGCCAATACGACTTTTGTATCAAACAGGGCTTGCATGTTAATGAATGCAATAGGCGCACCCAACACTGCCGTTGCCGAATCAATAATGAGGGACAGCGCTTTGGCCCCAATGGATTCTCGCGTCTGGCCTTGCTTTACATAGTCATACAAGAAGCCACGTGACCAATACGATAGTTCCATCACGTAAGAATCGTTCAGGTTGACTGGTTTGATTTTGTATAAAAAATGCAACATTGGATAGTCATCTGTTGAGTAGATGCATCCATAATGGTAGTCTTTGCCATTGCTAACCATTTCGCGATACATTTGCAAAAGAATGTTTTTCTGCGTCAAAACCTTGTTGGCCTTTAGGGACTGCACGAGATATCTTTTAAACTGTTCATGTCGCACAAACACTGGCCGTTCGATCCATTCTTCAACCACTTGCGATACAGTCTTATTGAGACGTTCTGTAAATTCGTCTGATAATTTGCGCAAATGTACGGCCTCTTCAATTTCAGAGATATCCGCGACGCTTTCGTATGACCTTCTGGCAAATGCCGTGCGCGCCGTTTTCAGCACACCCAGCGTATTATGAATTGCCAGTGCAATGTCAGAGTCGGTTTTGATTGCAAACCAATCGTCGTTGACATTGGGTGATTGGTAAATGATTAGTTTCCCCATTTCAATTGCGTCCAAATTAAATTCATACACATTTTCATACTGCAAAGACACGCGCAATTGAGGTATGTAACCATCCATTGCATTCTGCAGCAACTTGTCTTCATTGAAATCCGTATATTCCTTTGGCTTGTCATTTTTAAACGACGGCAACGGTTCGTCCGCGTATTTAGAGACGTCTAATAGTTCGAGTTTTTGAATTGCCCGCATATTTTTTACTGTTACACGAGCGTGCGCGCTTGCATAATATATAACTCAAACTACCCATTTATTTGGGGTATATTTTAATGCAATCGTCGTGACAAGTAAATATATGGTTGCCTTTCGCAAGCGTGTTGCGTACTAAAATATCCAAAAAAGAGCGCGTGAGAACATTTCTAATCCATGTGACGCTGCAATTAGAACGTTGCACGGACTCAATCAGCGTTATAATGGTGTCTTTGCATCTTTCCCATCTGCTCGGAAGATTGATATATAAAATCTCTAAAATTTGCGAATCAATCACACTGGGTTTCCATTTTAGCAATGCCTTTTCCGGTTTTGTTGTATCCGTGTCGTCGGCATTTATAAAACGCGTCGTAATGGATGAAATATTTTTGGTAAACGCATGCTTAAACAAGCGCCCAATTTTGGCAAACTTTGGCCCCTTTGCATATTCGGCAGTTCCACCTTGTCTTTTCAAAGCAAAAACACTCCCTACAGTCTTCTCAATAACTTGATTGGCCCGTTGTATAGCAGCATTCAATACGCGCGTTTCATGCATTTCATCCTCTTTTGCTCCTTTACATATTCAGGGTATGTCTTGGCGTAATCTATGCATGAATACCCTCTTATTGCGGCTTTGATTGCATCGTCAGCGTCTCGGTTTGGCATGCAGCGCCATGGGCGTTCCGTCTGTTCCATAGCGTTTCGTAGCTCTTTCACACAATTCCATGTGTGCGCGCGCCTACAGCTGCTTGCAGGTGAGCATTACTTGAAAAATATCCAAGTCTTGCAAGTGTGGCAAAATGTGCGCACTCCACACATTGAGCGGAATGTGCAAGACGTGCGTTGACGGAAACACAATGCAAGGCTCACTGGGTAACAGTAGGTACTTGGGAATTTGTCTAGATTTTAAAAACTCAGTCGTTCGGCGCACTGGTTTCCCTTTTACAAATTGTTCCCAGCGCCACTGCAAAATGCGCTTGCCGCCTTTGCTAACGATGCATTGCTCGGCCAAGCAATCACGTATCCGATTCTGCGGAATATTCTTGGTTCCGTGCGCATTCAAGTATTCCTTCATGTCCTGCATGTAGGTACTTGGATAAAACCATTCAATTGAGATTGGCGGACGTTTCGGCAAGAGACCCTTTCCCATAATTTAAAAATTTTTGCAAAAGAGTTACAAAAATGAAGGAATACATTCGGCAAATGAGCAATGCCTTCACGTGGAAGTTTATTGCGCTGCTTTTTATTACACAGTGTTTCATCAAAGGCATAGTGTTTGTCATTTATACGGCAGGCGTCTTCCCGTTGCTCAAGTCGCTCGGTATTGATGCGGTGCAAGTGCAACTGTATGGCGCGCTCAGTATGTCGCCGTGGACCGTCAAGCCGCTCATGGGTATCATTAGTGACTTGGTGGCCATTATGGGGTATCACAAGCGCTTTTGGATGCTAATGTCGGTGGCAGTGGGCGTTTCGGGCATTACTGTCATGACGTTTGGACCTACTGTGCCAATTTTGATTGTGACCATGGTGACCATGGCGCACTTTGAGATTGCCGTGTGCGATTTGCTCATGGAAGGCCAGTACGCTGAGCTCATGCGCGAGAATCCGCAGACTGGGAGCAACATTGTCACGCTGGCCAATGGCTTTCAACAGGTGGGATTTATTATTGCCATGGGATTCATGGGACCACTGGCCGACGCGCAACTCTTTCGCGTATCGCACATTATTGCACTGGCTATGTGCTGTACGCCCATTGTACCGCTCTTGTTGAATTTTATGCCCGAGAAACGCCGACAAAATGCACCCGTAATCCTCTTGGACACGCTGCGGTTGCGCAAACAGTGGAAGATTGTGCTGGTGGTCATATTGACTGGTTTGTCCGCGCCTGCCATGGCTGCCATTTCTGCGCTGGCCAGCAAGTACTTGGGGTTGCTCTTTTCAGTCATTGTGCTCGTGTTGGCGTGTTTGGGAGGCATTTTCGCGTTTGAGAAAAGTATTATTTGGCGTGTTGTGCTGTATCAAGTGCTCACGCAAGTGAGTCGCGTTTCTTTTGGCAGCGCGTTGGACTTTTTCTTTACGGCCGACGAAGCGTGCCTGCCGAATGGCCCGCAGTTTTCATACAATTTCTACATTACCACCACGGGCATTGCACGCGGCGTGGCTTCCGTGGCGACGGTGTTTGTCTATCAATTTCTCTTTTCGCGCTGGAAGTATCGTAACGTGTTGCTCTTTACTACGATTCTGTCGGGCGTGGGTGGTATTTTTGATTTTATCATTGTCAGCCGATGGAATTTGGCGTGGGGAATTTCCGATCGCATCTTTTTTTTAATTGGCGACGACGTGATTCACAGCTGCGTGGACATTTTAAACTGGATTCCCAGCAGTTCCATTATTGGCAAGGTGTGTCCAGAAAACATGGAAAGTTCCACCTATGCATTCATTGCCGGCATCAGCAACTTTGGCAGCATGGTGGCCGTGATTGGCGGCGCGCTCATTACAGAATGGGCAGGCGTCGTCAGTAGCGGGACGGAATGCAACTGGAAACCGCTGCCTTGGCTCATTTTGTTTGGTCACATTACGCTCATGCTCGTCGTCAGCATCCCCGCCTGCTTTTTAATTCCAAACGTTCCGCAAGACGCCGACTTGCTGCACGCCGCAGAACCCATTAACATGCAAGAAACCGCCCTGACGCCAGATACACTCAGTGATTTTGCAGCATTGGAATACGACGAAGAACTTTAAAAAAACAGATGGAGGGGGAGCAGACTGTCAGTATTTATTGCAGTGTTGTATGTGTTGATTTAGCTGTCAAATGGTTGCACCTGCAAGTTCACTTGGAACGCTTTATTTCATCGTATGACAGTGTATCGTTTACAGACTACACGGGAATTACTGTACCCAAGAAATACAAGAAACACATTGCAGGTATCATCAAGGCGGCCACGGGTTTAAACGTGTTGTATGCTACGGATCGCAGCGTGTATACGGTAGATACGCGTCATTTTATTTTGAGTGCGCTTCCTGAAATGTGTCCGTGCGGGCGGCCTCGTAAGAAAAGTCCGGGAAATATCCAATTGTCTCGCTAAAGTGACGTTTCAATAAATCTTGTCCGCGTTCGCGCGGGTTCCAACTCAATAATTGTCGCAGCAAATCCCTTTGAAACGGATTGACCAGTATGCCATACGTGGGGATCTTATCGAGCACGGCTTTTTGCACACAGGGCGAATACACAGTGTCTCGCAAGTATGCTGGCGGCTCTGGCATTTCGCCCGGTTCGTAAATACCGCGCACCAGTACGTAAGCGCCCAACAAGCGCATCAATGACATACCCAACCACTCATTCTTTGCAATGGCCGCCTTAAACTTACTAGGCGGCTGGCAGTATTGCTGAACCCAAATCATTTCCGCATAGTCGGCGTAAAAGGGTGCCACCCACTTGTCAATCGCCACGCCCACCCAATAATCAAAGAGCACCACGCCCAAACTCCACCAATCGTCATAGTGCGCCATACGCTCATAATTTCCGCGGCCGCCCATGACTAGATGGAGCGTCTGCCACAGCCCTTCGGGCGGAACGCTAACGGGCGTGCCCAGTCGACTATTTGCTTCTTGTTCACCGTGCAGCGAGGCAAAGTCATAGTCAATAATGACGGGCACCTTTGTAAACTCATACGAGTACGTGTATCGATTATTGTATCGAAAGGTAAAGCGCTGCGGTGGATCATACGTGCGAAACACAATGTTTCCGCGCTTTAAATCACCGTGCCGAAAGCCAAAGTGCTGGCGGGCCACGTGCAAAAACCACACGAGCGGAAACGCTTGCGCCTCGCGCGAATCGCGATTGGTAGGACGCTGACCGCCCTCCAAATATTCAATGGTGTGCACGTAGAATGGCCCTGGACTTTGCGCCACACTGGGACACACAAAGGGTAGCGTCTTTTGTGGCAGCTTGTCGCTGTAAAACCCCGTGCGCGTTTCGCGCAGCAGCGCGGGTCCCAGCATGCGTGCATATTGTGCAAACAAGTGCACAATGGCTGCGCCGCGCGGAATGGCGCGTAATGTCCAGGCGTCCACATTGTCAAGTGCGGCAATGCGCACCACTTGGCGACTGCCATCATCGTCTTCTACAAGCACGGCACAATTAAAGGATCCTTGACCTACCACAATAACGCGCGCACCTAGCAAGTCGTTTTGAGGCGAGACAATGTAAAATTGGTCGTCTTCTTCCAGTTGCGCGCGTTGTCCCGCTTTGCGCACCAAGTACAAGATGCGCGGTTCTTTCAAATTCTTGGTGACCAGCATACCTACGTCCTTGTATTCGCGCGCGACGCTCTCTTCTTTTAAGAGCTGCAGCTCTTGTCTGTCCTTGCTGACCCGCAGCGGTTTGCCCGCCAGCGCGGCTTGCATGTCTTTGCGTTGCAAATCGACCCACGCATCAAGCGTGTCTGGCTTTTCCGTCACTTGTCCCATCTGGTCTACGTAAATGGGTGTGCGATTGTTCCATTCTTCCATAAAGAGCGGAAACACGGCGTACTCTGCGTACTTGGCGGGATTCAGCGTCTCGCCCGTCAACTGCTTGTAGCGCGGAATCCAAATGGCGTTGCGTCTGCCAATATCATTCCATTTCTTGTTGACGTAAATGGCGCTGGCAAACAGCGTGATAGTGGGCGTCTGCTTGATAATTTGCTCAATGAGCTCGTCGGGCAAATCGGGCAAGGGTTGCGCGGAGGACAGGTAGTTGCCCATGATTACTTTTTAATGTATAAACCTTTTTTTTTTTATATAGACTAATTTCCAAGAGTTTTTATGGTTACTCCCGTGACTGTGTGATTAAGCGTTCGAGCGTAATCTGAAAACACAAAAGAGTTTAGGATCATGCCAGCATTGAACAGTCTTACGCTTAAAGATGCAATTCCAAAAATAGCCCCACCCGTTTTGTACCAATCGTATTTCTTTTTGCCGCCAGTGATGCCACCACCAAAATATTTTGCTGACGGCAAGGATTTGCGATAACTTGCGTATTGCAAATATGGCGTTAGCAATATTTTTCTTAAAGTACCATTGTAGGCCATAATTAGAATCATTCCCACGCCCCAAAATGCAAGGGACGGTAGTTTTGTCGATAACAAAACACCTTGCCATGATCTAGTGCCATAATATGCATAACCAATTGCTTCAGCAATTAAGGCAGCAACACTCAAAATAGAACTTGCAATTGAAAATTTTACCCCGGAATCAGCAAACATCTTAAAAAGGGCCGTAGCACCACCAGCTAAAATTTCGCCGCTTCGACTTAATGTGGCAATAAAGGCACATACGGTGAATCCTAGCGATGAAAAAAACCCAGAAGACTTTGAAATTTCGTGAATTTGCAATGTTAAAGTCTGTGTCAGATCACCAGGAACAGAGACATCTGTGCATTGTTGTGCCAGATATATAAAAATATCCGAAATTTGGCCAAATGCCCAAGCGCCACCCGCGGCTGCCAGTTCCGCTATTCTAAATCCTCCACGCAAAACAAACAACGAATAAAGAGACGTAAACGACATTGAAATTATTTGAGCAATATAATTATTACCAAAAAAAATACTGCCAGCTAACAATGATTGAACGTCAGGCCTTCTTATTGTTTCCCAAAGAGTAGTTAACATGCCCGAATCAGCATCAAATAAACTCTCGCCTATTCTCTGCAAGGTGCTAGGAACAGTCGGATCACTAATTTCTTTTTCTGGTAATTCAAAACGACCCTTTGTCATTCCCGACTTGAGAATACCTGCGGCTTGATCCATGGTTGTTCCTAAATGTGCAGCTATCGATTCTTGCGCTACCGACTCAAGTTGTTTGTGTAACTTTTGAGAAGTTTCATCCATGGCATTGAATTTTCCAATAATATGCCCCAATCGTTCTTCCACATGGCCGAGATAGCGCTGTAAACCAGGATTGAAAATTTCGGCATTATGTTGTAAATTGATTGCCAGTGTTTTAAATGCAGGACGAAGAGACTCTAGAGATTGGCCCGAATCAACTGCCGTTTTCAGTTTTTCCCATGGCTGTAAGACATCTTCAGCCAATTTTAAAAAATCTTCCGGTTCATCTTTCAAACCATCCGCGAGGCGTTTTTTCAATTCTTCATACGAAGAACCTAAAAAGCGCGACACCTCATTGACGTAGGCCATTGGACCGTCAATCTGCGTAACCGCATATTCTACATCCTTGTTTAGCAGAAATCCCCCATTTTCAACTGTTTTTGGATCTAATAATATTCTTTGTGCCGTTTTTGCCTTTCCAACGTCTTCTTTCAAACTAATCATTTCCCGCATATTTGCAGAAAATTGTTTTCTAACAAAACTGGATGTTGACAAGGCCTCTGCTTCTTTTTCGGCACTATTTCTAATAGCATCCTGAAGATTTTTTACAGTCTTCTCATTATCCGCAGTTTGATAAGTACTGTATGCATAATACCCGGTTCCAATCGCCGCCGTAATCATGAGCAATCCAGTATAGAGGGCCCTTTTAGTGAACCCTTCGCGTTCTTGTTCTTCTGGTGTAGCGTTAAAGGGATCAACTGGTTGTGTGTAGAACATGGCTTTTAAAGCACCATTATAGATACTTTTGACAACATTTCCCACTTTTTCAGATGCACCGCAAATAATGAGCATAACCAATTCTTTCCACTGATTTTGATGCTCTTTGCGCTTCTTATTTGCAACTCTACGATCGGCTGGCATCTTACCCTGATCATCACGTAGTCGCTGTATCTCTCGCATACGGTCTTCAGTCATCTTTCGCACAAAAGTGTACGTTTTAGTGCTTCGGTAAAGCAAATCCGGATTCTCTCTAAATTGCTCGCGTAAATTTAAACCAGCTCTTACAATATCGTCGTCTTCTTCTTCAAATGCTGGTTCATCGCCAGTTTCGTCACAAAATCCATCAATAGAAGCAAATTTGTGCTGTGCAAGAAGTTTCATGTCTTCATCGCTAATCAGCCACGGCAAAAATTCTTGTTCGGTAACCTCCGTTTGATCCGCAATTTCAAATTGCACATTGGGTTCAAACCCATAGGAGCGCGTTTCTTCGTCATCCTTGTAAAAATTATCATTTGGAAAAATATCCATAAATGTGTGTGATTGATGCGCCAAAACGTCGCAAAGTTCAACAATGTCTGATTTTGTGTTGCTGATTTGCATCTTCCACGTGGGGTCTTCTTGCTTAGAACCAATGAGCGCTTCCAGCATCAAATCAAATTTGCGAATTAAGATTTGCATCTTTGCGGGTTTGTCAAGGGTTGCATTGGTTGCGTAATCAGTGTAAGTTTCCTCAAATTCACTTCTAAGCGACATTAAAGTCTTGATAGATGCTTCATCAACACCCCTTTCCCTCAAAGAGTTTGCAAACACGTCTTCAATAATGCTTTCCAACCATTTTGCCTTACGAAGACGCTGCACATGCCGTACTTCAGCGTCGCTTTTCAATTTGGCGCGCACAGATGACGGCATAGGAGGAACCGCATCAATTTGTTTCTTTGTTGGTATCCATGAGGGAAGAACGTTTTCTTGCCGACGTTCAAATGACTTGGGTACGGCGCGTCGTTTCTCCACCATCACATCACAAATCATATGATGTTTGTTATTCCAGTCTCTTGTTTGGCAATCTTTACCACAATACGCAACTGTATTGCAATTGCCGCATACGGCGAGAGTGGCATTTTTCTTGCAAATTTCGCAATGCATCCTTTTTTTTTTGTGTCGTAATTAGGTAAACCCAAAATTGAAATAGATTTATTTTGTTAATTTTTTTTTTTGGAGTGTGTGCGTCACGGGCTTATTGCTCAAAATTTGCATCATAATCTTAATCAATATTTCGTAACCTTTCTGTAGTTCTCTTTCCGTGTATTCATTATAAGGGACGGTCGTTCCATCTGGCATTTGAAATACAGGAACAAAATCACTTGTGTTGTCGGGATCGACCGTATCGGAAGCAATGCCAGTTGTAAAGATGAATTCCCCGTGGTATAATTTTACAAGTCCATAATGAATCATTTGTTCTTGTGATACATGTTCTTTAAACTCTTTAAAAAATTCAGGAGATTCTCTAATTTTTCGAAATAATGCAAAAACGCTTGTTGCGCCTTGGTGTTCTGAAACGACCGCATCCAACAATCGCGTCTGCTGAATTTCTTGCCTTTTTGTATCATCTTCCTTGATGTCTTGCGTCCCAACAAAAGTGTCGTTTGCGCTAAAAAAATTCTTTTCCATTGTAAACCCAATTTGTTGCAATTTCTGTAAAATTTGTTCAATTCCATCACCTCTGCCAATTGCAACCAGTGCTTGCACAAGATATGCCCATGCTTCCGACAATTGGCGAATAGGCAATACGTGAAACTGGGTTTTGCCTTTTGCCAAAATGTCCAAATTCTTGGTTGGAGTATCATTAATGTTATCTTTGCCGGCCCAACCCTCAACAAATGCATTGTTTTTGTAGGCACCTACAATTTTTGAGACTGTAATCAAATCCTGTCGTTGTTGCAAGTTGAGTTTTGGAAAGACATTTTGAATATCATTCAAGATTCTACCAACACAACCGTTTTTACGATGATTCAACGCATTTAAAAGCGTTTTTCGTGGCCAAGCTTTGTCAGTACCAACATTAAACAATGTAATTGTACTAGGAACACTGTCAACCAACATGCGAAACTTTAAAACGCAATCATCATCATCGCCAGACAGATTAAATAAAAATTCTTCTGCCTGCGGATCACTCGACACATCAACTTGTGGTGGTGCAGTTGGCTCAATTACGCTATATGGAGCACTATATAGATTTTCAATAAAAAGTTGTGATTCTTTCAACTCCATAATATGTCTCTTATACAAATTGTCCAAAATTTGAATAACCTTGTCGTTAGCCCGTTCGATATAAACATTCTCACTGGTAATATCCAACAAAAATTTAGAAAATGCAATCATTTTGTTTGCCTCTATCAACTGTGTTTTCATGTCTGCAATATACAAGTTTTCTGCATTGGCTTTTGAAACATCATCGACCCAATTAACAATATAAACACTTTTGTTGTTTACATTTACAATATAATCTATAAAAGCTGCAAATTGAAACATATATTCAATTTGTAAACGTGACATCTTAATTTGAAATTTCTCATCAGCTTTCGGTTCGGCACGAACGCTCAATGTTTGCCATCGAACAAGATTACGCAAGGCCCGCAATGCAGGAATCAAATCGATATAAAATTCAGTAAACGGAATAGGCGGCTGTTTCAATAAAATGTAAAACGTTGGCAAAATTCCTCTAAAATTAAAATTACTCAGTTTAACACCTCGTTCAAAAAACATTTGAAATACGTCACTTGAAAAATATAATTTAGCGCGATCGTCATCGTATTGAAGCTTGCTCCAAATTGTTTCCGCCTTGTCCTGCATGCGCCGCCTCAAATTGGTTGCCGCGTCACGCGTGGGTTGTGCACTCATAATTTGTTTTGCCAGCATTAACCACTGTTTGTAATCGGGAAAAAAATCCAGCGTTTGCGTTCCGCCAATATCGGCAGGCACTGGAACGGGGAAAAAAGGTGTATACTGATTCTCAGGCGGTTCCGAAAAGATGCGCCACTCATAAATGGAACCACCAGGACCACCCATGCCCAACGCTACGTAAGTTTCAATCAACTGCTGGCGACGTTTTGTATCTTGCACTGATGAAACATAATCGCGGATGCTTTGAATGCACGTCTGATTCCAAATTTCAAGAGTCTGTTCCAAAGTGTCCACAGTTCCCAACCAATTGAGACTGTCAAATGTCTTGAGACAATTCACCGTACCCGCGTATTTTGGGCGCATCCAGTCGCTCAAAAGCCGTTCGGCTCGCTCAAATTCACCTGCATATCGAGCAAGTAAATATTGAGACGCTTTTACGTAGCGCACAATAAACCGTGCTACGTTTAAATCTTCTTCGTCAGGCGAAATAAACTCGTCCTCATTATCAAATTTGCCTTTTTCTTCTGAACCAGGATCATGAATAATTTGAAAAGACCGCAAGATGCCAGGAATAAACGAAGACGACTCAAATTGTAACTGTTTGTAAATATCTTGTACATCCCCAATTGTAGCTTCTACCGCCTCGACAGTGGCTTCTTCCGTTTCCGCAGGAAGCCGTGCCAAATGATGCAAGATAATGGCATATTTACCCCGCTCAAACGTGCTTTCAAAAATAACTTGCGGTGCAAGTCTGTAACCTTGTTGAAACAGACGAAAACTAAATTCGGTAGTGGTAAATTCCACTCCTTCTGATACACGGACAAATTGACCATTTTCATAAATGCCTAAAAGCTCCAACAATAATTGAGCTTCACGAGAAATTTGCAGATTGGCGGCATTCAATTGCATAATCAACGTTTGCACGCGCGACTCGTCTTCCCAATTGTCTGCAATGTCTTGAAACAATTGGCGCACATCTTCCGTCTCTTCCTTTTCTTTGGGCGGTTTAACCAGTGCTTTTGCCTCTTGCACAGATTGTCCATTTTGCAAGGCTTGCAGGGCTTGCCTGTAGCGAGTGTAGTCAACGTTGGGTGAGAGTGTAATCATAATTTTTTTGTTGTATTGTGTAAATGTGTTTTTTCCTTAAATACTTTTATCTTTATAATCTTCTTCCCACATGCACGCGCGACTGCAATACATGACATCACCGCACGCGTCGCACACGTATTTGGCGCGCGAGTTGCAAACGGAGCACAAGCGGGTTTCCAACAAGTCATTTTTGGGTGTAATGGTGTAAAACGGCAGTTGTTTCACTTGAATGGGTTGTCCCACTTCGCGTATGAGTAAAAAGAGCTCAGGACGCTGATGATTTGTAGTTACGAGTAATTTGACAGGTTTCCAAGGCAACACAAACACACCATTGGTTGGTTCTACTTGACCGTTTTCAATGCGTACGTGATTCAATTCCAATAAGACGGATTTTTGTTGCGCGGGGTCAACCGTATCAATCCATTCAGTCTCTTGGGCCACGTCTGTTACCTTGCCAGTCTTGTCCAACCAAATACCCGTATATTTCATCCATTGCTGTAAAAAGAGCGGAAACACTTCATACTCTTGAAAGTCTTGCGGGTCCAACGCAATGCCCGTAAGTTGCTTGTAGCGCGGTAACCAAATGACGTTGCGACGCCCAATTTCGTTCCATTTCTTGTTGACGTACAGGGCACTGTCTAAAATGGCAGACGTAGAGGTCTGCGCAATAATGGCTTGAATGGCGTCTGCTGGCAAATTGGGAGGAGGCAAAGAAGAAGAAGTGAATTGGCCCATTTTTTTTTTTAATGTCTGTGTGTTTCACAATAACTTATACTGCAATTCGTGCAAATGTAGCGCGCTTCCGCGTCGCAAATGTCGCATCGCGTGCCCGTGTAGCGCTCAATGGCGCGCTTCCAGTTGCCGCGCTTGATGATGCGGTATTGTCTGTATTGTTCCGTCGTTAGCATGCGTCGTTCCACAATTTCTTTCAAATCAACGACGCGCTGATAGGCTCGCACGAGACGAGGATCCTCTGGCAGACCATAGCGCCGCACGCACCAACGGCGCACAATCTCGCGCTCAGTGGGCAGCATGGCAATACCTGCTTCTGCAAAAATGCGTCGATACAACGCACTGCTCTTGTCTAAATCATACAAGTTTTTCCAGTCTGCGCGACGCAGTTTATACTGGAATTCACAGTAAATCAAACGCGTGTGAATACGTTCTTCGTAGCCCATGTATGCAATGTCTGTGCCCATGCGTCTAAAAATCTCGCGCATTTCCTGTCGCTCTTCCGGTTCAATGCCAATTTCACCCAATTCCAAAAAACGACGAATTTCCTTGGCAATCTCGCGGTATCCGTACGTGCCGACATAGACGCGCAGCACTTCCCACTTGTCCGTAAGATTGACGAGAACTGGTGGCTTTGGCTCGTCCTCAAAGCGCGTATCTCTGCGGACGCCGCGCTTGGGTATGTCCAGCCGTTTCTCGTAAAAATCTTGCAGTGCCAATTCCGCGTTGGACAGCAGGTCAACGTCGCTATCCGGTAAAACGGGCAGACCGAGCATTTTTCGCATAAAATCCGCACCAAACAGATACTGCAACAAGTCAAAGTCCGCAGCCAACTTGCTAACTTTGCCATTGTAGAAATTACGCAACAGATAATCGTCCAGTAGCGCTTGTTGCACTGGCAGCACTTGATCAAACATGTTGACGGGCATGTTTTTTATGCGCGCCTCAATGGCGCCCAATGAGGGCGGTGCGATTTTAACCAACTCTAAGAAATCCATTTTACTACTACTACTTACTGAATACAATTTATACATATAAATTTCCAAATATCCGCAGGCAACTGAAACATACGATGCGCTTGGCGTTTCCAGCGTTCGCGCACCAAGAGCATGGTCTGCAAGACTTGACAGCGCTTGCAGAGAAGCCCAGTGTCGGACGCGCACTGCAGACACGTTAATCTACGACATGGGCCATTGCAGGGTATGACATAATCCACGCGACGATGCCAATGAAGGTAATTTGCATTCAAGTAACGCACTACGTCGGCTTTGCTTCGTCGGGCCTTTTTAGGAATTCGCAAAACATCTGAGTAATCTTGACAGAAACACCCCTTGTATTTAATCATTTTTTTTTAATTTAATGCATCTTTAAAAAGCTCTAAAACATTGTTAAAAACAGTGCGTCTCACACTGCCTCCTCGAGATGCTAATCTATTTAGAATTTCCTCCAATCTGTCGGCATTTTGCAAATTCTTAATGATTTCTTCATGGAGCGCGTTAAAAAGACATTTTTCTACGTCTTTGGTGTCGGGGATTTCGTCTCGGTACTTGCCTTCTGCAATCTTTAAATACTCGGCAAACTCGACGTAACATGCACGAGTCGGTCCGTCATATCCAGTGATATTGAGCATTAGCTCATACAATTGTGGGAAACGTCGCTTGTTTGCACTGTCTTCAATCTTCAAAGCAAAAGCGCTCACGTAATCTTGTAATTGTTCTTGTGTCATATTTTTTGGTTGCATAACATCAATGGCAACCAACTCTTCCTTTTTGGCTGCGCGTATTTCTGCGTCTTTTTGATACAACCATATAAATGTCCACGTATTGTCTAATCGATCCAAACAACGTGTAAAAGAGGAATAATCTTCGGCATTAACTTCTACCATGGTTTTGTCTTCAATGTTTTGCAATACTTCAATGAATTCATCATTGCACGCATCAGATTCACCTTTAAGATAACGATCGTATTTCGTGGCATAATTTGAATCGCGCAGTGTCTGTGCAAACTCAATAAAATTCCCATATGCTTGGTATTCGGCATCCAGTGTTTGTGACAAGAATTGTTTGATAATCTCCTTGTAATTTTTCTGTTTGTCATCCAAGAGCGCCTTGCCCTTGAAATTCCACACAACTCCATATTCAGGAACAAGATTAAAACATGCACCATCTTCAATGAGCTTTTCAATGCTAACATAGACATCTCTGTGATTTTCAGGTAAAATCCCTCGTACGTTTGCTTTTAAAGCTGCTGTAAGAAATTTCACTTGTTTACCCGGGAATTGTATAACGGCGGCGACAAACAATTTCCAACACGTGCGATAGTCGTCCGCATTAATCGGCTCATCCTTTCGATCTCGCGGTAAAAGAACTTTACAATACTCACGGAGCAGGTCGTCCAGCTCTGATGATCCTGACGATTCGGGAATGGAATTGCAAAATGATTGAAAATTCCGCCATGAATACTCTACAGGAGGTTGCATGGCTGGTTCTATTGGAAACAATTGTGGCAATTTTGCCGCCAATCTGTCAAATTCAGCCTTTGCATCCTTGACGTCTTGAGTCGTCAATTTTGGTCTGTTGCGCACGCACCACAAGTCCTTTAACTCTTCATCAGTGTACCCGCTCTGTTCCAATCTTTCCAGACGCTCCGTCAATTCCTTTGTAAAATCCCGCACATTTTCAAATTGTTTTGCTACTTGAATAAACGATCTCTGTGTTACAATGGAACTTGCCGAATTGCGAATCCATTCATACACTTGCGTGTCATTTTGATTGTCAATATCGACAATGAGTTCCTGTTTGTCCGCTTTTTTGACAGTTTGGTCTACAATTTGCTTGTGAAAATCCACCAGACGTTGCAAAAAATCTTTTGCTGGGCGGTAACGATTCGCCTGCAAAAGTGCAGTGTACGTTGCCTCAAAATCATCCACATATTTAGATTGCACGTATTCCGATGCTTCTGACCGCAATTGGAATGCTTGTTGTAATGCGTCGTTGAGAAATGCTTCCAATAATTCCTCATAGCGCACTTTCAATTCCCCGTATATACGACGCGCGTCAGCCAATTTCTCATTTTGCACCAATTCAAAGAATATGTCAAAACGCTTATCGCCAAACTGCGAGTCTTCTGGCCAATCTGACTGCCAAATTCTAATTCTTTTGATAAACAACGTCGGCAACAGTATGAAATGCTTCTCAATTTCATCCAGCTCTTCTACTGTTTTTGCTCGACTCGCGCGGTCAATCCACTCTTGTGGCGTTTGTTCGTCATTGCGCAAGAAATTAACCACCATTGCAATTTGAGCATCGGTTGGAATCACCTTTAAGCGGTCAATCTGTTCTTGTAAAGCATCGCGCACGCCTTCCAGATTGTCAGGCGTTTCTGGAATTTCTGGCATGGACACTCCTCGCCTTTCTTGCAATAACACTTGTTTTTGCTGTTGAAGCGCGCGTACTTGCGCAGTCAATGATTCTCTTGTGCTCTTGAAATCTGCATACACTTCGCTGGCATTTAGAATGGACTCCTCCACCTTATTTTGCGCAGCAATAAATTCCGCATAAGTGCCATTATCGCGCGCGTCCTTCATGGTTTGCACGCGGGCGTCAAATGTGGAAATATAGTCATTATTGCCAATTTCCTGCAACTGAATGCGAGTTTCATCCACGTCCACCAGTGTCGGTTCCATGAGTCGCGCCTTTTCCGCTTGAACGTATTGCAATTGCTTGGCGTCTGCCTCTTGCACGGCGCGCAAATCTTCATCGGTAGCGGCATCGCCCAACAGTGCGTAAATCAAATACTGATTTCGCAAGTCTTGCGGATAACGCGACAAGCCTTCCGAACGACGCAATCCTTCAAATTGTGCCGGTATTGCCACATTTGCATCTTGCAGATTAAAAAATGCATTTACGCGCATCTTTGTATAATTGCTAATTGTGTCGGCAAAGGCAGGAATTGCAGTTGCGTCAAAGGATTTACGACCTATAATGACGTCATTCATGTATGCTCGCAGTACAGGGTCGCCGATAACGCGTGTTTTGCGTAGCGGTTCAAACTGCGGCAGCCGTTGCAATTCTGCAGGCACGGCCGCCAGTCGTTCATCCAAAGTCTGTTGCTGTTGCACAAATGTGCGATATGCGTCAAACATTTGCGCTGGTGCTTGTGGATGTGCTTGTTGAACCACGTCAATCTCGTAGAATTCGGCGTCATAAGTTCGATTCGCTTGCGTCGTCTTAAATAGCGCGAGGCGCCGCGCAAAGATGCGATTGCCTTCGTCAAGATTAAACAAATCATACGTGTCTTTGCATTGCACCGAATTCCACGCGTTTTGCAGTGCCAACAGCGAATCCAATGTGGCGCGATCCAAAGGCTGCAACTTTTTCATGGGATTCAGGTCCGCGCCATTGGTAGCTCGTTCAATCTGCAACACCTCTACAATAGCGTCAGACAGGGATGCCTTGCCAACACGAATGCGTCTGTCCCATTCGTCATATTTTGCTTCGTGCAGCCACATGCTACCCTTGCGCGGCTCGCGCTCCCACAAGAGGCGCACGCTATTCCAGTCTTGGCGGACCACGTAGGGCCACACATTGTCTCCAAAGCTGGGCGCCATGTCATACGGCACCAATTCATACTTGGTTGTGCCCGTCCAGCAGCCGGGGTGCGACAGCTCCTTGCCGCAGCACGCGTGCGTTTCGCTTACAGTTTGCAGCGAGTCTCCAAAAAGCGCATTAATTTGCGTAATGCCGTAATTGTGCGATGGATCGCGCACAGGCAGTCGAAAGTTTTGCACATTCTCTGCATAACTGTGCAGTGTCCAAATTTTGCCGGGAATGCCGTTGCAATCGGGACCAAATTCATTGGGAATGATGCGATCCCACGTCCAACCTGCGGAAACGGCGCGTTGCAACTCTTCCACGGTGGCGACGCGCACAAAGAGCGTCACGTAACTTATAAAGAGCGGCGGCTCCTCGCCATTGTACTGTTGGCGGTAGCGATACGTTAATTCCGTAAAGGATTGCTCTGGTACATAGTCTTTTTTAGTCAAAAAAGCGACAAACTCGTCCAGTCGCTGGCGTAGTTTAGGAGTGGCCTGAGCATACGGTGCCGCAAGTTGAATGCGCGTGTACTCTTTAAACTTGGGCTCCAGTTGTGGAGGTGGTGTGTGCCATTGAACCAACTTCATAATTTTTTTTTTCGTGCGCGCGCGGCACAAAATGTCAATATATACGTTTAATTACTTGTTTGGCAAATGCCGGATATCCCTCGCCCTGCCCGTGCAAGCGAGAAGTGCCTTCCGTCACATAGTCCATGACAAAGCAGTAATCTTCGTCATTCAGTGTCTTTAAGATGTCCAAAATCTTTTCCACAATTTTCTCGTGATTGCTCACTTGCACGTCGGGCAAACGCGCGCTATGGTCTGTACAGTAGCGATTGCGAATGCGCGTCTTGAAGCGCTTAATGAGCTGCACGCGCTCGTCTTCAGTTTTGCACTGTTCGTGCCAATTGCGACAACATTCTTGGTCTTCTTGCCAATGTTTGTAGCACGTGTCGCATTGCAACAAATGGTCATCCATGGCTTCTGCAATGTCCTCGACATATTCAAAAATCTCCTTGAGCGTATTCATTGGAGCGGCCTCGGTATTCTTCAAGAGCCCCAGTGCCTCTTCTTGAAAAGAGGCGTCCCGATCTAAGAAAAGCGCCGTCACCGACACGTGCACGTGCTGGTCCATGTCAAAAAGCTCGGCCACGTAGAGCTCGGGCGACGCCCAAAAAAGAAACGGGATTGGAGGGTCTGCTTCTTGCACGCACAAACAGCGCACCTGTTGAATTGCACCCCTCATTAATGAATTCAAAATTTATCATGCCCGTCCGCGCCGACATTTGTCGCGAAATTAGCAAGCGCCGCGTGTACAGTCACCGCAAGGACGAAGACACGGGCAAGGTCAAAAAGCGCAAGAACCCCAACGGCACGAGCAGCCCATTTGGCTGGGGCACCGTGACGGATTCTTTCATGCTCAATGTGAAAATATGGGATGCCGTGCGGCGCAACGTTGACTTGTATGTCAAGCAAATTACGACGGACAGTTACTTGGAGCAGGCGGTGCCCGCCACCACAAGCAAAAAACGCATTGAGCAACCATTACCGTCGTCTCCAAAACCCACAAAAAAGGCACGTGTGGCACCACCCTTGATGGAGGCGTGGTACGCGCAGTGTGAACAGCACTTGCAGGCCGGCAGCGTTGGCTTGGTTCCCGACTACTTGGCCGACTGCAACCACATGCCACCACTGGAAGAGCTCATGGTCACGCAAGTTGGTCAAACGCTACTACATTACAGTCGCTTTATAAAACAAAACTTTTAAGCATGCAAAAATTTGACCGACTTTTCAATGCCCGCCTCCACGAAATTGTCCTGGATGCGCCGCCGCTGGGTCACGCGTGCGCCGCCCACTATTGCGATCCGCAAAATGAGCAGGCGCTGGTGCGACGCGGACTCTTGCAAGGCCCGTGCGTGCTGCCCGAACACGTGTACGTCTGCAAATACGGTCAAACGCACGTATGCAACGAAAATGAATGCATGGCCGACGGTGCGTGCCTTGTATCTGGCGCAACCATGGGTCTGGTGCACGAGTACAGCTCCTACAATCCGCAAGACGCGCGCACGTGGGAGTGCACAAAAGACTCGGCGACGACGAATGGTCCCGCCGTCAAACGACGCAAGCTGTACACTCAGTTGGAGCACTTGATTGACACGCTCTTTTATTCACCCAAACGCAAAGACATTGTTGCACACTGGAATCGTCAAAAGAGTCGACAAGCAAAAAAGTACAAGGATGCCTACGTCAAGGCCTGTGAAACCAAGCGCAAACCCGTCAATCTGATCCAGTTGAGCATGATTGAGCGGCAATACAATTTGCCGTGTCCCATTGAGTCACATCCAGAGCGCAATCTCGAGCGGTTAGAACAATACATTGGCATGACGTTACAGCTCGTGGATTACATTCGCGTGCACAATGCCGCCGCAGACGCGCTGTGCGCCGATTCCGTCTGTTTGGGCATGTTGTACAAGATGCAACACGGCATTTGTATGAATGACGTGCAGGTGCTGCCCGCTGACCCGTGGTTGGTGCGCGTCTTGCCGCCCATGAACGACTTGGCCAAGTTGGGCGTCGACAAGAAAAAGATTAATCGTGGTGAACGACTGATATTGGGCATGTATGAAAGTGTGCAACGACAAGGCTTGAGTTTATTGGAAGTGACGGTAAAATAAATATGGAAAAAATACATGAAAATCTCCATGATACCATGGACACGATGCGTTCGTCACTGGTGAAACTGTCGTATCGCGGCACGCAACTGGATGATATTGGCATTCTTTCCGATCGTTTATTGGCCAGCAGCGACTTGTTTGTCACTCGAACTCTGCCATGGTATCAAAGATGTTGGCGATTTTTCTGCGTTTGTCCTTCTTGGTGGTTTTCCCACCGTACTCATCGTCGTCATCCTTCTGATACACTGGAACCGCAGCGCAGTCCTTGGGTAATAGTGTAGTAATGTCGTCCGTATCCAAGAGTTGCACCTGCTCAAAGGGATGCGTCACTTTCAAATGATCGGCCGTGTCGCGCTCCAACATGTAGTTGAGTAGCGTCTTGCGTCGATTTGCTTGACGCGACACGAGTGCTTGCAAGTCTTGCAAGTTGTTTACCATGAGATGGCAGTGTTTCTTGGCGCGCGAGACGGCCACGTAGGCATGTTCGCGCGAAAACATGTGATGATTGTCACACACCCAAAATATAATGTGCTTCCATTCCGAGCCTTGCGACTTGTTGCACGTCGTTGCGTAGCCCGGGCAAATGTCTTGAATGTCTTTCACCACGACCGTTTTGCCATTGGTGAGTGTGATGCGCACTGGATTGTTTGCAATACTGGCAATTTCGCCCAGCTCGCCATTCTTGTAGCCTCCTTCGGGTGCATTGTTGTTTTGAGTAAACATGATTTTCTTGCCGGGAAAATACTCGTGCGCGCCCAATTTGATTGCGTTGCGCTTGTACGGCAACAGCCCGCTGTTGATGAGATACTCTTCGGCCCACTCATTGAGCATGGTGCGGCTCTTGTTTGTGAGCGTCACAATTTGCACGTCCATCACAGAGTGCCGATAGCACGCAAAGACTTGTTCAAACATGTCGCGCGTGCGATTTTCATGCAATTGCAGCGCTTCTTGGTCAAAATGCTCTGGCAGTTCTCCGCGGTTCAACATGGCAGACACGTCGGCCAGCACGCGCGCGTCGGGATCCACGCGCTTGTTTTCATTCAACACAAAACAGTGCTGCGGAAAGCCATGAATCAAATCGTAAAACGGTGCACCCGGATTAATGGGGAAAATCTGCCCTAAATCACCCACAATCACCAGTCGCTTAATGTGACGCATGTGATGCAAGAGACGCGCCATGAGACGTGCGTCCACATTGCTTCCCTCGTCAATAATGAGCACGTCAAACTCTTGCAGCCACTCTGCGCCCCGCTCGCGATTAAACTCACTCACGCAACACACGTGATGAATAGTGTGTGCCGTCTCTTCGCGCTGGCCGAAACGCTCTTGTAGCGCACATACCATGCGACCGCCAAACGTGACCACCAGTGGCGTGGCAAAATGTGCCATGAGCGCCACCAATCCCTCAGTCTTGCCCGTACCAGGCGGACCTTGCAGCAAGGTAATGGAATTCTCAAACACGTGCTGCACAAACTGGCGCTGGCGATCCGTCAGTTGCGCGGAAGGTTTGCAGGGCACCTCGTCTACGTCTCGCACGCGCGGTCTTCCACGTTTTGTAATGTCGTTTAGTGCCGACATGAGCGTCAAATTGGACCGCAGGTCGTGTCTAAAGGCCAAATTATCTTCCAAGCCCACGTCGTTTAGGCCTTGTGCCAATAAAAAGCGCATGCTATTTTCAAATTCTTCCTCAGTGCACGCTTGATTGTTGCGCAAAAACTCGTGATACAGTCCCCTCTTGGGAAACATGTCGTGTCCGAAACGCGTGCGCAATTGCTTCAAAAAGTTGTAGATTCGAAATGCGCGCGTATACATGACGGGCAATGGCTGCAGGCGCGGATAGGCCTTTAAGTAGGCATTGTAGCCCTGTTGTGTCATTTCTTTCAGACCCAACGGTCGCGTGTAACGATCAAACCACAGTTTCCAAATCAAGCCATCCAGCAGACTGACAGTGGTGCGCAACTCTGGCGCCTTCATGTCCCGAATTTCCGTGTGTTGCTTGGGAAACGCTACCAACAGTTTCATCTCGTATTCAGCGCGAAAGAAATCGCACAGCGTTTCCATCTTGAGGCTCTCAAATTGCGGCAATTGCTTAAAGACACTCACAGAACAGGGCACCGCGTCAAAGAGCGCCTTGCGATCAGCTTCCGTCTTTTTCGTGTTGAGTTCCATCTGCCGCACCATGTAATTAACGTCGTGTCGGTCCACCTTGCCAGGATTCTTGTACTTGTACGTGTACTTTTCACCGTACACAGTGCGCAATACAATGCCATTCTTGAGCGTTTCTCGCTTGAAACGACCACTAATAATAAAACTGGGACATCGGGTGACGGGTTGTCCAATCAAGCGGCATTGACGCATGCTGCCTCCACTGTGCGGATCTTTAAACTTGACTTTGAAATTTCCGTAACCTTGCTCCATATATTTCTCCACCGTCAAGGGGCTTGCCATTTCGACAATCTGCAAGTATGAAATGCTGGATAGACTCATTGCTCTTTAGCGCCCCTAAAGCGTCGATAAAAGAAATGGAGAACTGTGATTTAATAGTCAATCTGAAACCCAAGACGGAAAAGTCGCACTTGTACGAACAAGTGGTGTGTGGCGTAAACTTTGTATCGCTGGAAATACCGCCGGGCAGCGTCAAGGAAGACACGGGCCGTGCAGTGAAAGACAAGAGCCTTTCCACCAAGCTCACCTGTCGAAAAATAGTGGATGCACTCCATGAAAACCAGCGAGTCTTGCTCATTTGTCGCGATGGCATGAGCACTTGCGGTTTCATTGCAGTGGCTTGTCGTGCATGGTACGAAGACCCGCGCAACGCAAACGCAGCCGCTTTGGTGCAAGACCTGCGCGACGCAGGAGACTTTCGCACGGCCAAGGCTAAAGAACAACGAGCACAAATGGACCAAATACTGGAATACGCTCGAGAAATTTACAATTGTCCCTTTATCAAGCGCAAGAAAACGTAAAAAAAGTAGGGTCGAAAATTTGCTACGGTAATGTCCATATATGGACATTACCGTAACAGATTTTGAGGGTAGGAAAATCTGAAAATAAAAATTTTTTTTTTCGAAAAATTTTTTGAAAAAAAAATTTTTGG
>Ga0136555_1000219_pt1 | contig 23825 bp, 23 predicted proteins | sample AntRauTorckE5432_FD_104927 | JGI IMG/M metagenome (GOLD analysis project Ga0136555, IMG submission 104927) | Saline lake microbial communities from Rauer Islands, Antarctica - Metagenome Torckler E5 #432 | ecosystem: Environmental > Aquatic > Non-marine Saline and Alkaline > Saline | place...
GTCGGGGAGTAACAAATGAGCATCATTATTGACATAATATGTACCTGAAATAAACATCACGCTATCTCCTGGTGATTGTTCAGAACCGTAAAAATGTTGCGTGGTTGCGCGTACATGCAAACCTTTGTAGTGAAAACTACCTTTAGGGAATGATAAATCACGTGTAACTCCAGCAGGAATAGGAATATTAGACTTCAAATAGGAATCAGCTTCTGAATAACTGTCAATGGGCAAAACTTCCAGTTTAAAATCTGGTATTTCGGTATTTAGCGGATTAGCTATAGCTTCAAACCCATTTTCCAATGCTACTCCAAGCATATAATTAGAACCATACCTGTCTTCTGATACGTAGATTGAGTCGTTGTCAACCGTGATATAAGGACTCGTGGAATTATTCTTAGCAATGGTTGGTCGTAATGTACTTGGGTCATCGGTGAATGACAGCAACTTAAATTTAATAAAAGCTCCAGAACCAGCATCACCTGGTTGCGAGACCGATGCTATATATTCTACTTCAGTATCTGGGACGAATGTTGGTCTTTCTGGTATAGTTTCACTTGTTAATGCAGTTGCCGACTTAAGAGCCCCAATTGTGAATTGTTGAGCAGACGCATCTGTTAAATCGTATAATTTGAGCCACACTGTGGTAGGTCCATCATTGTATGTGTTTAAGTTAAACAAATTGGTACCTCCGGTGCGTACTTTAGTATATGTTTCCTGCACACCCTCAGATATGTCAAATGAAAAAACACCATTCAGGTCCTTGGTACCTTCAACGGGTAGGGGATTGCGCATACTGATTAATTTACCGCTGTTATCAACTAATGATACGTACAACGAGTTGTTATTTTTCGAATTAAGATCCACATCAGATGTTTTTATGCTAGTGATTGCAAATCCACTGTTATCAGCACCCGCCAAATAAAAGGCGCCACCACACGTGTCTGCACCAACAACATCAACCGTAGCACCTTGTGAATGACCACATACGTCTGACGGATGTACATAGAGAACTCTATCTCCTACGCCTTCTGGTGTATTATTTAACAATGTGCTCAGATCCTGGCCAGAACCATCCCTTAAAGCTACGTAAAGCGAGTACGCTGATGTATCGTAACGCTCAGTTGTGGCTAATGATACTCCTGAAGCATCTGCTAAGTGAGTAAATAATGCTTCACCTGTCAACTGTTCATCATGTGTTGTGCGCACCAGACCTCCGGAATGATCTGTGAGAACATTGGACCATAGATGTCCATCCTGGTCACCTTCTGCGCCTGTTTGTATGACACTGACAATTTCTTGACCATCGTTGGCTATCTTAAGTTCGGTTGGCGATACCTTATACAGAGTTGAAATATTTAAGGAAAAATCTTCGAATGGCTCTGGAGCTTGGTCAGTGCTGTTGTAATTAAGTCTAAACCATCGACCACGATGGTCCCATTGGTATGAACGAGCTGAGTCTGAAACATAGCTGAAAGAATCCGTAGCGATGATATCGTCGTCATCACTGGGGAATTGGCGACGAATGGTATTTGCCCATAACAACGTACCACTACCATCAACGGGTGATTTTAAGGTTACTATAAGAGCCCCATAATCTTTCACATCTTCCCATTTACCTGAAAAGGACACATCTCCAAATTTAATTGAATTATGTATAGATGACATTATTCTTTTTTGTGTGGTTGATTTTAATATTCAAAACTTTATTCAATACTAAAAATGAGTTTAAATAAACAACTATAATGGGTATAAGTGATGGACCAGCTTATGGTGATAGTAATGTAGTCGAATTCAGAACAGGACAGATTAAACCAATCAAACAATTATTTGAAAGCATTAAGAATAAATTACCTGATACAAGTCTATTATTTGACAGATCATGTATGAAAATACTTCAGGTGGATACAGCACAGACATTTCTTGTTGATGTTAGACTGGATGGTGAAAATTTCGAACATTATTATTGTAATCCTGATCAAGAGAATGATTATATTGAAATTAACCTAAATGCAGAAAATCTGAACGCTGTATTTAAGTCAGTAACTAAGGATGACAGCATTTTTACATTTACATACTCACACAATAACAGTACTGTAAATATTATGTTCCAAAACCCCAAAAAGGACGAGATTAAAAGTTTCGATATTCCCATCCAAAATCCTGAATCTGAAGATGATTTCAAGGAAATAACACAGGATATGATAGATGAATACGATTATTGCATGAGTATGCCGACGACTGATCTCACCGCCATATGTAAAACATTCAAAAATGTGAATTGTGATGTAATACAAATTATCCACGACAATGTGTCTCTTAGATTTACAAGCCCTGGTGACACAAAGGTTAGTGTAACTAGAGTTGGTACTGTAAGCGACGAAAATGCTACCGATTCTGACAAGTTGATTTTTAGCAAATTGCCAAAATATTTGAGCGAAAGTGAAAAGGTTGATGATGAAGGTCCCTACTCAGGTAAATTTAAGTTTTCTACATTCCACGAGTTTAGCAAGTCTCAAGGTAATGCTGACAATAAAATAGTAGAGCTTATGCTCGGCAAGGGTCGCCCTATTATATTACATTATGAAATCGGCGATTTAGGTGAAATGTTGATTGCTATGGCGGCCATGACAGAAGACAATGAAGAGGAAGACTGATCTGTTTATATTATAGTGCTGTAGTGTTTCATACACCAAGATCCCTGCGTAAGGCTATTATGGCAGCTCTGTCAGGTCCCCATAAATATTCTGTAACTATACTATTATCTTTATTTTGCTTGAAAAATAAATATTCTGAGTTAGCATTGTCGCTAATTTTGTGTGGGTATCCAGTGTCTCTGAAATCCCTTAAAACCGGAGAGCCTAACCCTGATAAATACGTGAGAGGGACCCATATAATAAAACTGGCTTCCATACAGTTACCACCATGTGTTTTTTGTTGCGATGTTAAAGGCTGTTCTTCGTCATGTTCAAAGTTATCACCCCACATAGCCCGTTGCTGGGCCATGTACTCCGTAAATTTCTGTTGAAGATACTTATGCTCCAGTACTAATTGCTTCTTATCCTCGCAACCACCATGATCATACTTGAAGTATCGATTTTTCCCTCCTTTCTTGTTGCCCTTCTCATAGATCAATTTGAGATTCCGTCTTTGAGGTTCTCTAGTAAGATTTAGAGCATTTATACTTTCTTCCATCACTTGCCTAGACGCTGTCCCTTCTGGTTCTTGTCCAGGGTTAGCTTTTCCTCCCAACAAAGAGTACGTATAATGATGTTTACCATCAGATGCTTTCTTTACTTCCTTGACAACTTTGACAAGCACATAAACAACGCCATCTTTCATACAGTAAGGCAACGCATACGCACGGTCGCCAGTTCCAGATCTGGCTTTAGGCTTAGATGTGGGCTTGGCCTTTGTAGCTTGTACCCTTCTTACTACTCTTTTAATGGTTTTTGGTTTGCGATCAGCCATATAATATTGTCTATATAAAATTGAATCAAGATCATATTATAACATAACTATGCCACGCGACGAATTTCAGAAACGTAAAACAAAGAACAATACAGCAAAGCGTAAATATGATACCAATGGTAAGTTTAACGGTAAAACAATACGCAAATACGAGCAACGCGCAAATGAAAAATGCAAACCTGAACCTAAACCTAATTAGAATTGGAATTAGACTAAGAATTCTTCATTTAAACATTTCATTAAATCCTGATGTTTTGAGTTTGACCAATCGCCCATAAATCGTACGTAACCATAATGTGAACCATATTCGCAACACCATTCGTTATCGTATTTCTTCCATTCAAGAGATAATCCTCTGAGGTCCTGCAGAAATTCTTTTATATCGTCATCGTTGTCTGGATTTGCTATTCTTTGATCTTCTTCTTCGTATGTAGACCAATAAATGTAACAAGGCAAATGTTCAATAATAAATTTGTGAAGCGTTGGCATTATTATTTCGATGTGTTCATTTTATTTATCATTGTTCCAGTCCCAGTCAGCGGTTACCTCGAACTGCTCCAACTGCTGGCTTAAAAATTCATATTTCACATTATACGCAAATTCTAGTGTGTCCAGATAATCTAAACAATCCGTCATAAGATTTTTCAGTTTATCGTTCGGTATCTTACTAGTTATGTCAGTGTTGGGTGTTTTTGATTTCATTACATACAATGCATTATGTCTTTGATTTTTTTCTTTTCCTTCGACTAAATCATCTGACCAAGGGAGCCATCCTGTTGGCATAAATATAATAGCGTACGCTAAACTATATATATCATCTCTACATGATGCTTGTATCCCTCGATGTGTATATTTAGACATGTACCGCATGCTACCCACTCTCGACACTTCTGTCTGACACGGAATATGCTTATCGTTGATAATATATTTCTTCGATAAGCCATAGTCTCCTAAATATATTTTAGTGTGTGGCTTACAAAAGGCCACCATAAAATTAGCAGGTTTTATATCTCGATGTACGATACCTTGCTCATGACAATATCGTATACTGTCTAACATTTGCTTAGCAATTTTTACAGTTGTATTTACGCTAAATTTACGACCGCATCTTCGGTGTAAATAATCTATATTGGGACCATACAAATCCGTAAACATATAGTAATGTCTATTATCTTCTAGAAAAAGTAGATGTTTGATAATATGATCCTTCCCAGTGCTTGTCTCTTCTTGTTCTTGTAGGAAACGAATAAATCCATATTCTTTTTTAAGTAGACTGTTGCGCGTTTTATCCTCTACTTTGACCGCAACCAATTTCTTGTTGTAACGATCCTGTGCAAGATATACTTTTCCGAATGTGCCTTTGCCTAGAATATATTTATAGTGGATGACATAGTTATCCATGAATTTGAATATTTACATGGTTCAATTTAAATATTATAAACCTAAACTGAAATTGAACAATACAATTATTTTAATGTACGAACGGACAATATGTGGTTACAAACTCAAAATACATTGGTATAACTGGAGTTTATTGTTAATCCCTGTAATTATGAGCTTGACATTTGTGTTCCAAGAACAACATAAGTATATTTATGCACCTATAAATTTGGGAGTGTGTGCGATGATATTATTTTTAAACTTCCCATCTATTGTTGTAAGCCTCCATTCCAGACCGATATATTACGATGATTTGGTAATTAAAGACTATAATGAAGACGAGGCACAAAAATTTTATGACGACCGTTTTCGCCGCAAATATCAAAAAGTATTCCGTACAGCAATTGCTGTTACATCATCAGTGTTGGTCATGATAACTGTAGAATTATGGTACTATCGCGACCGGATATTTGGCGACAAAAACGACGAAGAACCTCAGCAGAACAAAATGGTAAATTTCGTTGTTATCATTAGTATATTGGGCGGTTTGCTCCGAATATACTATGCAGCTACTATGGGTATTGGTAAATTGGTTATGATAATACTGAAGCAGATAAAAAAGCGTGAACAACGATTAATACGCGAACAAGATCAAGAGCAGGTAATGTATCGACTTACTCAGGATGGTATAACGGTGAAGCCGGAACAAGGAGGACGCGTGAGACAAATTTCATTAAACATGGGAGACCATACCGAGACGGATAATGATCGCCGTAAATTACTACCACGGACTCGTTCTTGTAACAACATATCTGTGGTTGGATTTAAGCCCACGCTAATGTATGATATATTTAACGATGATACAGAATTAGAATCAAGTTCAGAATACTAAACTTAAACTGTAATAAATATTATAAATAATGACCACTCAGCAATCATCTAATTTGCACCCTTTTGTTTATGAAATTAAATTAGTAGATAAGCAACAATACCCTGATATAGTACGCCAGGATTTGATATCACAGGAAAATACTAACTTTGTTATTGCAAATGATTTCAATATCTACACTACAACCGTATTAAATGATAAATTATCCATTATCAGACTTCAGCGTCAGGATTATCACCAACATTATTTTGTACCAGCCACAGTCATAGATGAAACTAACACACCGGTTACCATAGATGTGGAAGAGGGTATCACACATGCCCCATATTTGAGTTACAATCATGTGAATCAAAAGTTGTATTTTATGTACAATAATGCCAGTAACGCACACACTATAGAACAATACACTGTTGAATCAACAGGAAGAAATATATTAACCAATGACTGGTCAACTACTATAACAGGATTAGATATCGACGAACAACGCAATCGTTCAGGATTTATGTTGGGTGAAGACATTCTGTATAGTTACATTTATTCTCCTACATTAGGTGTAGTTTCCATATATTCAACTATCAAATCTACCGGCGACACAGCTTTACACAAAAACATTACTGGTATGTCGACAGGATTAAATTCACTTGAAATTAAATTAAATTATGACGAAAGCACCTTATATATCACCACAATATCCAACAAACTCCATGTTCTTGTAGCGACATTAAATGATACAGATAGCGCACCCATGGCCACTGTGACTATGAGCGAACAATTAGGTGTTGTACAACCAGCCACAACTATATTAAATGAAGATGTACTTAATGTCATTTATGGATTTAATAATGATACCGCAAATCAGTTACATATTTCCAATATCAACGGTAGTATAAGCAGCGATGGTGACATAGTAGGATTAAATACTCCATTTCGATACAATCTTAACAAACTTTTGAGTTATGAAGAAGAACTTAATGTGGATCAGACAAATTTAACTATTGCTCACACTAACAATATATATAACCCTAATTTTAGTTATTTTGCGTATATTTCGGGTACCAGTCAAATACGCGTAGTTAAGTTATATCATCATCGCCAACAGGGAACTACATTGGAAAAATATATACCTCTTATGATGTGGAGCACAAGACTTGGTGCGATAGATTATTACTACGGAACTGATAACGAAGCAGGAGGAATTCAATTATTATCTGACTCAGCAGGGCGCATTTATGTATTTGCCAGAAATGGTGTAACAGGCTTAATTAAAATGTGGGTTGTGGAGGAATTTATTATTGACCTTGGACATACAGCAGGAACGGTGACAGCATCGGTTGATACGATGACCGACCTATTAAGTTCCATTCGCGATGAATATACCATAGTAAATCCTGAAACGTATAGTTTTGGTATAACAGGTTACCCGAGCGTAAATGACGTTATTATTACACAGGTCACAGAGGAAGGTAGTGACACGCGTGTAAGATTTGAATATATAGACTATGACATGTTGGTACTTTATCCTGAAATCAAGAGCGAAATTCAGGACGATATAAGAACTGCGGTGACAGAGCTATATCAAAGCAGCAATATTGACGTGTATGATATTGGTTCCGGTACAATACCAGAGGGTGATAACAGTCATATTGTGTTTGCTTTGCCCAGAGGGACTTTGTTAAGACCATGTGTGGTTAAAGGTACAAATGTGGTTACATGTGATAAGAATGGCTCCAATATTAAAAGTATACCAATCGAACTTGTCCACGAACATAGTTACGTAGTTAATCAATCAGGAAAAGCCGTCAAAGTTATCAAGCACATGAACTCTAAGATTTGGTGCCAAAAACATAACGCTCCCTTTATAATCCCTGTAAATTTCTTCGGTGAGCACCGCCCCTATGAGAAGTTGCTGATATCAGGTGATCATGGCTTGTTAGTAGCTAACAAAGGCAATGGAAAAGTTAATGTTGCCTATGCTCAAAACATTAGTTGCCTGAGGCAGGTAAAACTCGAACAAGAAATAGAATATCACCATCTCTTACTAGACGAACACGACAAAAACTTTTTTATGGCCAACGGATTGGAAGTTGACAGCTTACATCCTGGTATGTATATGAAACGATAAAGTATAAACTATAAACTATAAACTAAAAGCAATTAAAACATATTTTTATATATACCGGAATGAGCGCTGCGGTACTGGTTCCATGGGTAATCTGCAGGATGATCTTGTACTAACATACAATACAATACAAGTTCATGTCCAAAAGGTTTGCTAGTATCTAGATACATTAAATTATAGTTATCTGTTGGCGGATAACTATCATAACCAATGATGTTAAGATTTGTTCCTCCTTTTCTTAGGTTACTCAATATTTGAAACTGTGGATGTGTTCCCGCTAAAAGTTCAAAATAATGGCAGTAGAAGTAACGACATTCAAGATAGGTGTATCTATGCTCATTTCCTAACGGATCATAGAAAATAGAATATTCCGGAACGTTGATGTTACCTGTCTTACTGTATTTCTTAAGTACATCTTTACTGTGCTTGTGGCGGTCAGCCGATCCTTTAATATAAGCAGCTATTCTAGCTTCAAATGCTTCTTCTGTAGGTGAACCGTTGCTATCTAACTCAAATGACCAAAATTTAGCCTGTTGATGATAGTCTTCAATTGTTGCTGCTGGGGGTAAATTAGGCATGACATGGTTTACTGGTCCTAAACTTTTTGGAGATAGACCACTCAGACCAAGAGCATCCTTGCGTCCACCATGTTTAAAGTTAGGCAATACACTTTGGTATCCATCAACATGTGGCACCCCTGCCATCATCTTAAGTTTTCTTAAGATTACGTCTCCTGCACGGCCCGCTTTTTTGTTTTTCTTCATTTCTGATTCGACATTTTTGTCCCGTAATTCTTGCTCATCCTTTTTAATTTGTCCTTTGTTGGGATTTTTAGGTAATTGAACACGTTTGCCCTCATACTTTTTGCTGTGCACGCCACAGAGATACTTGCTATCATATTCAAAATAGGCATTGTTGCGACAGTCATCACCGCTGCCATACTTAGCTTCACATTTCATTTCCCCATAATAAATAAGTTGTAGTGGTTGAACCGCTTTAGCTGGTTTAACTGGTAATTTGACTGGTTTAACCGGTTTAACTGCCTTGACCGGTAATTTGACCGCGGTCCTTTTCATTTCGTGAGCTTTTTGACCTTTTTTCAACTTCAAATATTTCAGCTCAACCTCCCTAAATGTTATGGAAAAACGAGTAGCGCATTGACGTTTACTCTTTGGCATTTCATGTGTCCATCCGTATCTAGAATCTCCAGTCATTGCATAGGCTGAACGAGGTTTGACTATCTGATCAAATGTGTCACCAGCTTTTTTGAATCGCATAGTAGTTTCACAGCCAATAGAAACACTCACTACCGTGTTACCAAACAATTCAGTATGATCAACATGTGGACCGATCCCCTCCCCCGTCAAATAACGATTAATAATAGCCTGATCTGCATTGAAATCGGCGAGCTCTGGTACGGTTGTTCTTAATTTCTGTATTATACTAAGCATGTAAGAGGGAATAGGATCTGCCAGAGTTAATTCTTGTTTGGCTGTATATGGGTAGTTATAACCATAATGCCTAACTAATCTATTGGCACGATGACCAGCCGTCTTCCAATCATCAGAAGATTCGGAATCGTTCTCTAATATTGACAACAATTCTTTATGTTCGTCAACAGATAAAAGATTGGGTATATATATCAAACCGGCAGGACCCGCCGGAATTATGGGTCTAACGGGTTTAAACAGTTCAGTGGGTCTAACGGGTCTAACGGGTCTAACGGGTTTAATCGCTTTTACAGTAACAGGTTTTAAATTGCTGCCTATAACGCATTTTTCTGACATATAAAAATATCAGAGATATCATTTTTATTTCATTTACACGAATTGATTGCCATTCCAGTTGCGGTTTGCTTTAGCATGTTTATGAAGACCTTCACGGAACACGCCGCATGTGTTTTGAACACGTGGGCATTTTACTGGACCGGAACCTTTAGGTAGGGCGGGTGTTTGGTCAATAAGTTTAGGTACGCATGGGACATGATTATCCTTAACAACATTACGGTAACTGATACCTACTTCAGAGGGATGTAGCCATCTGTTCTCGTCCTGTGGATCCAAGCATAAAGGTTGGAAACGGTTGATTCCTACTCCACGTGATGTACAAATGGGGTTACTGATACGAGTGTAATCAGTGTTAAATTGGCACATGGGTAAATGGCTCAATTTCTCCTGGCATTTTTTGCAGCCAGCTACAACACCACCACCGCATGGATATCCCTCTGTACAATCACCGCAATCAGGGCATGTAGGTTGATATTTTGCTTTAGGGTCATCAGTGTTTCTAATATTTAAATGAAGCAATTCTGACTCGACATCAACCAGGGGGCGTTGATGAGTAATACTTACGCCAACCTTACCTATAAATCCAGGTTCGGGAACACGGCATGGTGTGCAACGGTCATTGCGTGCAGGATCTAAAATGTATTGTAGTGGTCCTGTGGCTTGTTTAAGGCTTTGTTCATAAGCTCCTTGATCATATTTGTTTCGGCTAAAAGCACCAGACATATACTATATACACAATAGTATTTTTTTGTGCACGTTAAAGAGTTAAAAAATCCCTACAATGGATAATAATGGAGTCGCACAAAATTTGGATAGCTAAATTACAGGATACACTTCGCGCCCATATTTATAATGGGTTAAAAGTAACATTGGCAGATGTTAAAGGATTAAGTGGTGGACACACTTCCAGTTTAGCACCATCTGTGCAAGTGGCAATGGAAGGCATACCATACATAGGGTCACACATACTCAAAGTTGATTACAATATCCTATTGGAAGGTCTCAGGGCCGCTAACAAAACAGAACAAGAGTTTAATGACATTATACTTAAAGCATATCATGGAACGGCTATTAATGCCATGAAAAATGCGGGCCTTGAATGTGATAATTTCAATCTTGATTACATCAACGGAGCTACAGGTATGGAATTCGTGCATCAAGTTTACATTAACACCGGTCGGTATATATGGTATGAACCTGATATTCTACTCAGGGAAAAGAACATCAGTAACGTAATAGACAAAGGTGTCGAAAAGTCTATATGTGACGGTATTGATCTTAACAAACTTATTAAAGCAGTACAGTACGGTGCTCGTTCAACTGTTGGATTGGAGCGACCCAAACGTTCATATCCCAAGACAGCGCAACAAAAAATCAATGATCTACCTACAGCGAAGACTATACTGGATTCTGATTCTGAATCGGAAGATGAATTGGATCAGGCCCAAAAGTTACTTAACACCACATCGCAATCAAGGAGCACCGCACGTTGCTCAATGCCTCCGAAACCTATGTTATACGATGAAGAAACCATAGATGATGATGCGCTGGCTCCAGATAATATGACGATTGCATCGGAAACAATATACAATCCAAATCCAAGTCCAAGTCCAAATCAAAGTTTAAGTTTAAATTTAAGTCCAAGTCCAAATCAAAGTTTAGAAGTTAATGAATCATTGAAATCGTCCAAAACTGATACTACGGTGCATGCGGCAGAAGCAGTCGTAGGTGATGATGATTCGTTAATAATTCCAGTAATAGTTAACCATAATGAAGCCCAACTGATGAATAATATTCAACATCGTCATCATGAAGATGATATGCCTGAGGAGGAAGAGGAAGAGGATGAGGAAGATATTATAACGGTACGATTAACAAACAGTACACGTACACCTGCACGCAGCCGAAGACACCGAGTACCAAAACCACAACCACAATCTCCTCCGAGCAATGATGACGATATGGCCACCATAAGAACCGCAGCATTGTCGTTAAATACTAACTCAATGCGTAAAGATGTCAGCTCCAGAAGGCGCCGAGTTCCTAAACCTAGATACTCATCAGAACAGGATGGTGGATCATCAGAAATAGATTTATCTGAAATAGACGGTCTTAGTTTTCACACATTTCAAACTATCAAAACTCAACCTATTCAAACTGTCCAACCCGTTCGGTCCGTTCGGACTCCCCAAAGTAAAATAGAAGTAGGAGAAATGGACGAATTGGACATAGAGATTGATGAACCTTTTACAAAAGTAATTCGAGCTCAAACAAGCAGGGGTCCTGTTTATAATGTTGAATTAATTACACCTGAAGAAGAATTATCGAGTAGAATATCATTGCTTATGAATTAGGCTTGCGGTGTGGTTGATTGACCAGGGACTATGCATGGCTTACCGTCTCTAATAACCATATACCCACATCGGCATTCCTTCTTACCATGATATCCAGGACACATATCATGGTGTTCATTGTTGATTAATTATCCTTATGATTTCATTTTTTAAAAATGAAATCACAGAATATAGTAATATGATTTGTAGTTTTTGTAGATTGGAAGGAGGAGAAATATGGGAAAAAGTTAAGGAAGGACAACCCACCGTCACATATAACAGGTGTAGTACATGCAAAACTATATCTAAAAAATGCAAGAAGGGAAAAAGTATGTATTATAGCATTGAACAAACGGTATATGTTCCTGGTGATAAAATAGATTTGAATTTGAATTCGAAAGTATCTTCTGATCCCAGGTTACTTGTACTGGATTATCACAACGTGACAGACTTATTTAACCCAGAAGAACTGACAGAAATACTAAAAAATCTAAAAATACCTGTAATTATACTGTCGTATGTGGGTAGCACAACCATAACACGTATAAATACACATGCAGAAGTCCTGGACTATAAGTTACCTGGTTGGCTGTGTTTTCAGAAAAAAGAAACTGCGGATCCCGGTTCAAAGGGACATTTTCTGGGCATCTTAAAAGAACAAGGCTTTCGACCAATATTGTTTGACGACTCGGAAGACAATATAATGTCGGCACTGGCTGCCGATTGCGACGCTCGTCTGATTACCAGTCGCGACGATGTAAAAGTTGAGGTGGGAAAACTTTTATAAATTGATCATTTATTTCAATATAATTATGGGTTATGACAATTGGGAATGTGTATTTTGTGAATGAGGATTCAAGCTGGGATTTGTGTCCTTTTTGTTTAATTGATGTTTAGATCTTGTCAAACATGCTGATAATTCAACTAGTGTTGCATGGTGTATGTACAGAAGTAATCTTTCAGGGTCCGAACACTTTAGTTCAGATGGCAGTCGCGAACTATGTGATACTAAAGGATTTTCTGTCAGTCTGCCTTGTTGTCAAACATGTTGTGATAGGAAGACCGAGGCAGATAAATCTAAATAGCTTGTATAACAATACCACCAAACCGCGATTCGTCGGCATAACACTTAACACCATTAACATAACAGATATGATTATCACTTTTAACTCCGTCGGTTAAACATTCAAACCCGCCGCAAAAACCTCTGTTGTAGAAATTTACATTTCTACAACAGAGGTTTTTGCACCATATTTGTCAATGCATGCATTACACACATATTTAGGGTAACGGGGGTTTTCTCTTACATCGCAATTACATATAGGACATTGTTGCATATTTACGTTTATTCGCATATTCAATTTTATATTACAACTTATATGTCATTTGCGGATTTACTGAGAAAAGGAACATTCTACTACCCTGCATATAAACACTATCAACCTGGAGCCGTTGTTATATGTGATAATTGCAACCAAAAAACAGAAGCATGTATAGGTTATTTGGAAAGTGATTTGTGTCTACAGTGCGCTAACAGCATTATAGAATACATGTACAATGTTACTAGAAATTTATTCACTGCAAATTTCTTGGCACCAGATGATGATGCTGAAGAACGTTCTCAACAAGTGTATGCACAGGTTGAAAGGCTTAAACAAGAGGGACACACATGTACAATGCTACTAGAAAGTTATCCACCGCAAATTTCTTGGTGCCAGCAGTTAAAATGCACAAATAATTTATCTGAATAATATTGATTTCATTGGTTCTATGTATTGTATTACCTGATCGCGATGTTGCGGTGGCACACGATTCACAAAGTTTCCGTAACGTGTTTTACCAACATCGTCTCGGATAGCTTTTCTGATAAGTATATCATTCTCTTCCTCTGCATAAACGAAGAGAGACCCGCCATAATGTGAATACTGATTAGGTATTTGTGATAATATATCACTTATTTTCATACGGTCATGTATTTTAAGATCCTTACATCGGTCCAGTCCTACTGATTCATTATCCATAAAACACCATTTACCGTCACATTTAATGAGTGATACTACATGATGATCAAGATACAAACTTATAGCACATGCCTTGCTAGTGTCAACATATCTGTGATAGTCAAATTCTGTGTACATCTTTGTCCTAGCATTTATGTCCAGTTGCTGTAGAACATCTTTGATTACTAAATGTTCATAACCTCCGTTAGGTCCTCTCCAACTGCTGAAGGCATCTGTTAAAAAAGATTGTACAGAAAGATCGCAATAATCGGCTCGATGTTGTTCAGGCAACATCGGTCTAAAGGTGTGCATTATTTTGCTAAGTCCTATCTTAGCAGTTTCGGGAGGCTTTCCTGTTCTAATTGTTTTATGAAGACCCGATTCATATTCCATCATAACTTCCAGTGATTGCCTAACTATTTCAAAGAACACTTGGAAACGCGGTTCCATATCGATGGTCTGTAGATATCTGGGTATATAGTAATTTTTTACTTTTTGACAGTGATATAATTTAGACCAAGTCATGTCACGCAGCTTATCAGAGAAAAATAACATGTGGCACGCGGTATGAAACCAACATAAGGTACGAACCTGATTAAAAATGCGCACGTCCTTGCACGGGACCTTAATAATGGGACGATACACGGACGGAACCTTAGTCTTAAAAATATCACACAGTTGTTTGCGTGTCAGTGATTGGTAATCTTTAATACCTTGTTTGTTTGCTAATGTTTTTAGCTGCTTTACATTGAGACCTCCTTGACTATATGGTCGGCCAAAGCAAGCCAATTCCAAACGCCTAGTACTTTTGTCCATATAAAATTAAGCGATAGATTTTAATATTAAGCGAATGACAATTTTCCTAGTTGATTTCATTATAGGTGTGGTTTTGTTCATAATGGATTTATTAAGCGTTCGTAGTTCGGTATCAGTTACGGTATCGGGAGATGATTGTAATTTAGTTAACAATTGTCTAATATTTGGCTCGTAACTCATCAGTTTCTTTTCTCTGTGTTCTATTACCATCGTCATAATATCTTCAGCCTTCGCAGTACAATATGATAACCCCTTATTTTTACTATCTTTGCATTGTTTATGATCAGGATATACATTGAAATCTATTCCTTGGCTGCACACATGCTTTCTAAAACGTTGTTCTTCTACTGCAGGTAAATCAGAATCAAAATCAAATTCTTGTGTATCGCCATCTATCATATATGGCATAAATGCTATGTCGCGACCAATTAATTTTGAAACATTAGGAACCACGTATTTCTCGGCGTAAGCTGTAATATCAAAGTCATCGCCATATTTCTCCAGCAGTTGCTTGTTAAAATATTCGTCAAAATGACCCGACTGGTCGTTAATATACGCATCTTTGCCGTCAATGTAAATTACGCCAGACATTACTATGTGAAATACTCCTAATTTGTCAGTCATATGAGTTGCTAGAATTCCATGTCCTATGCCAAATTCCGAGGGATTGAAACCAAATAAACCTAATATGGGTTTATCAGGGGTATCAACATGACCATACACGTATAAATAACCATATCTAGGGTATTCTGCAATAGATTTTTGCAATGAGCTGTAATCTTCGGGAAGGACAAATAACGATGTTAATTGTTCCAGTGGATGGTCCTTTACATACCGAACATAACCTGTTTGATACGGATAACATGCTGTCGCTTGAGATTGGCCGTCATTGTATTTGGTTGACAATACTGAATACATATATAATACGGTAGAAAAAACCTCATTATCCTCTTTCGGATAATGAGACTAAACTAAAACTACATTGCTCTTTATAAAGCGGGAACTCCTGGTATAGGTAGGTTGTTGGCACCAACTAAACTAGCACCAATACCGAAACCGGCACCATGACGAGCATGTGCACCGACAGAAGGAGCCAATAAGTCAAGAACAGCAAGTGATGCGGCAGCAGTGACAGCGATCATAACGATTTCTTGCAAGTTCATCTTCCTGCGAGGGATGTAAAAAGCAGCAGCGGCAACAGCTAACCCTTCAACGAGGTATTTGATAGCACGGCGAATGACTTCAGACACATCAGTATTAAGCATATAACATATGAAGTAAAAAAATTTATTCTGAATCTTTCACCAGTTTTATAATGCGTTGACAACTTAAAAACAAATTCCTTATATTGTTAATGTCTAAGACTAAAACCGATTATTTGAAGGAAGATCCAGAACTTAATGGCCAAAGATATGCGGTTGTATCTTTTGTTCACCCTCAAGATAGAGTCCTATTAAAAAATCTCTATTATGTTAACAAATTTCTTGTTCGGGACATTAACCAGCAAATAGTCTCACAAGCTAGCCATATGGCTAAAAAAATGCAAGTAGAAATGCGCAAGAAAATCAGCGATACATTAGATCGACTTAAAATGTCTACCGATGAAGAAGACAAACATCTTCACCGTATCCTAAACGATAAGTTTGGTGATATGCAAATAGATGAAGATGAATTTGTACAGGAATGTCACCGGAAGTATACCTTGGACGAAGAGGATATTCTTGATAAATACAAGATGTTCATATCACAGAATCGTGTACAGGTAGACAACGAATTTGATGATGCACACGGGAACGAAACTAGCGTTCACGGTATGAAGATCCGCGGTTCGTATCAAAGTTATAACGAAGCTGCCGAAAGGTGTAAATATGTCCGTGATAATATTGAACCGGCTATCCACGCTTATGCCGTAAGTGTCGGTACATGGTTCCCTATAGACTTCGAAGCCGATGAAATTCAAGATCAAGATTATATGTTGCCTGCCCTGAACGAACTTATGGGTAAATATCATGAAGGTATGCGTGCTAAGGATACGCATTACATGGAACGCAAGCGCGAAATGTCGGAAAAAACTCAAAATGATCCCAAGTCTAGAATCCAAGAACGTCTACGAAAAAGCAAACATCAACGTATCAAGAAAGATATTGAAGAGTTTAAGAGATTGCAGGATGGTACAGATGTTCAAGAAGCTAAAGATCTTAAACTTCGTGAAAAACAGGCTGCTAAAAATGCCAAATCATTGATTGCCAGCGAAGAAAGCAGTGGAAAGAAAAAGAAGAAAAAGACTAAGACTAAGAAAAGTACCGTTACCGTTACAGAAGCAGAACAAAGTAATTAAAGAAGAAATATGTAATTCACCGTTCACACGTTAACAGTTTCAGACATGTAGAGCCAGTGCCTTTCGGTAGTTGCGATGTGCCACATCGAAAAGCCTCAGGTTCCGCTCTCGGATATCATGGACATGCGGAGGCACATCGGCAAGAGCCACCTGTTGCTCAGACTTGGTAAACTTAAGCACAGTCTTGCACTTGCAACCCTTGACCGGAGTGTCCGATGCGTAAAGTTCTGGGTAAGAGAGATAGTTTCGAAGACACAAGTCCGCATGAGAAGTTTCCTTCCCATGCAGATTCATCTGCACGCGATTGATGTCCGCGAACCCAAGAATGGTATCGCTGTCCTCTTCGCGGATAACCTCGAACTGATACATCAGACAGAGCAGACGATGGTCGTTGCGAATCTTCTCAACGCGCTCGGCTTCAATCTCTTCGGCCTTCTTGTTAGATAGTGACATATTGTTGTTAGACGACATGGGTGAAAGCATTATAGACACTAGTGTAAGATTGGTATTTTTCATTTTTTCCCGCTCACAGCGAATATCTACAAAGTACAAAGTTTAAAAGTTTAAAGTTTATACACCGCCGCCATATCTAATTATATTATATTTACTTCTTCTGCTTGTTGGGTTGAACGGGAATGATTGTTCCGTCCGGAGCACGCTTTGCGTTAAGCACACGCTGATTGTACTGCTTACGTTTACCTGCCCTACCCTGAAGTACCTTTTTCTTTTCTTGTGGTTCTACCTTTGGCGTTGTAGCCTTAACTTTACCTGCTTGTGCGAGACCTCCATGTGCCATATTGTAATCATCAATCCAATTGGAGAGAGAACGTATATTTCATTTTTCCTTTAAAAATTGATCCCATAATATTACTAATGGAGTTCGATGTTCCTATGGAAAAAACATATGTTATGACTGATTGCACTGAAGATACGCTAGATGAAAGCGGAGAATTTGACGATGATGTAGAACTGATGTACGCAGAGGAAGATGAGAAAGAGGAGGAAATCCTTCCTGAATTTAATATAACGATTGACGTGGCAGCACTTAACCGAAAACCCAAACTGAAAGAAGCTATTATAACCGCTTTAGATCCGGAGGGTAAAATGGAAAATGTATCCGATGAGTTAATTGTTGAAATGATCAACACGTTGCCAGAATTGCGCCAACAATACAGTCTAATCTTCTACGAACTAGACAAATGTGCTGAAATGGAAGGAGAGCAATCTTATACTCCTTCTATTGTTGACGTTACGGATGTAGAGGAACTTCAATTGATAGAACAAATGACCGGTTTTAGAGAATCATCTGATGGCGTTGCGCACATATATGCTCATTTGAACAAGGCCAGCAAGGATATTATTTACGGAAACCCTAAAGTGAGAATGATATTGTGTCGTATGAATCCTAAATCTATCACCGATGAGCTGGTGTCGTCCATGCTAAGATAATTTTATTATCTTATAAATAATGCCAAAGCCTATTAAGTTGCTTGTCAAAGTTAAAAAGCCTAAGAAATCATCCAAAACGACAGTTAAAGTAACTGAGGTTAAAGTAGCTAAAATCAAACCAGCTGTAAAAACAGTAGAAACACCTGAGCCTATAATTGCAATCGAAGTAGCGGAAATTGAGCCTACTTTGGTACCGTTGTCTGACAAACGTATTGTCAAGGAAATAGAGCAGGGAATAGAGTATATTACTAGGAAGCGTAACATAAATGAGACGACAGAGGCTGAATCAACACAGACACTGACTGCAGATGATGTTCCAATAGAATCAACTATAGTGAAAGAAGACATTGACGTTATCCAGAAAATGAGCACCAAAGCCCGCAGACTTAAAAAAAGGGCCGAGGCTGCTGAAAAGAGGAAAAAAACAAATAAAGCAGCTGAAGATGAAGATGAAGATGAAGTTGAAAACGCAGACGAGGACGATGGTTTTATGACTCTTAACGAGGAACAGAAGGAAGCTTTAATGGACAAATTAGAAGATAAAAAATATCACCTGAAAATGCAATATAAAAAAGCAACGAGCGACACACAGAAGAAAGAGGTTAAAAAAGAATACGAGGAAGTGAGCAGATTATTGGCCAATGTCAAAGAATGTGACGCATGGGACAGAATCAACCATAATAAGAAAGACAATAAAAAACTACGCGCCGAATTTAAGAAAAAATACAAACGCTTACGTATCAATGATTTCCAGAAGATTATTGACCTTACCGCACCAAAAAAAGACCGCAAGCCAGATGAAAGCACAGAACGTATATGGCATCGTTCGAAAGAAGTTATATTCAAAGGGAAGAAATACAGAAAGGCTCCGCAAGAAAAACAGGACAAGTTCAAGAAAAAAATGGCACTGAAACCATTACCCAAAAACATAAAGAAGGACATGTCGAAGAGGAAGGAAGGTAATATAAATGCATATCATCTACACAGTAACAATCCACAAGCTATTCATGGTTATCAGAGGTACGATCCATTGAATTATAGGGGTAATTATGTATATTAATGATAGCGCATAGGATATTGATATATGCACCATGTTAGATAGATATTAAAGAGTTCCACATATCTTTGTTAATGGAGTATTGTGTAAAGGCGATGGAAGAAGGTTTCGTTAAAATAGATGATCGATATGAATTAAGTGCATACGTCATCGAGGATTTAAAAAATATATTGTTAGCATCTCTGCGCCAGTACAGTACGCAAATTAATGGCGCTGCAAAAGTACCGAAAGTAACGAAGGCGCAAAGTAATGATGGAGTACAGAAACGTAAGCGCAACGGATACAACTGTTATATCAAATATCGTTTTGAACAAGCTAAACTCGAAGAAGGGGAAGATTACAAAAGCCAAGCCCAGATGGCGGAGTTTTCGCGTTCATGGGGAGTTTTACCAGAAGATGAGAAAAAGAAATTTAAACAGATGGCTGACGACTACAACCGCGAAAATGGCGCGGATATTCGCAAGAAAGGACGGGGAGGTAAGAGACGCGTCACTGGATACAATATTTTCTATCGTGACAATGTTGATCGTATCATTCAAGATATCAAAGAAAATAATGAAGATATTACTACAATGAAAGCTGTTGGTCGCGAATGGCACAGCCTGGGTCCTGAAGGGCATGAATTGTGGAAACGCAAAGCACGGGATGAAGATAAGGAAGTGGTAGAGGAAGAATAATTTTTAATCCAAAATTAGTCTGATATCCATGTTGGTGATGGTGTAGGGTAAAGTTACTTTACCAGCATAATGGGTTGAAAATCTAGACACTGTATTGTTTTTGGCTTTAGCTTTGGATTTGGAACGTTTGGCTTTGGCTTTGGATTTGTTCAGTCTGAGGTTGGGACATTTGCTTGACAATGTGTTGTATGTGCCGGGTTCTGTGACCATTTTGACAAGTAATTTACTTATAATATGATATACAACCTGCTTATGTGTTCGAACACCCTCACAATCTTTTAAACGTTCAGAGAGATATTTGGCAGAATTGGGATTCATTTTGATAATTTTGTCTGAGATTTTAAACGTTTCCAAAATTTCAGGTAACAAGTAATTGATAACAATACAGGATTTTTCTTCTGTGTCAAAATCCTTAAGATAAGCACTGTTCATTCGGTCAAGTAACGGATTGGTAATATTGTCAGCATCATTAAAGCTTAAAATAAATGTCATGCCGGATAAATCTAAACCAATACCAAGATAGTTGTCGTGAATATTATTGTTGGTTAAGGGATCAAATGCATGCGTAAGGTAACCATAAATTTCAATAGCATTTTCAGGGGCAACTTTGTCTATCTCATCAAGATAGACAACACAATTAGGTCCATGTTCCGCCAATATATTAGCAAACACTCCGCAATGGGCACCTTTCCAGTAACGGGCAGTACCATTAAAAAAAGTAGAATCCTTCAATCCACCTAACGACACTTGATGAAAAGGTAAACCTAGAGCCTTTGATAGGCCATTAGTCACCAGAGTTGTTTTTCCTATGCCTGAGGGGCCGCATAATCCCAGTACTTGCTGTCTGTTAATCCCAAGGGCTCTTCCTGTGAGATATTCTATCATGGTATCCTTGGTTGATTGGTGTCCATATGTACTATTTTCCATGGTGTCCCATACATCATTTAAATATGACAGCATGTCGTCTTGTGTATTAAATCCTTTATCTATTGTTGGTATTTTGTTGCTAGAACATTGGTTATATATTGCTACAATCTGTTCCACAGCACTTAAACAGCTAGAAAAATTACCCTCATCACGCTCATAATGTAACAGTAATTTGTTACAATGTGCCGCGTGTTCAACTGTCATATTCAATTCATTGATTTGTTCCCTGATACTGTCCAGAGGATGAGTCGTAGTAAAAGCAATATCATCTAACATTGGGACATCAAAAGGGTCACTATCATTATCATTATAACGTTCGTTATTTCTATCGCTATCGTTATTGCTATCGTTATTGCTATCGTTATTGCTATCGTTATAACTGTTGCGTTCGCTATTGCTATAGCTATCGCTGTGTTCGTTGTTTGCATCGTACATCAGTTCAGGTTCAGGTTCAGGTCTTGTTCTGGGGCTTCTCCATACCCTTTTTACTTTTTTTGCTTTTTTACTTTTTTTACTTGCTGCAGGAGATTCTTCGTCACGAGCTCTTTTACGCTGACGTAAGGCAGGCTTATATGTATCATTGATAATCTTTTGTATCTCTTTTGTATAACCAGACATATTATCATTTGAATCATATCATTTTTGTTTTTTGTATGAAAAAAATGATATTGGAATTATAATATAATGTCCCTCATTCACACAATAGAACAAGGTGATGATGTAACCAGCATAAGGAGTGTTAGATTTACAATCTGGGCTCCAGAAGCCATATTGAAAGAGTCCGTTGCTCATATTTATAAACATGTAGGTAAGGGTGATTCAAATGGAACGTTGTCAGATCCAAGGCTAAGTGCTACCCATAAATCAAGAAATGCGGTTACACTTCTGCCTATCAAGAAGGATCATGGTAACTGGGGTCATTGCAAACTTGCTAAACCAGTATATCATCCTATATTATTTACCAAAGTTACTGATATCCTCAAGGCCGTTTGTGCTGAATGTGGTTCTATCAGGGGTGGTAGCGACGAAAGATTGAAAAGACAGGTCGCTGGTATTATCGCTAAAGACAAAACACGTGCTGTGATTGGATTGCGTAAATCCAAAAAACACGAATGTGTTGAATGTGGAGCTATGTTTCCTGATATTGTCAATGACAATGCTAACCAAGTTCTTGGTGTAGCTTTTGTTTACAAAGACACAGAGAAAGGTGGTAAAGCACCACCTGTTCCCGTTTCAGCCGAGAAGGTTCATGAAATCTTGATGAAAATCAGCGATGAGGATTGCAAGATTCTTGGTTATGACCCTGAACATTCCCGTCCTGAATGGATGATTATTACAATTTTGCCCATTTGCCCTCCTATCATTCGTCCTTCCGTCATTACAGATGATGGCAAGGTCCAAGATGATGATTTGACACTGTCATTGCACAACATTTTGAAGTTCAATAACTTAATCAAGGCTGAGTTGGAAAAAACCAAGGACGAGCAGAAGGATTTGGAAACATATGTGAAGACGCTGCAGCTTCAAGTGGCAGCTCTTATCGATAACAGAACCAGTGCATATAATACGGTGTGCAACCGTTCACACAGACCTCTAGCTACAATCAAGGACCGTCATAACGGTAAAAAAGGACGTGTTCGAGGAAACATTGAAGGTAAACGTTGCGACAAAACAGCACGTACTGTTATTACAGCTGATCCGTTTATTAGCTGTCGTGAAAAGGGTATCCCTTACGAAGTGTGCATGATTATTACCTTCCCTGAAATCGTTAGCAGGTATAACCGGCATAGTTTGAGAGAATTGGTTAACAATGGCGCACATAAATATCCAGGTGCTAACGAAATTAAATTACCTGGTCATACATCTCCTATTAACTTGTCATTTCTCAGTAAAACCGAACGAGAACAACTTCAACTACCGTATGGTACTACAGTGAATCGCCACTTGCTTAAGGGTGATATTGGTATGAGTAACAGGCAGCCCACTCTACACAAGATGAATATGATGGCTCACCACTTGGTTCCACTGCCAGGAATGACATTTAGGCACAATGTTAACATTACCGAGCCCTATGGTGCTGATTTTGATGGTGATGAAATGAATTTAATTGTTGCCAGGCATAGAATGACTGTTATTGAGCTCAAGAGATTGGCTCTTAGTTCTACACAATTGGTGTCACCGCAATCGAACAAACCAGTAGCAGGCGCTGTTCAAGATACCGTACTGGCCATGTGTCGCGCCAGTAGTGAAAACGTATGTGGTTATGCACCCGATGAAAAACGTTACCTAAACTACCGCGACTTTATGCATCTCAGTGGTTGGATCACTAAAAACATCGGTGTCAACCCAACTCCTGATGCTCAGGGTTGGTCTACACTCGACATTATCGACAAGATTCTCCCATCCATTTCTGTCAAACGCAAAACCAAACTGTTTGGCGAAGAGTTAACATTAAGAATTGAAAATGGCAAGATTCAACGTGCTGAAAAGGGAAAAAGGCAACCGGCTTTCATGAACGATACCGGTTTGCTTAAAAAGTCCCGCGGTAGTCTTTTGCACACAGCTTGGAAAGATTTTGATCA
>Ga0136555_1000220_pt1 | contig 23819 bp, 32 predicted proteins | sample AntRauTorckE5432_FD_104927 | JGI IMG/M metagenome (GOLD analysis project Ga0136555, IMG submission 104927) | Saline lake microbial communities from Rauer Islands, Antarctica - Metagenome Torckler E5 #432 | ecosystem: Environmental > Aquatic > Non-marine Saline and Alkaline > Saline | place...
AGCAAAAAAATCTATTTAATATGCCTGAATTAGCAGAAGTAAAATTAATGGCTGACTTTGTCAATAAAGCAAATTCTTTAGTAAAAGAATTTAAGCATGTTGCAGTCAATCCCAAAACAAAAGTTAAAACTGATTTATCTTGTCTTGAAAGAAAAGATTTTATAATGAGATCTCAGACAAGAGGAAAGGAACTTCGGATTACATTTTATGATAAAGAAGAAAATATCATAGCACCCGAAGGAAAAAATTCTCTTTATTTTGCAATGGGAATGAGCGGTAATTTCTCTTTTATGGCAAATAATGGAGATCTATTGGAGACTGTCAAAACAGCATCTGATATTAAACACATTAAAATCTCATTCATTTCTGAACAAGGATTATTAGTGATGCATGATATGAGAAATTTTGGTAAATGGAGATGGGATTCGAATTGGAAAGATTCAAGAGGTCCATGTCCTTTTCATGAGCATAAAGATTTCAGATCTCATGTTTATGAATTACTCAACCATCCAAGAAAAAAGAAGCTCAGTATCAAACCATTAAATGAGATTTTAATGGACCAATCTTATTTTAATGGTATTGGTAATTATTTGAGAAGCACCATACTTAATAGACTTGATGTAAACCCATTCCAAACATTTGCAAATTTATCAGAAGAAAAGCAAGAAGAATTACTTACTCTTTGTCATGATATACCTTCTATGGCTTATGCTGCAGGTGGAGGAGAATTCTATACATTCAAAAATCCAGCTGTTGCGCAAATTAAAAAAGAATATAAAATGATTGATATTTTAGATTGCTATGGGAGAAAGGATTTAGACAATGTTACATTTATAGACGATAAATCAAGAAGGCGATTCTGGTTTGATAAGAAATGGTATCATGTAGATTTAACTCAAAAATATTTGAAATCTTTAAAGAAATAATCCACTTATTCCTTGTTTATTAACTGAAAATTTCGTATATTGTAATATGAAACATGTACTATTTGACTTTGATGATGCACTCGACCGTACAGATGTACAAGCGTTTGCTAAGCATCTTATGGAAAGGGATGATGTTATCCTATGGATCTGTACTGCAAGGACTCACGCATATGCTGTGAACCCTACATGGAATGACGACTTATATAAAGTCGCTGAAGAACTCAATATTCCAAAGTCAAATGTTTTAATTACAGATGGCGAAGCCAAGCATGTTTTCTTAAAAAGAATCAATCAGGATTTTATATGGTTATTAGATGACGACTGGGAAACAGTTGATACATTAAATGACTCAGATTTAGATATCGTTGGTATCAAATCAAGATTCTATTCTGATTGGGAAAAAGATTGTAACCAATTAATTAAATAATATGAGCATTAACACTTCAGAGGGTAATTCAAGATACCTAGGAATAATTAGACCATTTGCAGAAGAAGTAATTGAGTTCGGAACTGAAAATCAAAGTGAAGTTCTAATCAATGAAGGTTTCTTCATGCGAGATAACTTGCATGCTGTTGCTGAACGCTATGGAGCAGGTTCAATATTCCCAATGGCATCGGAAAAAATAATTGAAATAGTTAATATAGCATTTGACGGTGAACTGAGAGTAGAATCAAAAGCTGCTCAGGATATCAATGATGGAACTGATGTTAAAACTGCATTTGTGCAGACTAACCAAAATTCAAGATATTCTTCAATCTCAGGATTAAAAGGAAAATGTGCGGGTATACGTGCAATTGCTATTCATGATTATAGTCAAGTAGTAAAATTTAAATACTTGGTAATTCCAAGTGAATGTATTTTAAATGATCTTGGAGAAAGACAAGATTCAATCAGTATCAATTATGATTCTGAAGGTGAAATATCAATAGACTCATTCTATTGGTCAACTCAATGCTCATTCTATGATTTCTGTATGTTACCAGAGACAGCATTCATTCATAATTTTCTAAAGAATGAAGAGATCAGAAAAACAAAATTAACTCAAAGAAGAACTCGCATTTTTAAAGAAACTAAAAACTACATGATAGAAAATCAAGTTTCTTTAACTGCAACGTTTGAAAGTAAGTTAATTCCTATGGCAGAAGCATTTTATAATACTAAGGAATGCAATAATGAATATAAAAATTTCACTCCAGAGCAAGTATCTGAATTATCTCAATTAAGTATTGAAATACAAGAAACAAAAAGATTGGAAGAAAAATCTAAAATCTATGATAGTTTAATTTCTATTTGTAGTGAAAATACAGTTTCTTCTTATGTTGAGTTATTAACTGTATACTTCGGAGATAAAACAAAAGCAAAAAACTCTTCTTGGTTCTCTGCTTATGATGGATATTACTTTGGGGAAGAAAAAACTAAAATCATAAAAGATATTCTAGAGATCAACAAAGAGAATAGAAAAATAGATCAATTCAAAGAGCTTAGAAATGTTATCAGAAAATTCCATATAACTTCAATTACAGAACTTGAAAGAGAAAAAATATATCCTGCTTCAAGATTAAAAAAGAATTATGATAACAACTCTTTCTATTTTGAGAATATAATTCCAGATTGGAAAGATCAAGTCGAATCTTTATTTATAGAAAACAAAAGATAATGAATATATTTTATTTAGACCAAAATCCATACATGGCTGCTGAATATCATTCAGATAAGCACTGTGTAAAAATGATTCTTGAAACTGCCCAGATTCTTATGACTAACTATCATAAGTTTCAGGGCTATGACAAGAAAAAAGAATTTACAGAAGATTATATTATGAATCATTTTACAGAATTCCCAAGACAAGAAGATGGAATTCCAAAACCATATGGAATGACTCATATAAACCATCCATCTACTATCTGGGCTCGATCTTCTATTGGTAATTTTATGTACACATTAAGATTAGGACAGCATCTTTGTGTAGTTTATGAAAGCCGATATAAAAAGCAGCATGCTTGCGGTCCTATATTTAAATGGATTGAGGATAGAATTGCTAATATCATGAGACATTTAGGAGAATGGGATATTACTACTCCAGCTCTAGCAATACCTAAAGAGTTGCATAATGAAAATTATGTAAATCAACTTTTAAAATCAGTAAATACTGCAGTAACAAAATCAAAATATGTTAATGCATATCGAGCTTATTATATTTTTTATAAGAAAGATATCAATGTCTGGGCACATTCTGATAAACCTTTATGGCATCCTTCCATAGAATTAATAAACGAAAAAATAGAACAAAATGGAAATCGAGAACTCATCAATAATTAAAGAAGCATTCTTTGTAGCACGATATACAGGAAATCCAAAGTTAATTGTAACTTTTAAAAATGGATCAGTGTATTGTTATTCAGGTTTATTTGAATCTGAAATAGAAGAATTTTTTGAAGCAGAATCGAAAGGGCAATTCTTAAACAGAGTTGTTAAGATGAAAGCTGATAGTCAAAAGTTGTAATATATAAAAAAAGAATACTTAACATGAGCTTAACTAATTTTTCAGATCATCAGAAAAAAGAAATTACTAAAAATCCTCATTTACATTTAGACAAAATTGATCTAAGTGAATCTGATTATTATTACTCTCCAATTGGTTCAACACCAAACGGAATCTATGAATGGAATGGCTTATCTGATGAATCATTCAGAATAGTTGATATCTCTGCTTTATTTGAGGATGAAGATTTCAGATCTAGGTTAGCAACTGAACTTTTTGAGAATAAAATAAAAATTGAAGTAAATGATGAAGCCTCTTTGAATAGAGCATTAATTGAATTATACGACCAAACTTTAGGTTATGGTCTTTCATTCACATTATTAAATGTGGAAGAATTTAACAAAGAATTTTTATACTATAATGCGAAAAGAAAGAATAGAACATAAAATAGAAATTTTTAGTGAGATTGTAAAATCCATTTCCGATATGTCAGTATCACAAACTATTAAGGTAGGTTGTATTGCTGTCAAAAAAGATTTCACTAAAATTGGAGCAATTGGATATAATGGCAGATATCCAGGCTGCCCTATTAATCCTGAAACAGGTGGAGAAGAAAAATCTTTAAAACCAGGAGAATCAGGATTTACTCATGCCGAAATTAACATGGTTGCAAAATTTAAGGAAATTGATCCTGAAAACTATTTTGTAATCCTAACTCTATCTCCTTGTGAAGCATGCTTACAAGCATTGTTAATTCAAGGATTTAGAGATATTTATTTTTTACAAGCGTATCGGGAAACTCAGCATCTCGAAGATATATCCAATAACGTTAAAGATTTAATAGTTGGGGATATATCACAAATGGCTGAAGATATTGTTAGAGAGCACAAAGTAAAACGAAGAAAATTATGATGGGAGAATATGCATTTACAAGCACTGGGATGACTGGTAACCAAAACCAATCCCTTTTAGAACAGTTTTCAACTAACTTGTCAGAAATGGCAAAGAATGGGTTATTAGATCCTGTTAAATGTAGAGACGAAGAAATTAATAAAGTATTAAAAATACTTTCAAGAAGAAAGAAAAACAATGCTCTTTTATTAGGTGATCCAGGAGTTGGTAAATCTGCAATCGTAGAAGGACTTGCGCAAAAAATAGAAGACAAAGAATGTTCTCCATTTTTACATGATAAAGAAGTTAGGATTCTTGATATGACTTTAATCATTGCTGGAACTAAATTCAGAGGTGAGTTTGAAGAACGATTAACAAAAATTATGGACGAGGTGAGAGATAATCCGAGCCTAATCATTTTCATTGATGAGATCCATACTATTGTTGGAGCGGGATCTGCTGCAGGGTCGATGGATGCTGCAAATATAATTAAACCTGCTTTGGCAAGAGGTGAATTCCAATGCATTGGAGCAACTACTAATGAAGAGTACAAAAAACATTTCAGAACAGATAAAGCTTTAGATAGAAGATTTCAATCAGTGAAAGTTGAAGAACCTTCTGCAGAAGATACTCTTATAATTCTACAAGGATTAAAAGAAGATTACGAACTGTTCCACAAAGTAAAATATACGCAAGCAGCTCTAGAAAGAGCAGTTGATCTTTCAGGAAAATATATTAATCAAAGATTCTTCCCAGACAAGGCAATTGATTTAATCGATGAAGCAGGGGCTTCTAAGAAGGTTGATGTACAAGTACCAACATCACTTGCTGAGTTCGAATCTAAGATCGAAGAAGCAAAAGAGCAAAAAATGAAAGCTGCTGAAGCAGAAGATTTTGTTACTGCTGCAAAATTCAGAGACAAACAAAAACTTTTAAAAGAGCAATATCAATCTCAACTTAACGGATGGTTCGAAAAACTAAATAATAAGGTTTACAAAATTGAAGAAAAGGATATAGAAGAAATTATTGCTGCACAAACAGGTATTCCTGTAAGCAAATTAAACCAAAGCGATAGGGACCGTCTAATCAAATTGGAAGAATTCTTAGGGTCAATTGTTATCGGTCAAGATGATGCAATTGTAAAGATCTCTAAATCAATTAGAAGAAATCGTTTCGGACTTCGAGATGAAAGTAAACCAATAGGATCATTCTTATTTACAGGTCCAACCGGAGTTGGTAAAACATTCCTAGCAAAAAATATTGCAAAACATATATTCGGATCTGAAAAGAAATTAATCAGAATCGATATGTCAGAATTCCAAGACAGAATCGATTCTGGTAAACTTGCCGGAGCAGCTCCTGGATATGTTGGATATGAAGAAGGTGGTAATCTAACAGAGAAAGTAAGAAATAACCCTTACTCTGTATTATTACTCGATGAAATTGAAAAAGCTCATCCAGATGTATTTAATACTTTCTTACAAGTTTTAGACGATGGTATATTAACTGATAACAAAGGAGAAACAGTTTCATTCAAAAATACTATTATTATCATGACTTCTAATTTAGGTATTTCCAAATTACAAGATTATGCTAAACCATTAGGATTTACAGATGATGGAGATGACCAAGGTGAAGCTCTTAAAACTGAGATCATAAATGGTGAATTGAAAAAGTTCTTTAGACCTGAGTTCTTGAATCGTTTGGATGATACCGTTATATTCAATTATCTTAGTGAAGAGAACATCTTAGAAATCACTAATAACGCCTTAAAAGACTTGGTAGAAAGAGTTTCTACAAAAGGTTTCAAATTAACAATAAAAACTAAGGCTAAGAAATTAATTGCTAACAAAGGGTATGATAAACTGTTTGGTGCTAGACCGCTAAATAGAGCGATAGCAAATTTAGTTGAATCTCCAATTACTGATGAAATTCTTAAGAATGGATATGAATCTGGAGAAATCACAATTAAAACTAAAACGAAAAAGGGTGAAGAAGAATTAGACTTCATGTTTGACTGTAATTAAACTTTTCACTAATTAATTTATATTATTATAAATCATTAAATACTTAACAATGAACCCAACACCAAGAAGAATAACAGCATTACAGAGATTAGAAACTCAATTAAAATCTAAGAAAAAACCAGCAAAAGAAGGAAATGGTATAGTTGAACTTACAGTTAATGATGTAAAACGTATCAAGAAAGAAATTGCTACTCTTAAAGAAAGAGTATGATCCATACTGTAACTTTAAATCACTATAAGGAATCTGACTTTTCTTTAATTAAACATCAATTCAATGTTAGCTTTTATAATTCAGTTTTAAGACAAATTGAATTTTGGAAAACTCAAGAAGATGTAAAAAGTGTCTCCGGTCCTTTAACCAATGATAAGGGAACTGTCTTATTATTCAATGTACAGAATAAAGATAATTCCATTATTACTATTACAGAGTATTACAAAATAAACAAACAATAATGGGAGCAGAAAGAGAAATTAATATCACTGAATTTTCAGATGATTATTACACAGAACCTAAAAAGAAAAAATCTAAGAGAGTAAAAGTTGATAATCATTGGGAATCTGAATTGGCGACTACTAAGTCCATTCCTAAAAAAACTCATTTCAATTCTCCTGGAATTGGATTTAGTAAAAAATATAGTTCACATGTACCAGCATCTTCAGGATCAATGATTTTTAATGGTACAGATAATAGTAATCCTTGGGAACAAAATAATAATTTTGGTCAGTGGCCAACCCAAGATTGGCAGACATGTACTCTTAATACATTTAATACTGATCCTAATTTTTATAACTCAATCACAATACAAAACAATACATTTATGAAAAATAAAATAGAATTTAATAGTCTCGTAGGCTACAAAAAAGAAGACATTAAAGTACAAGTAGTTAAAGATCAGGTTCAAATTACAGCAGAACGAGATATTATAGATGGTTATGATTTTCAGAAATCAGGATTAGTCCCGGCAGATGAAAAACCTAACGTGGAAATAGCAGTTACATTCAATGAAGAAACTCATGATGGAAAAAAAGTAAAGGTATCTTTTTTAAATGGACTCTTAAGAGTTGAAATTCCTTTAAGAGAAGATATTACAACAGACGTTGAGATTCAATAACTTAGGATTTAATTCTAAAAATAATTTCATTTAAAGGTGACGGTGTAAAAGCTGTCACCTTTTTTGCTTTATAAATACTTTATATAAAACAAAATAATGACTATGATTGACAAGATGCACTCCGAATTAAGTGACTATCAAAAAAATAGATTCAAGGATATTGAAACATACTTTGAAAAACTTTTTTGTAACTTGTATAATCTTTACTCAAATAATAGGAATAAGTTCTATAATATGATTAGAGAAAATTCAAAAGATGAAAACCAAATCCTTGATCTAATTAACCAAAGTATAATCCATTACTCATCTATCGAAAAATATGAGGAATGTCACCAACTCTTAGAAATAAGGGTTGACGTTTCAACTAATATTAAAAAAATATTTAACCAATAAAAAAAGGGAATCGTAATTGATTCCCTTTTCCTTTCTTTAGAGTAAGTTAATTTTAACTTGCAGCAGGTGGATTGATAATGCCAAACAAATCTCTTAATAATTCATCTGAACCTGAATCTGAATTCTTCATTAATGCAATTGCTTGTTCTGCATCAGCAGAAGCATCAACATCAGATGTCCCTGGAGTTCCAGGAGTTCCAATGAAATAAAAAGCTGATGTATAATCTAATGGAGCGTCAACTCCAGCGTTTTCTCCAACGTTCTTAGTAACAAATAAATTACTTGCCCTATCATATACAATTACCCATTTAAAAGCGTTCTCTGCTGTTGCAGTAATGTCTACGCCGCTTGGATATAACCATGAATGAATTCTTTGCATTTTTAATTCAGCCTTAACTCTTTTATAAGTTGAAATTGCTTCCGCTTCTTGTGCTGAAGTAAAACCTGAATAATTCTTGTACCAAGTTGAAGTTATTTTTTGTTCATCAGTAGCCGATAATCTTTTCAAACCATCAGGTGCTGTCATGTCTAATGCGAGAATCGTTTTTGATCCTGCACCTAAAGCTAAATCATAGAAAGTACCAGAGTCGTTTAAGAACTCTAGTTCTAATCTATCATCTGCTAAATTCTCATTTAATTGAGCTATTCTTTCTGCTCTTGTTGCCATTTATAGTAAATATGTTTTTTATATTTATTATGAACTTGTACTATTATTATGAATCCTGAAGATTATACTTAATGTCACTTGCTTTAATTGGAAATAATTTGATTGGTTTAATTCCACTGATATTTCTTAATTGCAATTCAGATTTTTCTTCATTAATAGGATCATTATATAATACTCTATTTGAGAAAAATCTCGACAAAGATACCTTTCCACTTTCAGTAATTTTTGTACATCTTCCGTATATAACTGTACAGAATCCATTTGAATCTTGAACATATCCGTAATCTTGTCCTACTTGCACTTTATTTCCGAGTGCATCTTTTAAATTTACATCTTCCATTTTTATGAGTTTATTGGTTTATATTGATTTCTCCATTTTAATAATGCCTGTTCTTTTGCTTTTGCTTCAACCATATAATCAATATCCAATCCATAGTTATTAAATTCTTCATGTAAGTATTCAGCATGCGCTCTTGCCATTCGTCCTGAATTTGCATCCTCTTCCAAAGTCGAAGACGCCACATGTACTACTGGATTGTAACCTTTCCATGTATCATAACACATCTTAACTGCTTCCTCTTCAGATTGATCTGAGTGGCAAAACCTATGATGTAAGTAATCAAAGCAAATAGGTATTTCAATTAATTCATGTAAATATTTTAAGTCGAGAGCCGAAAACATATTAGGACGGTCGTCATTCTCGATATTTAATCTTGACTTTGTACCTTCATCTAATTTATCCCAGTTTTTTGCAAATCTTTCTAATGAAGATTTTTTATCTCCAAAAGCTCCACCTACATGAATATTGATAGGATTAAAATGTGATCTTGATAATCCCATCTCATCCATTAATCTTGATTGAAAATCTAGACCTTTAATAGTTTTTTCTACAACTGCATCAGTTTTTGATGCAAGTACATTATAAGGGCCTGGATGAAATGATAATCTAATATCTAATTTCTTAGAGATCTCACCTATCTGTTGCATTTGTTTTTGAATAGTTTCCCATAAAGGTAATTCTTCAAGCTCGTAAAGATGCTCAAGAGTAAACATTATAGAACTCATTCGATAGAAATCTATATTATGTTCATGATTCCAATAAAGTACTTTTTTCAAAGCAACTAAATTATTTGAGATGCGCATACTTAAATCTGCCAATACATTTTCTCTGCTTTCAGTTTTACATCTCTTTAAAAAGCTAGTTTGCTGCATGCCTTTATTAACAGTATATCCTTCTTCTTTGAGAACGGTATTAATACATGCATAACCATATCTTGATTTAGACATATAATTTTTCTCTTAATTGTTCAACTTCGATAGTAGATCTACCTTTTAGTATTTCAGACTTCGGAGTCATAATTTTGAAATCCCATTTAGATATTTTTTCTTGTAGTGCTTCATAAATTACATCTACATTTAAAAATTGTTTAAAATTCTGTTTAGGAACAGAGCATTTTAAAACATATGCTTCTTCATTTGACAAGTTCACCATAATCTTCATAGTGAATAAATCTTTTTCTTTTGCAATAAAATACATATTGTCATGATTACCATGACCTACTGGGTATACTTTCATATTATTTGCGTTTAATTATAATACAATATACGAAAAAATTCTGAATAAACAAAGGAAAAGTTAAACTAATCTACATTAGATATATAAAATACTAAACGATATTTAAACCCAAATACTTAAATTAATTTAAATTACAAATTTTATGGCTGAACAAACACAACAACAACAACAAAAAAGAGAGGCGAGAATTATTAACGCCCAAGAATTTACTGATTTCTTAAATCATTTCTTATTTAACTCAGGACTTTATGTTTCAACTACTTTAATAGATGATGCAAAAACTGAAACTGCACCTTCTACGCATGGTGTGAACATTATCTTAAATCAAGGTGCTGTAAATACAAAAGATGAGATCTTAGGTGCATTGAATACTTATTGTAACAAAGTAGAACTTGTTGCATCAAAGGAACTAGGGTTAGTTGCAAAATGTGAGTTATTAGTTGGAGTAGAATCTAACTTACCAAAACCACAACAAGAACAACCTGCAGCAAAGAAAGTAAAGGATCAAGATGAATCTCCTGAAACTGAGGGATAAGTTAAAAACACTTATTTTATAAAAATTTAAAGCTCGACTATTTGTCGGGCTTTTTTTGTTTGATATATATTATAACAAAGATTCAAATAAATAAAAAAAATATTTCTATCATAGATGAGTAGAAAAATTCAAAGAAAACAATTAAACGTAGATTTATCAGAAGGTAGAACTACTTCAACAGGTCCAGGAGATTACGGAACTATAAATGTATCAGGATTAAATGATTCAGATCAATTAGAAGATGCTTTTCATAAATTAGAAGTAATTATTGATAAATTATCACCTGCAACTCCTCCAGGCTTAGGTGATGCAGCGCTTTCATTAGCTTCAGGATTACAAATTAATCCAATAACACCAACTGGATATGTTAGCTCAGGATTAATTGCTAATGGAGCACTAACTCCAGTATCTGTAAATAATATTTTAAGAAATGCAACCTCATATTCTTTTAAAGTTACTGGGTTGCCTGCTGGCAATACAGATACATCAGATACAGGATATGCTTGGGATGCTGATTCCGGAACATTATCAGCAATTTTAGATTCTGATTCTGCTTCTGAAGCACAAAGAACGTTTACAACTGGAAATGATGTCGGCACTTCAACTTCTACAAACTCAGCTTTAGTATTATCGATAGATGCTGAAAAGGATTATTTTTCAGGAGAAGCCGGCAAGGAAGGATTTTGGAATGCTTTTACATCTTCAATTAATGTAGATCCTTCTTTATTAAGTGGCACATTAAGTCCAAGTGTCGTACAACATTTATTAGAGATTACGCATTCAGTAACGGGTGGACAAACTTTTCAATTTTATATAGAGAATTCATCATTCCCAACTATAAGCGGAACATCTGCATCTGGTGATATGACTGAAATTGTTTCAGGTGTAGCAACATTCCAAGAATCAGATAATATTACTGCTAATTTTACAACATCTAATGCTGTTAAATTTTTCTACAGAGATAATATATTATCTGCAAGTGGTGCAGTTTTAACTAATGGTAATTATTTAGTAGGATCTCCTGCCGCAGATGCAAATACGCCTGTAACTGATCTTGTATTAATTAACCCATTACCTAATGCTTATTCTAATGCAAATATAATAATTAATTATACAGCAAAAGATGTATTTAATAACCAAACTACTTCTAATTTAACATTATCAAATAAAAGAGTTGATACAAAATCTCTTTTAATTAAGGCTGCTGATGCTGTTACAACTTCAGGACGATATTTAGGTGCTGATGCTGAAGCTGTTACTGATGGTGTAGGAAATGGTTTAGCCCTTTCAATATACGACCATGAAGTTTCATTATTATTAGGAGCATATGCTCAACAATTACAAGTTTTAAATGGGAAATATCGATATCCATTAGCATTTAATTATAGTACTTATAATTACTTCGATGGAGCAAATCAAGCATCTCCTGATTATTCAGCAATTTCCGGTGCATTTAGATGGGCATCATTTAGTTTTGATTTAGTAACAAATAAATCTCTTACTCAACAAGTTAACTTAGTTCTTGCTGATAATGATGGAATAATAACAACTAATCAAAATGCAAATAGATCTGATCTTTATTACAAAGTAATTACATGGGCTGGAGTACACGGTGGAGCTGTTGCTCAGGAAACTGTTTGGATTCAAGCAGTTGGAAACGTCAATGCTGCAACATTTGATGGTGGTGATCCTTACATGGTTGGATATCAAACAAATGATGAAACAACTCAAAGAGATGATGCAACTAACGGAGCACATATTGGAGTTATAAACGAAAACAGTAGAACTGTAACAGTTGGTAATAACATAACAGGAAATGGAACTAATGTTTCTGTACATGTTAGAATTTCTGTTGCACAGAGTGAAACTTACTCTTTCTCAGGAGTAGATGTTACACTATAATAAAATTAAAAATAATAGAATATAAAAGATGGCATTAAATCAAGCTCAAATATTATTCAAAAAATTTATTGGTGGAGTAAGTAGTACTAACAATGCTTCTCCATATTACAATGAAATTGCTGGAGCAAGCTCAGGAAATGTAACTCTTAATCGTTTATGGATGTTGAGTCAAAGAATTCCAGCAGTTAACCCTTTCGTCCCTGGAGATTTAGATGGAACTACTTATGGAGCAGGGGTGATTTCAGAAAATATTGATATTTTAGAAAAAGTAGTAATACAACTAAATAGAGTACAAGGTACAGGTGGTACTACTGCTGCATACGCAGAAACAATAGGAGATCAAATAGATGGAACTCCAAAAACATTAGGAAATAGAAGATTTAAAAATATTATTAACTCTTTTTCATATGGTGTTAGTTATACAGTTGAAGTTAGAGATCAAAGTAATAATGTAATTAACATTTATACTCCGGACAATGAAGGTTTCTTAGACGTTGATTCTGGAATTCTTTCGTTTTATGGTAATAATATATACAATGGAGACTTTGTAACTGTTACTGGATATTCTTATATAGGCCCTGTTGGTGATGAGGTTGGATTAGATATTTATGCTTCATTAGCAGATGGTGTTGGAAGCGGCGGAAGCGGCGGAGGAATTACTCAATCTGTTGCAAAAATTGTTAATGTATCGAGTTTGCCTACAGCAGGAAATGCTTACAATGGAATGTTTTATCTTGTTGATGATGGAAATGATGGAGTCCCAGGAGATCCTATTAGATTAAATGTAACATTCGATTACGGTACAAATTGGTACAAATGGGTTCTTGACTCTACTTATAATCAAGGAAAATTCATTGCAGTTGCAGCTCCTGGATCTATAAATGATAATCAACTATTTACATTTAGTAATGGCAATGCTCAAAACGATCCTGCTATGACATTTGAATCTCCAACTAGAAATTCTTTAATTTTTGTAGAATCAAATCAAGTTACTCTTATAGATAATTTAGAGCAAGATGCTTTTACTTATGATTATGTTGATAGTACATATTATCAATATTCAGATAGAGGATTATGGGAACCTAAATCATTCGAAAAATCAGCAAATATTGAATTAGAGCAAGATGCTACTGAATTAACTGATGTTGATGGCCATCCTACTGGATTTCAAATTCCAATAAGATCTGGTGTTGATTTAGATTTTATTGAAATCAGTCAGATGTATAATCTTGAAACATTAACACAAGCAAGATTAAATAGAAATAATTTTAAATTATATTTAAATGGTCAGAAAATAGATTTATTTGACGATGTTGAGCAAGATCCGGTATTTACAGGACCAAATCCAGTAGATGATTATGACGATTTCTTTGCAGCATTCGGTGACTATACACCATCATTCCCAGTAGAAGAAGGAGCTGAATCTGATATTGGAACTTCCAACCCAGTAGTTGTAACTGCAAATACAGTAAGAATTGATTTAACTGCTGCAAATGCTACAGTTAATGATTGGTTTGGTATAGGTTCACCTCAAAAAATAAATTCAGATTATAGTTTAAAGCTTGATGGTTTTGATTATGATTTTATTGATCCAAATAGATTATATTATGATGAAACTTCAAATCCTTTAAATGGAGGAGATACTTATCCATTCTTCTTTATAGAATTAACAGATGGAGTTGATCTTTATTATAGAAAAATAGTATCATATACACAAACAGGTACAGCTGATTATTATGAATTTGAGTATGATGGTGCTGATCTAAATGGAACAGGATTAACTGCAATGAGAATAATTTATTTTAAAAGACCTGCTAAAATAACAGGTGGTGAATCTTTATTCTGGATGCAATCAACTGCTACATATCAGATATCTCCCGGGGATGAATTTGTTTTAAATTACTTAGGTGATATAGAAAAATCAATTGTAGCAAAAAACAAGCTAAATAACTTAACTACATTATAATAAAAATAAATAAATGAGTAAAATTAATAAAGTAATAGCGGTTTATGCCGGAAGGTTTCAGCCGTTTCATATAGGTCATTTTAACACTTACAAAGCAGTCGTAAAGAAATTCGGTGAAAATAATACATTCATTGGAACATCTGATAAGACTGCTCCTGTTAAATCTCCATTAAACTTTAAAGAAAAGGAAATGGTAATGCATAAAATGTTTCCTGCTTTAAAAGGCAAGGTTACTCAGGTTAAGAACCCTTATGCTCCTAAAGAGATTTTAGAGAACTATGACCCAGAAACAACAGCATTTGTAACGGTTTTATCTGAGAAGGATGCTAAGCGTCTAGGCGGAAAATACTTTGACAGATATTCAGATAAAGCCGATCTTCAAGGATTCAATGAAAAAGGTTATGTATGGGTTGCCGAAAAAGATTCGAAAGATGAGTTATTCATGGGTGAACCTATTTCCGGAACTTTGGTTAGATCTGTTTTAGGAGATAAATCAAATTCTGACGCTGATAAAAAAGACTTATTTAAAGTAATGTACAAAGGAAAATTTGATAAGAAAGTATTTAACCTTTTAACTTCTAAAATTGTTAATGAAGGATTTGAATATTTAGATTTTGAGAAATACATGTTAATGGAAGAAGCTAAAAATGGTTTACTTCTTGACTCAACCCAAAATTTCTCAAATGCTGTTCATGAATCAATTACTTCTACATGGGATTTATTGAATGAAGGCGGTGCTTTCGGACACTTAGCGCATCCATACGAAGAAGTTAATATGACGTTTCAACAAATGAAAGACTTGATTATAAGCGTTCTTGATAACAATGTAGATTATAATGTTGAAAAGACTGATGGACAGAACTTAATGATTTCATATAAAAATGGAAGAGTTGTTGCTGCTCGTAATAAATCACATTTAAAAGATGCTGGAGAAAAAGCAATCGATGTAGATGGTATTAAAAATATGTTTGCAGGAAGAGGTGAGATTCAAAAAGCCTTTGGAACTGCAATGGAAGATTTAGAAAAAGCATTTAGGAACGTATCAGATGATGAGCTTGTAGATATATTCCACGAAGGTAAAAATTTCATGACTCTTGAAGTTATATTTCCAGCAACTACAAATGCAATTCCGTACGGTCATTCCCTTTTAGTATTTCAAGGATTAGTTTCTCATGATTTAAAAGGTAATCCTCTTGATTATTCTAGAGCTGAAGCAATTAGATTAGATAAATTGATTGCCGGAGTTAATGCATCTGTACAAAATGAATACAAGATAATGATGCAACCTTCTTTAGAATTACCAGAAAACACTGCTGAGTTAAAGAAAAAATACTTACCCATTATCGATTCAATCAAAGGTAAATATAACCTCTCAGATTCGAATTTAATAAAGGATTACATGAAAAGAGAATGGGATGCTTATTTAGAACAAACTGAAAAGGATTTAAAATATACTTTCTCTGAAGACATAAAATCTACCTTATTAGCAAGATGGATTGATGGTATTAAACAACCTAACATCAGTGCAATTAAAAAGTCAATTGATAATAAAAAAGTTGAAAATTGGGTATCTGCATTTGAAAAGAAAGAAATTAAAAAGGTTCAGAAGAATATCAGAAAACCATTTGAAATTTTATTCCTAAGATTAGGAGCAGATTTATTAAAAGAGATCTCATCTGTATTGACTCTTAATTCAAGAGAATCCTCAAAACAAATGATTGCTAATATTAAAAAATTAGAGAAAGAAGTTAGAGCTACAAACGATCCTTCTAAAATTGAAAAATTAGAAGCAGAACTTGAGAGATTAGAAGCACTTGGTGGATTTGATAATATTGTACCTATCGAAGGTATTGTATTTCAAAAGAATGGAGTACTATATAAATTAACTGGAACATTCGCTCCAGTTAATCAGTTATTGGGTGTGTTAAAATACTCTAGATAAATTATTTCTTATCGAGGTTGACAGTAATACGTTGACCTCCTTTAGTTTCTATTCCAATTGTCATTGAATCACTACCATTTTCTAAATAGAATACTTTCGAAACATCATGAGTTACGGCAGTAGCATCTAGATTTGGTTGTGAAGTAATTGAAGCTTTAACTTCTTTTTTGATATTTTTTGGATCAAATATTTTCATTTAAGTTGGCATTTAGCGATATGTTTATAAATTTCTTTATGGTCTAAATCTTCTAATTCTATATCAAAGAATTTCTTATTTATAAACCACAAAAAGAGATCTTCTCTATAATGTATAGAAAATCTTTTAGAGAATAAATTTAATAAGTCTGGACTTATTATTCTCGACTTTCTTTTAAAATCAATAATATTAATAGTAATTTCCGGATCATTAAAGGCGGCATTTATTTCATTCAAATAATTATTACTTTGATAATGCATATTATCAAAGATTATCTTAGTATACTTTAAATTTGAATTTGAATTTTTAAGTCTCTTGATTGCATCAAAGTTAGATGTAATTATAATCTGATCTTCAAGTTTTTTATCTTGAATTGTTTTAATCCAACCTTGAGAAATTTTGAATTTTTGTTTTATTTTCAATAGATCATCTATAACATCATATGATGAGATATACAAAACTTTCTCTCCTTTTGAAACTAAGTAAATACTGTATAATAAAGCAAATAGAGACTTAGTCTTTTTTGATGTAAATGTAATTAGAGAATTATCTTCTCTGATTAATTCGAAAGTTTTTTCAAGATATTGCATTGTAGTTATATTTATTTAATATTATAAACTACTCAAAAGCTCTACAATTTGAAATTGATTAGGTAATAGTTTAGATACTAAATTAGGTTTTGATATAAACCCTGCCCAGTCGACTTCACTTAATTGTAATTTTTCTTTGGGTACTACCAATTTTTCTGGAGTCATACCTAAATCTGAAAGCTCATTTTCATCTACAATATATTCGAAGAAAGTTATCTTCTTTGTTTTTTTCCCTTTTTTGTTCAAATAGAAAAAAGATTTTTGTTCTGATTTCTTCAACTTTTTCTTATCTACTGCAAATCCTATTTCTTCTTTTGTTTCTCTAATTGCTGCTTTAAACTCAGATTCACCTTCTTCAATTCCACCCTTAGGAATACCATACATCTTAGACCATCTTGCTTTAGATGGATGTACTAATAAAAGTTTATCTTCGTAAATTAGAGCAATGCCTGCTGAATGTTTCATTATATTAAAATAGTAATTCGTTTAACTTTATTAGACAGTTTGCTGTTGCTTCTGTATCTTTCTTACAGTATTCGTCAATGATTTCCAATGCTTTATCTTGGTCATGTACTTCATTTCCATATATTCGATAACATTCTCCAGTCCAATAATAAAAAGGAACATCAGGTCCTGAAACCCCATCCTTTGGAGTATTTATCCCAAGTGCTGAGCAAATCGCTCCTAATTTAACTGAACGGGATCCTTTTCCAAATCCACCGAATGCCCAAATATCTGCAATGTCAATGATTTGTTTTTCCCATGGTTTTGAGAATACTTGATTAATTAATCTTTTTGAAGGTTTAATCCCATGAATTGCCATTCTTTTTAAAAGGTATGGAATATCAAAAAGATTAAGATTCATTCCAGAATAGATCCATCCATCTTTTTCGAAGACTCTATTAATATCTTTTAGTAACTCAGATTCATTATGAGATTTAAATGATTTGGTTGCTTTATTGAACACTTCTTCTGATGGTTCAAATTTTACAGTTGTAAATGAGCATGAAATTACTTTTCCATATTCAGGATAAAGAGCTCCGTTTTGAGTATAATGATTATTTGCTTTGAAATCTATCTCAAATTTCCCAGGAGTTAAATCATTAATTTCTGTTTCAAATTTCTTAATATATTCTTCTGCTAAGACAGGATTGTATTCTTTAAATTCCTGAAAGGTTTTAAATTCATTTACTGTTTCAATATCGAATACTAAAACATTGTGATTTCTGATGTCTATTAAATTATCCATTTTGTTCTGTTATTGTTTTATAGTCAAGTAATTCAGGCACCCATTTTTTAGGGATCCTTTTTATTTTAAATTCTTTTACTGTATCGGCATCCCATCCTTTATCATCTCTGATAATAATTCTCCATTTACTTTCACCTTTTCCCCAAGATGATTTATTATAATTGAAATATTTAGGAGACGGTCCCCAGATATGCACTCTTTCATCTGAACAATCCCAAATATCTCGAGATCTTCCTCTATGATAAAGTGATTGGCAGACAATATATTTCAATCCTCTATCTCTTTTTGCTTTACTTAAAAATTCTCTACATTCTCTGAGATATCCTTTTAAAATAAAGTTACCTTGGTTTGAATAAACAAAGCAGATTGACCAAGCACCGCCTGCCATTCCGCTTTCACCATCAGCATCAATATAGATTTCTTTATATTTTTTCTTCTGCATGAGATTGAGTTTAAAAAGGTAAGGCTCTTTTAATAATGGGTTGATTGAGCGTTTATATACTACAACCTCTTAAAAGAGCCTCAGGGCAGATTAAGCGTTCTTATCTTGCTGCCTCACCTTATTGATTATATGTAAATTAATTACCTAAGTTTAATATTAGAGCGTATAGATGCTTCCATTTTATCTTTAATTTCTTCAGAGACATTATGAGAATCAGTTCCACCATGTCTATTTTCAACTATTAAAAAATGAACTCTAAATCCAAACTCTTCTGCCATTTTTACATATGGTTTATATTCTGAAGAGTTATAGTTTGTATTTGCAATAACTATTCTTGACTCCATCCAATTTGCACTGAATGTATTTTTCATAGCATTTTCACATTTTTCTTTACATTTAATGTGAGCAACATACACTCTTTCTGGAGACCATTCATATTCTCCTTCAGAATTAATAAGGAAATCATCTGCACAACAGATAATACCATTACTTCCAGCAATTAACTCAGCAATTGTTGATTTACCTGCTCCAGGGACTGATCTTAATATGAATAGTTCTTTTACCATTATTTCTTAATTTTACCGAATGTTATAAATTCTAAGTTGTTCACATAATTCTCAAAGAAAATTTTATGTGCTTGTTCCTGATTACTTACAGGATGATAAGTTCTAATATTTCCCTTTCTATTAGGATTTGTAAATTTATGTAGAGAAGTTACTCCCATTCCTTCAATTGGATCTCCTTCATTTCCATAAAGTACTACCCATTTTGAGTTTGTATGTAAGTGACTTACTCCATATTCTCTAGAACTAAAGTTTACAACATCAGTTTTACCTAACATTAAAACTTTACCATCGTTTGTGATATGTTCTACAATTATTTTAACGTAGCCTCTAATGCTACCAACTGATTCTTTTCTCATCGTTTTTTTGAATTAATGCTTTTGATTCCTTGTAGTAATCATACATATTTTCTTCAGAAAAGTTACTCATCATATCATCTGCTTTGTGAAAAACACATAATTCTGAAAAGTAAGTATCTTTCATGAAAGCATCTTTCTTAGAAATTCGCATGTTTGGGAAAGAAGAGATTCTCATATGTTGAGCACAAACATATTCTGCAGGCTCATGTGAAACTCCGAAAGTTTCAAGAATCCAATCTTTGTAAAGAACAACCATTTCTGCTCCAAATTTATCATGACCAGGAGATGTAGGTGGAGCGAATCCAAATTTCTCTTTTAATTTTTCATTTGGTTTTGCTTTGATTCTTTTTCCAAGATCATGAAAGATCGCTGCTACAACTAAATCCCACTTGAATGTATATCCTTCACTTAAAGATAACAACCTCTCAGTAACTATCTTTACGTGCTCGTATGCACTTTCTTCAGGATGATAGTCAGGACGTTCTCTTAGTCCTCTCAAATCTTTTGTCATTGAACGTAAAGCGTATGGCATTACATCGACAATTTCTGCGAAGGTTTTAAATTTAGTCATTGGATTGTTATTTAATTATAATACAATATACGAATAAAATCCTAGACTAGCAAATTTTTAGTGGATTATTTCTGTTTTATTTGTAAGATAATAGTGGATTATTACCTTAAGGCCTTTTTTCTTAGCAGTTTCAATCATATTTTTAGAACCTTTAGATATTCCATCCCAAAATACAATACATGCATCTGAATAATCTGCCATTTCTGAATTTCGAATAATTCCTGCAGCTTTTCCATGGAGATCCCAATTTGCAGAGAATTCTGTCATTTTAACTTTATGTCTATCAGCATATAGTTTACCTAATGCATCAGCACCTTTAGCACCACCTTGTACTATTTCAATTTTTTCTAATGGATGATTACGAAATACTTTATTAAGTACTCGTTCTACTAATCCATATTGAAACATAAGGCGAGATCCTGCTACTATAATTTTATAATTGCTTTGCATCTTTTAAGTTATTTAAAAAGTTCTTGATATTTTCGCACTTTTCGAATTCTTCCTCTTGCTTAAAAAATTCTTTCATTTGTTCCATATATGGGATATGTACATCTCTTAACTTATCTAACATCATTAGATTATAAATTAAGTTATACATTTCATCAGACTTGTAATGTGAGGTAATTGCTGTTTCTTCCATAGTTAAGTTATTTATTGATCTAATTCTGCTCTATATTGCGTAAACCCTTTAAAGTTTCTACTCCATCTCTTTTTAGTCTTATTGCTCATTGCTTTTGCAACATGCTCAAATGGAGACCAATGGCCCATTCCTGATAAACGATTAAATAAACTAATATCCTTTTTAAAATCATCCTGGCCTTCAAAATTTCCATATGATACACGAGCACATCTTGCAATAGCAATTTGAATTCTTGCTTCAGATACTGCATTACTCCATTGCTCAGAAGTAAAATGAGCACATCTTTCATCTATATCAAGAATTGCTTTTTCTACTTTTCTATTATCAATGTTACCACCAAAAGGAATATGATATTTTCCTTCAAATAATAACTTAGGTTCAGATGCATTTCGTGCTTTTTTCATTTTAGCTGCTAAATCCCAAATGTGGATCTCAGCAGCTTCATGATCTCTTAAATTAAAAAAGTTTTCCCATTCTGTTGCAGTAACGATAACAGTATGCCAAGCGAACGGCTCCAATATTCTGTTACATAATTGTTTAGTAACAGGAATCATATTTAAAAGTTTAGCAGAAGCGATTGCAACTTTACTTGCTCCTACCCATAATCCTTTTGCTAACTTAAGTTTAAAACCATGTAAATATTCTTTACCTTGCATCCCTTTATGTTCTTTTTGAAAAGCAATTGGAATAAAAGGATTTTTATTAACTCTTTTAAGCATTGTTTTAAATGGGATTGCACGAGATGAAGCAGAGTTTCTAGAAAATACTCTATGAGTATTAAACTCAGATAAAACCATTCGTGGAAAAGTAACTACAAATGAAGTAATTCTTTCACCTTTTCCATTTTTAGAATCTGCAATTATAGTTGCATCAATCCCATTATAATTATGTTCTTTTAAATTTGCGGCCATATTTAATTTATGAGTTTATTTGTTTTGAGTCGCTAAATGGTTGATCTCTTTCTTCTACAACTACAATAGCTTCTCCGGTTTCTTTATTATATGAAATAACTTTTCCTTTTTTACTTTCATTAAGTTCAATACTCATTCCCATAATTTGTCTTAATCCAGATTGTAAGTTTATGTTAACTCTTTCCATTTTAATTAATTTATTTTGTTAAATTATATATAAGAATTGATTTTAAGTTTAAGAATGGATAAAAAAAAGCCTGACTGAATAGTCAAGCTTTTTAAAGTAGATAATTTCTAATTATTTAGGTACAGATACTAAAGAGTATCTTTCAGAATTAATGACATTTAACATTACTTCCGCTGGAGTAAGAACCTCTCCACCTAACACTCCTTTTACAGATGCAGGTGAGAATCCTGACAGTAATGCAACATTTTTAGAATTTGCTTGAGCAGGAACGTTTCCGATCTTACCTTTTAAATTCCAAAATATAACATTAGGTACTTTGTACCCAGCTTCCGCATACATGTCTTTAATCATTTTAGATGCTCCAGATTCTGGGTTTCTAACGCAAGCATTAAATTGCATATCAGAAAAGATTAAAATCTTAGTTGGCATTTCATTTTCTGCAACGTTTCCAGCTTTCGCTTTATCAAGTAACAGTTTAAATGTTGCTTCTAAGTTTGTACTCATTCCCCAAGCAGCAGAACTTAATTGAGTTAGTTTCTCAAATAAACCACCTTTTAGGTAATTTAGTTCAGGTCTATCAGAGAATGTAATGAAGGCATCTTTAAATGGTCCTTCTAATCTTTCTGAGAAATAAAGACCGAATGATACAGAGATATCCAGCGCCATTGTTCCGGAGTTATCGATAGTTGTAGTCATAGATCCTGATACATCACAAACAGGTAAGATTCTTTCATCATTACCTTCTAAGTAATTAGGTAAAGAATTCCATTGTTCAACAATTGCATCTTTTTCAATCGGAGACATATTCCTTACAGAAAAACTTCCCCACTTAATATCCTCTCTCATTTGTTTGTAAAGCACATGAGGAAAAATAGCTCCGGCATTGATTTTTTCATCACCTTTTTTAACGGATTCTAAGAATGCGCTAAATCTTTCAGGATCATTTCTTTCAAATGCTTTTCTGTATTTGTTAAAAGCTTTTGATGGGATTTTAGAATATTCAATTGCTGAGTAATCTTTATCTGCCATTTTACTTTCAACTACATTAGAAAGTGCTACGATAGTTTTTCTGTACTCTTTTGGAGACATACCGATTCCTTTTCTAATCATAGCTGCTTCAGGACCTTTTCTTGGTAACCATTTTGCAACTAAAGACTGAGTGTCTTTGTTTTCTAATCCTGCTTTGATAAATGCATATACTTTATCTGCAAACTTATCATAAGCAATTAAAGAGATAATTTCTTTCCATGTACCGAATTCAGGAATTAACTTGAAGTTTTCAGTATTGAATAAGTATTCAGGATAATGAGTGGCAAGATGCTTAATTATAATATTGAAGAATTTTCTTTCTCCAGCTCCACCTCTAATATCTCTTGACCAGAAAAGTACTTTCATTGCTGAAAGAGGATTTTCAGCAAATGCTTTTGAGAAGATTGCAATAATATCTCTTTCTGACATTGTTCTTGATGCACCTGCTAAGAAGAACATATCAAGATTAGCATCTAGAGATGTAGAATTAGTCACCATACCGTTTGCAGTAAGTGAGTTGTTAGTTTGTAAAGATTTAAGTAATCCGTTCATAGTTTTGGTATTTAGTTAAGTTTAAATTTATTAAATTTAAAGTTGGCCAATACCGCTTATGAACTCGGAGAAGTTGTGATAAGATAAGTATTGAACCCAGGTAGCTCAAA
>Ga0136555_1000221_pt1 | contig 23800 bp, 29 predicted proteins | sample AntRauTorckE5432_FD_104927 | JGI IMG/M metagenome (GOLD analysis project Ga0136555, IMG submission 104927) | Saline lake microbial communities from Rauer Islands, Antarctica - Metagenome Torckler E5 #432 | ecosystem: Environmental > Aquatic > Non-marine Saline and Alkaline > Saline | place...
GGGGAAACTCCTGTCCATCTTAAAATCTATAAGGATCTGGATAAAATACGTGATTGGATCGAATCCAGTCATGATGCTGAAATGTTAAAAAGTTCCTTGTCGAATGATAGAATATGCATGGTGGTTCCCTACAAACTCTTGGCGGAGATAGTAGAATACTATCCAGTGGAGTTGATGAAAATGGCGAAGAAGTGATATATGCGTGTGTGCTTCTAGATGTTTACCGTTCAAACATCGTCGATCAAATGGATAACTCATATAATTTTCCCGGTGATGATGAACTAAATCGTAATTTGATTGCCTTCAAGCTACGTCTCTTGTCCAGATTTGTCAATCTGGATTGGGATGAGTACGTTCAAGGTTACTTGAAACAATAAAAGACGTTATAATTTAAAAATGAACCTATTTACTTTGTTATTATTATGACAACACTTATAAGATGTTGCTCGCTGATTCTCCTTAAACCGGACGCTGTAGCCCGCAAATTGGTAGGACCTATTTTATGTAGATTTGAGTCTGCCGGTTTTGAATTAGTACATTTAGAGGTTAGAACCGCAGACAAAACCACACTTGATCAGCATTATCAGCACCTAGTGCACAAAGATTACTATTCTGACAATGACCATGGGACCTTTAGTTGTCGGAGTGGTTGCTGGTTTTGCAAACAATCCGCAACATTTTTATACAAAAATACGTAACATGCTTGGATCCACAGATCCTTTAACGGCTGCACCTGGTACAATACGCGGTGATTTTGCAGTACATGTAGGTCGAAATGTATGTCATGCTTCGGAAAACATGGAAGAAGCAAGAAAGGAAATTATGCTGTGGACACAGAAAAAGTATATGAATATATCCTGCAAACCAGATTATCTTGTTTATAGAGAAAAATGAACCACGTAGAAGTTTTAAATGTAAACACACATGGACGATTTTTAAAATTGAACCACTCAAAAGTTTTAATGGCAACCTCTGTTAATCTTGATATGGTATACACCGACGGAACGGGTAAAGAACGTATTGGCATATATGAATTTTATTACAATCTCATGCTGGTTAAAAAGGGAGTGCGAACAGCCTTTCTTATGCAACCAATAGATGCCGATGAAAAAGACCGCCCAGTTGTCGTCTCAGCGATTGACAAACTTGCCGAGAACATGGATCTGAATCATCAAACCGTTACACAAGGAATCTTTTACTTTACACAAGAAAATGAGCATTTGTTCTGCAATAAGGATGGAGTATACAGTGCGCTGTTTTATGGAAAAGTGCTGGGTTTTCCCGATCCTGGCAGCCTTGGTATCTACGGGAAATTTGGGTTATCCATATGCACAGAAACAAGCGAACTCATTTGTTCTGTATGTGATTGGGACATGATCGAAGACGCAATCATATCACAAGAAAAATTAAATTGTAAGGTACAGGAAGCGCTATCGGAATTTAATGTGAAGACATATTCAGAAGTAACCTATTACAGTTGCGAGGTCCAACAGGGACCAAGCAAGGAAATTATTATTGATGGAACATTTGGTGAAGGTGGTGGACGTGTATTTCGCGACTCTATTATGTACGCTATGATCTCAGTGATTAAACATGGATGGAGAGGGCAACTTATCATAGATAACATCAGATCTACTCGGCCTAAACCCGGTGTCAAAAATTCACTGTTTGGGATTGTGGACTTTTGCAGACAACTGACACCAGATGTAAAAGTTAAAGGATTGACAAAGGGTAGTAGTCACGTGTCACTAGATTTCAGTGATATTAAACAGGAACTAGAACTAGAACTAGAGCAGGAACATGAACAGGGATTCAAATTCAAAGTTGATGCTAACGGCATGGGAAGTGCATGGTTGTTGTTTCTAGCTGTTCACCCGGTTCTTATGAATCTTCCTGCAGGCACTGCTTATCAGTGTGATATTTCGGGAGGCACAGATGTTTACTTCGGAAGAGATAAGAAAAATAAGAGGACGTTGACACCACCAACCCGTTATATGCTGGATGTATGGTGGCCCAATATGAAACAGTTAAAATTGTTCTCACATCCTCATGAAATAGATGTAAATGTCGTCCGCGATCAAAGAGATATCAAGAAGGACCAGTGTGCTATTAGTTGCTCTAATCCTAGTTCTAGGAATGGTGGCATGTTTGTCCATGGACTGAAAGATACAGATGGAATCTTGAAGTATACCATTAGTAAAACTTCAGGATTACGTGTTGGTGCAGCTCATCCTTATTTCAAGTTTAAGTTGCCCGAACCTGATACGGGATTGTACTGCGATGAACATTTTGCTGATATGTACATTCCATATTGCAACAGAGAATCACAGTTTGTACTATCTGATCATCATCTGTCCGCTATTTATGTCAAGCATGCCTTCGGATTAATCTAGTTTTTAGTATTACGGTTTTCCTTCATAATTTGTTGATAACGCTGATCGTTAAATTGACGTAATTGACTTTGGTTATGGCTTTGATTTGGATTTTGGATAGATTCTCTCCAACTGGGTAGAGCTGGAGCTTTAACCTGCATTTGCACTTGTTGAACTTGAGGTGCTTGGCCTTGGAGTGCCTTAATTTGCGAAATGTTATCCATAAGTTCCTGGTTGTGTGCGCTTAGTTCCTGTTGTGGTTTACGTAAGTTGGCCCATGTTTGAGCTGCTTGGGCTGATTGTGTATTTTGTGCAGATGCTATACCTGCGTCACCCTTGTATAATACTTCGCCGGTAGCACTATAGCCTTGTACTTTAGTCAAATCGGCAGCACTTCCTTGAGCCATACGATATCTTGGATCAATTGTCATACGATTTTGCTGGTAAGGATTATTACCACTCATTGTGTTAGGATTATCATAACTTAAGTAGGACATCATACACCTGTTAAGATTATTTATTTCTTGACTGCACACGCGGTGGTCATATTTGTGTGAAGGGTCGAAAAATGAAAAAACACGAACCTGCCACCCCACTCTTACTGGTATAATACACCATGACTTGCATGACTGTTAAGGGAATTAATTACGATCACGAAGTTGCCACTGGCCTCTTCGACCCACGTTGCAATGACGACACTACGGTAAGCCCGTGGATGCGCATTGTATCTAGTAACTACCGAGAGCAACAGATGACAGAAGCTGAGCTTCTGGCATACAAGCGCATTAAGCGACAGAAGCGCGAAGAGCTTGAAGAGAAGATGGAGGAGATTGAGAGCGACCCCATGCTCAAGTATCTCTACGAAACTGAGCAGGACCAGCGGCGGTACACCAAGAGGCTGATGCGCGATGCAGGGCGCCGCAAGCCTCTGGGGTTGGCGGCCACCAGCAGCTACGAGACTGTCCTACGCTACGTCAAGGGCAACTGGGACAACTCGCGAATGCCTGTGATTATCAACAAGACCAACACCATTGACGAGGAGGGTGGCACCAAGCGGATGACCTTCCGCCAGGCGCTTCGAAGCACTCGCTCTTCGCGGCAAGCTCGGGAGGAACGTCAGATTGAGCTTAATGCAGAGTCAGGCAACTTGAAGCTGAAGGAGTTCCCAGCCGAGTTCATTGCAAAGGTGAAGCAGTCTCGCGCCAACCAGAAGATGACGCAGGCAGAGCTGGCACTCAAGGTGAGCCGCAAGGAAGCTGAGATTGCTGAGTTTGAGCGAGGTGATGCCGCCTTCAACCGGCCTCTGATGGCCCTGTTGACATGGGCTCTCGGTCTCCAGCAGTAAGGAGCTGACTAACGCTTAAATACATACAAAGAAAACCAAAAATAAATACTTTGGATTTGAACTAATTAGACTTATACTTTATCATATAATCGGCATAGTACCGTGCAGACTCTGCAGTATATTCGCAAAAAGTAAGATTTACAATACCATAGTTCACATGCATGACATTGTTATTTACGGTTATTTTCAGAACTTTTTCTTATTAGATTTCAGTTATGCCTGACCAAAACATCTTAATTTATTGTTTGTTTTATAATTTGCCCAGCGAACTGTGCTCCACTAAACATTAAATATCCATCACGTACATTAAAAGGCATACTGAAATCAAAGCCCATTGATTCATATTTCTCCTTTAGTTCGCTGTTGATACTACCTCCATTGCCAATCCCTACTCCTACTATATCCAGGCCTAAAAGTAATGTTTTGGTTTTATTACGCCTGAAACATATCTCTTTAAATTTCTCAATAAGTCCTGTGGCTATTTGTTGTTTACGGTTATCTGGATGAACACATATAATTTCAATCCATGACATCGGCATATCTTGGCCTTCTTGTACAAAATGGTTGAAAACATTCACATATTTGCTTTGGTCATAACTCGACAAGGCAGGTTTGTTATAAAATTCTTCCAGTATGTCCAGAGCATTTGTTACTCCACCAATGAACCCCCTAATTTTATCTCCATCATCCATGTCTACTATAAGTATATTATCACTGTGGGAATAAGCCTCGTCAGCCAATTCGTTATCCTTAATCATTCTACCCAGCGGTTTATAAGACAGAACGGGTGGTACACCTTCACCCTGTTGCCATTTACTAGCGCCGAACATTCCCACCTTTTTATTTGTTTTAACGGGTTTGATATAGTGACATATGGTATTGTATTGTTGGGCAACTCTCTCGATAAGAACGGACTCTTCATCAGTTCTATTTGAATTATTTAATTCAACAACTACATACATTATAAAATGACAGGTATTAATATTATAATGTACAAAGCACAAATATATGAAAAACAAAATCAAGGAGACGAACACAGCGAAAAAGAATTTAATACCAAGGAGGAGCTTGTAGAATATCTGACCGAACAAGCAGAACACGCGCTGCATGTTGGTGATGACTATTTATTAGTAGATGGAGGATGGAGGATGGACCACAATTCGTGTTGCTGGCGGTATTTTTAAATACCTGGATCATCGCGAGTACATTTAGTCCTAAATGTATCACGCGGAGTTAACGCAGTCTCTGATTTCATCTGTATCGGAAACACAGCATCGGTGCAAATAGTGCCCCTTTCTAACAATTCGCTGAAAAACGCAGTGATTATATCCCTAGACATTCGCTGTCCTGGACAAGAATAATTCGATGCTCCAAACATCCTGGAAGGTAATGGTGTATCTCTCTCAATAGAAAAATCATTAGGATTTTCTCCGGCATATTCTACCATGCGATTGCGTGCAAACATGTTAACAAAATATAAATCCTTATTTTCGGCAGATTGGCGCGGGTGAGCCCATATAGGTGGATATAAGCGCCAGACCTCGTTGATTACTTTGTTTAGTTTAGAATTGTCGTCGGATTTTATTTCATCTTGCAAGTTAGGATCTAGTGATAACTCAAGAATCATCCACACTATCAAATTAGCTAATGTGCTAGCAGCAAATAATATAGGCATAACCAATTCTGGGTCACAATTAGGATCTAATGAAACAGCAAACTTTTTAATATACATTACATCATCATAATATTCGCGGGCGTCGTTGTGGAGATATTTCAATATAGACAATGGGATAATAGCACTACCAAATGACTTGTTGTTCAAAAACTTTAATATACGGGGAATTCTTCGTGATATTTGCTCAATGTGTTCAGGTTCTATTGATAAATTACATATAAACATATCTAACATGATATGTTCGACATATTTCAAAATAACATGTTTGGTATCATCTGCATTCTGTAACAATTCATCTATGTACATGTGGGACAAATAACCGTAGTCAAAATTGTTTACTCTTGTTCTGTTCAATGCAAACATTTCACTCCGTTGACACGCATGTTTAAAATGATCAATGTCGGTAAAAATACCTTCACCGATTACATAACTAACGGGTAACCAAGCTATGCCTTTTTTGTATGTTTTTGTATTTTCCAGTATCGCCAGGCACTGATTGTTATCGGTTATGTTATGAACAGTCTTATGAATAAGACGGAATTTCTGCTGTCTTTTTAAATCAAGAAAAAAGTCGAATGGTGTTTTTTGTACCATTTCCAATGCATCGCCAAAAATAGTGTGCGTTGATATAAATGACCACAAGTATTCTATCAGACGTATCAACAGTAAAGAAAATTTACTATTGATAAGACTATTTTTTCCGCATTCAGATGGTGTGTGTTTAGCTATGTCATATGCGGCAGGACGTGCAACCATGTTAATTATCTATCTGGATCAATTTACATTGCAATTATAATCGTAATTTCGTGCTCTACGCACGACTTTGGGTAAATAATGGCCAATTGCCCATCCACTAAATAGATTAATGATACGTGGATATTTAAGCAATCGAGGTTTTTTGGCAATTATAAAGTCTACCACAACTAAGGATTGTTCAGGTCCCAATTCATAATTTGTTGATGCGGAACGTGCGAAAAAAGACCCCTTATTGTTAGTGAGATTAGTGTCGCCGGCTGAAAACAATGTATATTTCTTTTTGTATTTGGAATCCAAATCATGTTCAGAGGATCCAGTAGCAATTTCGTGCAAGGGCTGGTCAGAATATTTCCATACACCCTCGATCTCTACCGAACATAGTTTGTAAGGCAATTTTCTTGATAGATTTATATTGCAGCCGGTTTTAGTCATATCGGTATGTTTTGCCATATGTTCTATAAAATCTTCATCAACAATCCCTTCTTCGTAGAAATCTATACCTTTATTCATAACTAACACCATTCTGCCTTGAGAAACCAGATAATATGTCTTATCTTTGGGATCTCTTTCTAGTAATTCATGTTCGTCCTTGTCGGTCTTGCTGTATCCATAAACATTATGATAAAACTGTACACATCCGTCATGTAACTTTTCCATGTCAATATCATAATCGGCTTTATCCATATGAATAATACTTGGCAGCTCGCCATTTTTCATCTTATATTATAATAGTGGGTTCAATTCTTAATTAAATTGAACCTACTATTTTAATATAATGAAAAATGGCAATGGTAGAGCAAGATTACTAACTAAGCTTCTGAGGCACAAAGCACCGGAGCATATGAGTGTTGACAATAAGGGTTTCGTAGACACAAAAGTAGCAATGGATTGGGTTAACGATAATTACCACGGTAAAACCGGACAACCTTTAACTATGAAATCATTGGAACAAGTGGTTCTAGATGACAATAAGGGACGTTTTCAGTGGAACGAAGATAAGTCTAAGATACGCGCTGTACAAGGACATAGTTTTACGGTCAAAGTCGAGTATGAACCTTATACGGTAACAGGCGTACCTCTTCATTTTACTTATATAAAATGCCAAGACAGTATCGAAGAACAAGGGCTATTGCCAATGTCGCGACAATACATTCATATGGTAGAATACCGCGAGGATGTTAGTCCGTGGCACTTAGTACGTAAAAATAGCAATATGATTGTTAGCATCAAGCCAGAATGCATACCGTTGTTGAAATTCTATATGTCAGATAACGGTGTATTGTTGTGTGATGCTGAAAATGGTATCAATCCTGATATGTTGATATATTTACCGCTGGAACAGTCATCATGTGCTGGTTTTATTGTGCAAAAGGAAGATGATTTCTTGCTAGTTAAAACACCACATGGACATCTTAGCTACCCTAAGGGTAAGCGACACAAAGGCGAAAACTCTTTCGCATGCGCTTACAGAGAACTGGAAGAAGAGACTGGACTTACTGCACGTGATATAATTCTTACAGGTGGATGCAGTCGTGAACTGGGCAAAAATGGAAAGACCAGCATATTGTACTATCATGCTAATTTACAATTGTGTCATTCAGGCATATGTGTTCCAGAGGATCCTGATGAACTTGAAGAGTGTCTCTGGATGTCGCGCAAACAAATTAATGATAGTCCCGACATGCTCGAAAAACGTAAGTTGTTACTTGCCTCCTGAATTGGAATACGGCGTATATACAATTTTTTCGACGCCCTTCACTGTGTTAAGGCATAACATAATATTTAACAATCGAAATTGTTTGATGGTGCAATAATAAATATCAGCTAGCACATTAATAATTCCCTTACGTCCCCGTTGAACGGATGTAACGGATGCAAGGTTTAATATTGAATTTATCTGATCAGAATCAGAATTAGAATATAATTTATCAATATCATCGCTGCCTATATAATAATCTTTACTGCAGAAAAGAGAAGTATCTAATTTTTGTAATTCCATAAGGTCAGCACACATAAGAATTTTTAATAGGTCTATTTGCTCGATAATACAACTGTATATTTGCTTTGTATTATCGAGAGTTTGATTTTGAATTTGAAGTTTTCCAAATTTAATAATAGCTTTTTTTCTTGAATCAGTTGCCATGATCAAAGATCGATATGTGATCAATTTTATACTTAATACTTAATAATATAGCGGAGAACAAGATATTTATTTTTAATACTGAATGCTGTTCCGCTACCTGCACTATTGGTATTAATATTATATGGACTTTCAGTAATTAAGGCATCGCCGGCGGGATGTTGATTTGCCGTATGGCTAGAATTACCATCATCCCTGGCCAAAGTGAGACTATGTGTATGTGCCGGCATATTGGATATACTTAATGTAGCACTATCTGCTCCACCTGTGTCAGATACAATATATGTATCTCCAGACCCTACAATACAACGATCATCAGTGTCTGGCAAATTAAATGTAGTGCTGCCATCACCTACTCCAAAGCTGGTACCTATTACTTCAAATAGTTCTGAATAATCTGTTCTGCTTATCGCTGAGCCATCGCAAAATAAATAACCTCCTGGAACTGTGTTTCCAGCATAAGGCAATGTAACACCTGCTGGAACTAGTAAATATGGTGTATTAACATCTTGCATAACCTGATTCGCTACTAATCTACCTGTAACCGTCAATGGACCTCTATTCATATAATAACACATGGATATTATTTTTAATTCCCTAGGCATTCATAAGCATATACTGTTATGGTGTAGTTACTTATTTTTTACAAACCATCACACTTTCCATCACACTTTCCATATAAAAAATATTATATGCATGTCACAAACTTTTACATGCAGTTTGAAAACCGTTTTGAAAATCCTGTGCGAATTCTACCTGCATTGATAGTCAATTCGTCCAATACCAGTATATAAATCGGTCGTCCGATTTTTTTGCATTTTATTATCCGTTCTTATGCCTTCACTTGGGTATCGAAGAAAATTACTTATTTTTCGTGAACTTGTATGCTTGTTATGCATCTACTTCACGTGAAGATCAATCGAAGAAATTCAATTAAAAAGATTCGAAAATTTTCGATTAGCTCCCAAGTGAAGTAGTGCATAGGCGCATTTTTTATGCACTACTTCACTTAAAACAAATACAAGCTCAATGCGGTCTTCACGTGATTTTTTTGGTTACTCGTCGATTATTTCGACTGATTTACTGTTAATGGAAGTGTATAAGCTTATACACTTCCAAATAAAAAACATTTGCGATCAAGTGCCAAATAATTATGCATCGCATATGAATGTATTTGTTTTGCAGTGCATTGATTGTCTGTTATAAAACACAAATAACTTGTTTTTTTCCAGCAAGCATATAAAATCATTAAAAGTACAGTTATGCAGCTATGCGACAAGGTTAGGTGCATGGATGCAGGATTAGAACTTGTCTTATCCAGCATAGAATCAACTACACATGTGGCATTCTATGCACTACCTCTTCCAAAACAAGTGTTCTATGCTGCTTTCACGAATGCTGGTTTAATTACTGTTAAACCCGAAAATAACAGCATCGCATTAAAATGCTTGTATTGCGCATTAGACTTTGTTTGTTATTGTTCAATCATTCCATGATAGATATATTCTTAGACTCTTGAAAATTAGATAGATTTTACAAATACAATATCAATTCTTATGCAGCCCGAGTCAAAGTACATGGAAAACCAATCGAAAAATAGTTTTCCTCTTATTTTATTGGAAATTATTTTCAAACGGTTTTGGGTCTCAAAATACTTTCTCAAAATTAACAGACCCCTGTTTTCCACTATGATCTTTTTATACACTAGATCTAATGGATAATAAAACTTAAGATTAAGAAAAAATAAGAGGAAACCTAAATCAATAAAAACAATGGATATGCCCCATAATCATCTTATGCACTAAAAGGTAATCATGTCTCGAATGCTAACCAGTATACAACGGTTAACTTTTAGTTAACAGCTGGATAGAATCAAATATCTAGAGGTTTTTACTATGCTGTATTAAAATCAATATATCGAACAAGTTTCGCATAGATTGCTACATGTGTAGTTGATTTTTTGCAGTATAGAACAATCAAGGTGCTAGTTGTTTACGATTGTACACAAATGGAGATTTTTAATTATGCTGCATGGAATGACAATTAACAGTGTCTGTTTTATTTGGGATCACTCGATTGAGCGAATTAGAAGCAAGCATAGAAAAAGCTGAATAACCGTTTTGCTTAAGTTTAGTTAATTTTTATTGGTAATGCATTAGGTGCATTATTAGATGCATTCCGAAGCACTCTTGTTCGAATACAATAATAATACAGTATAAATAAAAACATACTATTTAGGTATCTACAATATCTACTCTATGCATCCATGCATTCTGGTATAATATTTCGTTAATTTTAAGATATGCTGGAACTTTTGATTTGGTCATGCACCCGTGTGCATATGTATGATTTTAATTGTGTCGAAAGTTATCCACTCTTGCATATGGTTGTAGATGCTTTTGCAAAACCAGTGTATAATCAAGAATGTATGTTCAATGCTATATTAGCATAGACAATATTAATTGCCTATGTATCGATGTATAGACAATTAATGTTTGTTATACAATGTATAGTCAATAATATCGTCTATCCATCAATGCATCAATTACAATAACCGCATATTGTGCATAACATGTATTCCGTTTGAAAAATATTACCCATAGTTTTTAAAATGCATTTTAAAAACCATACAATATTGTGTATAGTAACAACTGAATGATTATACAGTATCGACAAATGTTGGAGGATAGAAATAACATGCCATTTACTAAGTATTAAGAGAAGTTAGAAACTAGACGGTTGAATTAATAATAAAAAACAGGTGCTCAGCAAGGCCTTCTTAATAGTAAATTACATCATTTCGAACATTTACTTATTTTTTATACCTAATTCCAAAGTAAACACCACAATTATAACAATTGTTGCATGCATATAACTATCAGATTGAGATTAGATATTATTAATGAAGCATTGTTATGTACTGTGCACAATTGTATTAAATTTGACGGGTTACCGTTACTCTTAAATGACACTTAGTTATTTTTTATTAATAGAAAAATGATCCGCTCGGTAGGAATAATGGATTATACACAACGATCAAACGCCATGGACGTAAGTGACGACAACAACATGTTAAATATCAACGGCTCAGATGACCCATATTATCGATACAAAATGCCAGCTATTACCACGGTATTTGTCAATCAAAAGAAAGGGCTCACGCGATGGGACAACTGTGCCACAGTCGCCAAATCTATTTACCGGACACCTGCGCAATTAAAAAAATATATGAGTAAAAAGTTAGGAGTACAATCAATACTAGAACCTACCGGAGCTATTACCTTTCGTGGTAACATAGATGCCAGCACATTACAAAAACATTTGCAAGATTATATCAAAGCAGATGTTTTGTGTCGTAAATGCAAATCACCAGAAACTATCAATGGTGTATGCCAGAGTTGCGGTGTTAAACATATTTAAGCATTTAAACATGTAGAGGAAGATCATCTCTCGCACTGGTCCATTCTATATGATTAACTATGACCATATTAATACTTGGGAATCCTATACCGTGATTGCCTTCTTTGGCGCAATAATAAATATGCCGTTCCGTATCTGAATATCTACCCCATGTTAATATCTCCCAACAACTACTACCACCGAAATATGGTTGGTCCTCACTTTTTCGACCACATTCCCAGTATCTGTAGAAATAATGCTTATCTTGAACTACTCCTTTATAACAATATAAATCATGTGCGTGGCCAAATATATGTAGAGCATCTGTGACAATAACGTCTTCGGCCGTTAGCGGCTTGGTAGAATCAGGAATCCCTGAACATTTGTGGCACATATATGCACCTTTCACTTTGTGTGCAAGACAGGGAGTGGAACCGCACTCGCTACAATACTTTGATTTGCCATTTTTTACCATTATAAAGCTATACAATGGATCAAATTTTACTTTCGTGCATATACAGAAGTTGCGGGAACTTCCGTTTGCTCTTTGTAGACAGTTTGTTTATCATAAGGGCATGCATGAAGTTTTATTAGTTCGCCTAAAGTAAAACTCTGTGTTGTTAAGACACACTCCCAGAAAGGTACATAACTACCGTTGTCCAACAATACGGGTCCCACACGTTTGTAATAATTGTCAGTATCAATCGTAATGAACTGTGGACAGTAAACACTGCGGATTTGTCTCCATATCACCAATTGGTCACCATGTGCAATTTTTGGTGTGTTTACGTCTTTGAAACACAATGGTACTTTAATCACATATGTTATACACATGTCCCTCAGATGTGTGCCTCTGTCATTCATGGTAATACCATATTGGGGAAATTTAGACTGTAATCTTTCTAGGAAATGTTCGTATTTTTTAATTTCCAAATATGTCGACTTAAACATCTCGATATCCATGTCTGTTTCATCGAAATAATTATAGTATGATACTCTAATTGTAAGGGAAGTCGCTATATCTGTTGCAACGGTATAATCAGATGGTAGTTTTACATCCGAAGATACAGATATCTGACCGTCATACGGTTCATTATCTTCAATATAATCAATAACTGTTTCTGGACTTGACGGTTCATCTTGATCTTGATTCATTAATAAATAAAACCTTTTCAATTTCCAAATTATTTAGTCATCATTCACATTGAACTTGAAGTTTTCCGTCACTTTGTGGTATATATGAAATTCGGGATATAGGTTAAAATGATCTATATAACGGTGTGTCATTTGTTCTTTAATTTGGTGATAATATTCGGTGAGTACACTGACTAGCGGTTTTTCATATTCCATGTATTCGAAGGGCAAATCTTGTTCTGTAGTAATTCTTTGTTTCAGTGAGAGGTACAGCACTGTGGAAATAATACCCATCTGTACTAGTGGTCGAAATGTTATTTTGAATTCAGAAAAGCCCCAAGGTGACCATCGCATAAACCACATAATATGATCACCGTTCATATCAAATCGTATAAGTCCAGATAATGCTTGCATACAAATTTGCATAATGTAGACCAATGGTATTTCGCCAGGATGATACCATTGCCTTTTCTCCATGTCATCGACCCAACTTAGGGTACCGTCGCGATTTTGCACATGATGAAATGGACTGCAACACTTGATTTCTAACATACCTAATAATTCAGTAGGTAAATCGCCATATTCTCCTGTATCGGGTTTGCCCACTAAACCATCAGGGCTTACTAAAAAATGTTTATCTTTGATAACGGGAAATTTGTCAATCATCTTATTTACAATCTCTAATTCACCATCTGATAGGTAATCTGCCATGTTATCAATAATATATGACATGGGTAAATATACCGTGCCGACCTGGGCTACCGATAAGTTGTTATCCACCGCAAAATGAATAAGTGCGGGATCTTCATAACCCACTCCCCATTTCATATGACCCCTCATAGTGTGAGTTTTCTCGAAGGGTTTTTCAAGTATTTTATCACGCCAGATCTCCGTGATCTGATCGAATGTTGGGTATTTTGTGGGACCTTTAATTAATTTACCTACGGCACTAGCAGTACCCGCAGCTAACATGCGCAAATGTAGCCATAAATCACTTTTCTGGATGACTTTGAGATAATCATCCAAATTCTGTGGTTCTTGATCCATATTTTCCAGTGTGCAAACATCACGAACCAAGCCATGTTTTTCAGCGTATTTTTGATAACGCTTGAAATTATAACTATCGGTAATAACTTCAAACATGAATTGGTCTGATGCTGGCTGCATTACTATATTCATACTCATCTATTATAGTCTATCATTCAGTGTCACTTTCTTCACAGTCGTCACTATCGTCTTCATCGTTACTGTCGTTACTGTCGTTACTATCGTAATTTTCAACTAGTTGTTCGTAGATATTAATATCGTTTAGGTTCAATCCGTTTAGGTTCAATCGACTGAGCGTGTTTTCTAATGAACTTATATCATTGGCATCCAATTGCTGAACCACACTGTCTAAAGCACTCATAGCGCTGCTGATCATTTGATCGGTGATCACCGGCATAGTGCGCGACTCCATATCATCATCAACACCATTGTTGTCAAAATGTATGTTTGCTTTTTGGAATTTTACAACCATTACTGAATTTCCTGTCGGTTCCATATCGTGTACAACAAGTACATTGGGTAACATATCTACATTACTGTATAACTGTTTGAGAGACCCAGCAATAGGATAAGATTTGCCGTCTCGTGCGCTTAATTTTTCGATATTCTCCTTTATTCTGAAAGGATGATATGGATTAAGTGCTACTTGGTCACCCGTTATTTTTGCAAAGTAGATAAGTTCAGATACTTTACTTCTTTCTACTATTTCTGTTTTAATAACGTGTCCCACACTAATAAATACCTGGTCCAGGCATTGTGCATACCGTTCTTGTGTAATACCCATTTGACCAGAAGTAAAAATTCTGTTACATTCCATGTAAACTATAGTTAGGATTTCCGTTAAATATTCATTATCTTGATCTTCAGGAACTAAGTTAACGAGCATAGGTCTCTGCGTTTCTTCTGATTGCGATGCATAATATGACAGTAACATTCTTGCCAAAGTTTCAGGTGAACTCATTATTGTCTCTGGCAGATTATTCCTAAGCTGTGTTAATATAAATAATATCTTGTTTTGAGTTGCGTTTGTGTTCTTCATTGTTAATTAGTTCTTGTTCAACCGTATAATCTACAATTTCCTTTAGTTTATTGCGATCGATAGTGGGCATTTTGGTTTTACATTCGTATAGAAAACGATTACCTTGCAGAATAAATTCTACTTTTACAGGGTACATGTAGTGTATCTCTGAATGAGGATTTGTCATATAATCAGCAAGGCATTCAGGCAGAAGATGAGAACTTTCGGGTGGGAGAATAGACATCAATTGTTCGAACGGGGTTACAGGTTGTTCCACGGGAATATCAACATCTGTTTCTATGTCATCGAAATAACGGTATAGGTCTCCTACTGTGGGGGCTGCGTCATGAGGATACAGCATAGTCCAGTTGTTATGTTTACCTTGATAATATTGCAAAACCCAAATAGTCATATTTATGAAATCTTGGCAAATTGGCAGGACATTGCGCTTGAATTCCTTGGAGCTGCGATAGGGTATGTCGTGAAAATAGCTATAATATCTGATGTTCCATCCCCTAGTACCTCCTTTGATAGTGTCCGTATACTTATCCTCGATGTAACGGAATTTTTCTAGCGCTTGCTTCAGCTTGGGCATCTGTTTGAATCTGCGGTTAAAGTTTGTAATAGAACGCATACGATCGTTGCTTAACTGCTCTAATAATTCATCCTCTATGTATTCTAGTTCAGCCAGGAATTCTCTCAAAAAACGACGGTTAACACCCATACCATCTTTATTTACTAAGAAACCACCTAGAGCCCAGCAAACCTTCTTGTATATAACAATAATATCATTGAGTGAACCGTTACGTATACGCAACGACGGGAGATGTGGAATAAAGTCATTGCCCAAGAAAAAACATATGTACGCGTAATCAAGAATAAGTCGTTCCTTGTCTTTTTCATGGAACCATTTGGTGTTACTGCACAGGTCTTCAGCATCTTCTGAGCGTATAATATCGTTCTTGAAGCCCATTCGTTTGAGCTCACGCACGCTGGTGCGTGGGTCCAGCGTTTTAATTACAATATCATGTAACTCTTGGACACTCAAATATAGATAAGGATATGTTTCACTATCGTAAAATTGTGTAGTGTTGCGGCCTCTGAACTGTACATTTTCACGTACAAGCACAGCATCCGGACAGTTGATATTTGTGAGGAACAACAAGTCAGCATCAAGACCACAAATTAGGCAAAAGTCACGGATACCCTTTTTACGGTTCGCTCTAATGTCATCCATAATTTTATGTTCGCCTTCACCTGAAAGACCCGCACCGTTTAATGTAAATCTATACTTATGCCATATTTCTCCCTTTTTAGTTAACTCGTCAATACGTTTGATCAAATGTTCTTGTAATGTGCACATGAATTCCGTACCCGGACTAATCATATTGAAATCGATGGGTACATCACGTGTCTTTTCACCATGACACATTGTGATTTCTCGTGTAATCTTAGATTCCTTAGCAGACTTGTACCTGCGGTCTCGTTGTTGAGACATTTTAGCAGCAGGTGCTACACCATCAATTGCTAGATAAACATCATCAGGGTCAACATATTCAATAATTTTGATTATGTACTGAATAACAGCTTCGGGCATATCTTCAAGAGCAAGTTCACCGTCTGTACGTACAGCTGGATGGATAACACCATTCAGGTCAAAATACAGGATCTTACGATTGTATTTGTCAAATATAAAGTCACGGTAATCCGTGCTAAGAATTTTATTACTATAATTTTTAGCCCACCAGGCGAAAAAAGCAGGTACTCCCATATACTTTAAATGTAAGGATCATTTTTTATAGTTCAATACGAATATAAAGAAGATAAAAAGTATTAATTCAAAAAGAATTAATCAAAATAGAATTTGAATTTCTTTCGTCCTGATATGTTAGAACATAGATATGCAATGACAGACACAGAGACAACTTCAGCTACAGCTACTTTTGCCGACGAGCTATCACAGCTTGTAGAGCAATACAAGGACGAGCAAGTCCGCGCTTCATGGCGCAACGAGCAACTTGCATCCGCTACTACACATTATCTCGATACCTTGCTTGCAAGTGACGAGGCTTGGGCTAGCTTCCAAGACAGCGCACGTACCAATGTTAAGGCTTCAGGCAAGAAGACCGCCAGTCTTCTTACATGGTCTGGCCGCGGACCATCGCACGAGGGTCAGTTCCTTACCGACCTTCTTGACCTTGGAGAGCTTCTTGCCAAGCTTCAAGATGTGCTGGACCTTAACGGTGGCAAGGACAAGTTCCTTGTTTTCAAGCACTCAGTTCCCGCATCACGTGGAAATGGACCTCGTTCATTCTCCCTGACTGTCTCATGGGACGAGTCACGATTTGACAATGGTCGCGACATCATTGCCGGGGAACGTGAAAAGGCCGAGCAGCGTGTAGAGCGCAGCATGCGCCGCCGTCTTGCTCGCGAGGAAGGTGGTGGTGATGAGGAAGACGAGGACCGTCGACCTGCCCGCCGCTCAAACTACCGTGGTGGAGATGACCGCCGAGGAGGCAACGACCGTCGAGGTGGAGATGACCGTCGAGGTGGAGATGACCGTCGACCTGCTCGCCGACCAAACCGCGACAACAACGAAGACTATGACAGTCGCCGTGGAAATGGCAACGGCAACTCCGGCGGCAACGCCAATGGAGACCGTCGCGCACCTCGCCGTCGCCCAGCCAAGTACGAAGAGTAAATAGCTACTGTACAATAGTACAATAGTACAATAGTACAATATTACAAAGTAATTACAATTTATATTTACTTTGTACTAAAATATAGTATTTAATCAAAAACAGCATCTACTAAGTGGGATGTACCTAGATTATATGCTGTAAAACCTAACAATGTCCCGAAAGCTGACAGCATCCACACCGGATCCAACATTGCTTCGCAACTAATTACTTTTGAAACAACCAACATAGTACCGACCTTAGCCCAGTCATTGATAACATCTTGTAATTTATCATTGTAAGTTAACTCCTTACCTTGAACATAATCAGCAACAACAATATTGTAAACAGTAAAACCTATGAGAGTGGCAAGGGTAGAACGGACCCAACTTCCATCACCAAGACCACCGCCAGATAACATGCGGGAAACAACTAACATTGTTCCTACTTTGATCCAGTCATTAGCAATCGACTGACTTTTACCTTCCCATTTGGGTGTAAGTACGTTACGTGTACTTAAATGATAAGCGGCAAAACCCATCAAAGTAAAAATGGACGACATTTGCCAAGAACGATCAGTTAATGAACCACCTGATAACCAATGAGAAACGACAAACATGGTTCCGAATTTGGCCCAGTCAGAAGCAATATCTTTCACGTGTAACATATATCTTATATGTGATAAAAAACTTTGTTTATAATGTGTTGTAATTAGGTAGTTCTTCATTAGGTGGATAATCGGTAAGAATAATCAATTCGACAGTGTCGCCAGATTTCTTTATTAAAGAACAACAATGGTGGCCAGCATAACATATTATGCCATCGACTGCTAATATTATATCACCTTTATGTATAATGCTGTCCGTCCGTAAAGATTTCCCTATCACCGAATGTATATGATCCGCGCAAGATAGACCCAATCTATAACCATCTTCATACCTATTTAAGGTAACTTGCCTGGCATATTTCTTCTTATCGGTCATATAATTATAATTCGCACATTGATCAATTTTATGTCAATGATTATTATATGTTTGTCGTTCAGGATCTAATTAAGTATTTATTAGAAGGACTAGCTACCAGTGTAGCTGCCTTTTATATTTCAGGCAAAAAGCAAAACCTTAAGGAGATTGCCCTAATTGGGGCTGTTGCCGCTATAAGTTTCATGGTGCTTGACAATTTTGCTGAGGGAGTTGGTGTCGGTATGAGACAAGGAGCTGGTTTCGGTATAGGTTACAACCTTGTCGGTGGCGGAGATGACAGTCCACTGCATGTACAAGCGCCTGCTCCAATGCAGGTGAAACCAATGCGTGTACTTGCGCCTTTGCAAGTACAATCACAATCACAAGCACAAGCACCTATGCGTTTACTTGCGCCATTGCAAGTACAATCACAAGCATCCACAGTCACCGCTCAGCATCGACTAAAACCGGTTCAGCACAATCAATCATGTTTTCACATGCCTGCCGACGGCAAGTTAAGTTTCTGTTGCGATACAGGAGATGTTGAATGTAGAAACACACAAGAGATCTTGATACAGCAATTCATGGAACAAAATCCTAAATACGCAAGACATTAAAGTACAAAGTACAAAACCGAATTGCACTAAGACCTATTTACACTTTATACATGAAATTCATGCGAACAGTAAGGGCATCGGGCAACAGATTTTGTCAACCATTGTGTAATACAATCTTTACAATACACACAATGTTCTCCACAGGGCAATTGAACACCCCTATTTTCTGAGCCCTTAACATCTTCAAGGCAAATAGTACAATAATAATCAGTGTGAATTTTATACATTATTTTTTCTGCTTCTTCGTTGGATTCCAATTTTACAGTAGTGTTAAAAGGTTGATAATCTATTTGAAAAGACTCATCTGCAATAAAGAAAGTTTTTCGACTGTCATCCATAATGACATCCAAAATTTCTGTCATTAATTCGTGATGTAGAGCAGCGTCATCATCATAATCGACAATTTCATCATCATTAGAATATGCTGATATTAGTTCTTCACAAATATTACGAGCAGTTTCTTCAGGGATTCCTGTTATACACACGTTCTCCAAAATAGAACCGGTGTATCTTGGCGGAGTGTAAACCATAACATGAGGACTGTCGTATACGGTAGTGTTTAAAAGTTGCAAGGTCATTATATAATTTGTTTTTGATCAATTTTTAAAACAAATCTACTCAAGGAGTTTTCTTTTTGATTACAACTGTCTTCTTCCGTGGTAAAACGGGTGTTAACGTTTTTACTGTTTTGACGGGTGTTACCGTTTTTACCGTTTTGACTGGTGTTACCGTTTTGACTGGTGTTACCGTTTTGACTGGTTTTACCGTTTTGACTGGTTTTACCGTTTTGACTGGTGTTACCGTTTTGACTGGTTTTACCGTTTTGACTGGTTTTACCGTTTTGACTGGTTTTACCGTTTTGACTGGTGTTACCGTTTTGACTGGTGTTACCGTTTTGACTGGTGTTACCGTTTTAACTGGTGTTACCGTTTTGACTGGTTTTACCATGGGTGTATTGCATAGTTCTAGTTTCTTGAACGGAGATACTTTAATTTTAATACCTATTGGCCTCTCGTTATTTTTCTCGAAATAGAAATGATCGCCGTCAGTGTCTTTCTTGAGACCTTTAATATTAGCTATTTTGGCACATGATACATCATATTCAACCATATTATCTGTTAAACTTTCATAGTTCTGATAAAACAGCTTTTGCAGACTGACGCAAGCATCTTTATGTAAATCATATGTTCCAACCATAATGCGATGGTAGTGCATTAGTCTGTTGAGCTTTTCTAACCCAGCCAGTTTATTCCATGCTTTCTTAAAAATTTGTTCAGTGTCCTTGCTGTCGCTACTATCTTCGAAATATCCTATCTTTGTCTGACTTTGTTTTTTCCTATGTTGTTGCAAATGTGATTCTATTTCTTCAATGATACTCATATATAATACTGTATCTGCCATCAATTTACACTTTACAATATTAAATTGATGTTTAAATGTTATATTATGCAGGACTCATACTTAATCCAACAATGCCAAAATATAGTCAATCAACTGGCAACATATTACAATTTTAAAAGCCCGGTAGTGAAACTACTAGACTATAAAAAAGTGGGCTGGGATCTATGGGGGAGAACGCTAACGCATCGTACACAGAACGAATGGAAATACAAATACATGCAGGATTCGAACTCAAATTCAAATTCAAATTCAAATTCGAACTCGAACTCGAACCCGAGTTCGAATTTAAGATATTGTGATGTTGAGGCAAGTGAAATTAGAATAAAATTGCGTTATGACGATGGACATCCCATTGAATCTAATTACATACTGGAGGCATTGATTCATGAGGTAGCGCACTGTATTGCACCCCATGTAGAAGTTCTACAAAGAGGTAAATGGATACATGATGAACATACTGAATTATTCGATAAGGTGCATCAGGCAATAAAATTAATTAAAACTCACGATCAGTTGGTTTTAGATATTTAAAATTAAGTACGCTGAAGATATCTGCTTCCATTGGGGTGGATATTTGGTCACCTTTTACACGGTTAACATAATTGTACAGCCCATATTCATTAAGCGTGTAGCCACGTTCGTTAGCCCTGAACCGCATAATCTTATTGAATTTACCCGAACCAGTGAAATATAAGGTGGCTGCCCCCAAGCTATTATAATCAACAAATCTAATGTCAATCCGACGGCCAACGCTGTCGGGCTTTAACTTACATACCCCCATATATTTAGTTTGACCTTTTGTCGTAAGATGTCCCACTAAGAGTCCGCGTGATTCCAGTTCAGTCACAATCTTCGGAAGCTCGTTTATAGTATCTTTCATAGTGGGATGTGATACTAGGACATCTAGATCACCACATGTAGCTTTGTGACGACGATAGCTTCCGCATACATTGACAACCAGGTCTGAGTCTAGATTCCCTATGATAGAAATGACTTTTTTAGCAATAGTATCTGCCTCAGACCACGGCATACGTTTTTCTAGATCCTCATAAAACTCTAGACCGACAGCAATATGATGTGTTAGTTGATTTTTGGCTATCTTAACAGTGCCGATACTGTACGCTTTCAACAGATCAGCTACTGACCATATATCAAAATCTTTTATGAGAGCTTGAGCTTTAACTTCTCCTATACCGGTAATAGTGCATAGTTCTATGACTGCCTTCGCGTAAGGATCTTGGTGTTGGTCTAGCTCAGCTAGGGTTCCTGTTTTTAGAAATTCATCAATTCTTTTAGCGATACCGGGACCTACTCCAGGTATTTCTTTTTTAGCTTGCGCACCAGACAAGATTTTACCTTCGTATGAAGCAATGGCATCTCTACCCTTGAAAAAACTATTGAGTCGCCGCGTATGATTGGATTTCTCCTTACCCTGTGCGGAAGCTTTGACAGCTTTAGTTATATTAATAAGGTCTTTTAACATGTCAAGAATATTTTGATTTTGTTCCTGTTGTACTAACATTCCTGCGTCTTTACGTAAGTCAAGAAGTGGAAAACTGAGGAGGTCCTCATCCTCACTATCGATAACTGGTGGCTTAGGCTTTGGTATTCGCTTAGTTTTAGGTTTAGGTTTTACAGCAACTATTTTAGGTTTGGGTTTTACAGCAACTATTTTAGGTTTAGCCTTAGCCTTTACTTTTACTTGTATTTTGGATTTAGCATTTGTGTCTGACATCTCTACTCAATCTGATGATTCAATTTATTTCACATTTACACTTGCCACCTAAAAAATGATCCCATGGATAGTAATACATGGCTCATAGCATTGAACATCAATCACAATTTATCGACGCAGAAAAGGCCTCTAGGTTCTTGGAAACACTAACCAGGGATCTTGACTGGTATTCTTTTTACGCATCCCCAAAATCACGGAAGGTGCACCATTTCAACGGTGAGGAATCCCTTGATGTACAGTTGGCATTAGACTACATTATCACCGAAATCAAAAGACAATGCAATGTATCGGAAATTACCGGTATGTTTATTAACAAATATGATAACGGGACCGACCATTGTCCATTCCATCGAGATCAATATGGCACGGATACATACACATTGTCCCTGGGTGCATCACGAGATTTCGTGATCAAGAAAGACAAAACCGGTGAAAGTAAAACATACCAACTTAATTCCGGTGACTTGTACTATATGCCAGAGGAGTTTCATAAGAATCATAAGCATGGAGTACCAAAACGTACGAGAGCCCAAGGAACCAGAATTAGTATCTTGTTTTTCGCAGTGCGTAAAAACAAAGCATTGCCAAAAGCCTTCGGAATACAACAACGACCTGTAAAAATACGGGTTAAGCCTATTAAACCTGTTAAACCCATTAAACCGGTTCAATAGGCCATTAGTTTTAAAAATTGAACATACTGTTATTTTAATAATGTCGGACAATGAAAGCCAGGATTCTTATTAACCAATTTAAACAGGTCTTTGTTATGTTAATAAAGGATGGTTTTACTTTTGACTACGACGTCCTATACGCTGCCTGTCGCGGCGGGCAACTGGACGTTGTCCGCTTCCTCTTTGAAGATAGTCCTGGACTAACAATAGAAGACGCGCGAGCGAACCGGAACCACGCTCTAAGTGAGGCCTGTGCAGGTGGGCACCTACCGGTGGTTCAATACCTAATCGAAGAAGTGGGATTGGACACTAGTGATGTCCTAACTGAGGGATTGAGAATGATGAGCGCACTGGATGTCGCAGCGCAAAACGCGCGGCTCGAAATAGTAACTTACTTATTCGATAGCGTAACACTCGGCTTGACCGTGAACAACGCGTACCCATCTTATGGTGGCCCCCTGAGATACAGCCTCCGTAAGGCAACCCAGCATAAGCTAATCCGCAAATTAGGCCGTTATAGTTACCTAATTTGTGATTTAGTAGTTGACACACCTCTTTAAGAATAAGCGGATAGGACACAAGACATCGCAGATCAATATAATAATCCGAGCGCTTGCCAGACTTTAACAGGTAATTACCTTGCTTGAAGCAGCCCAACTCCGTTAACTGTTTAATAATATGCATATAACCGTATAACTAGTTCATTTTATTATGAATTTGCACACGCTTAACAATCCCAAATTAAATAGGTCTTTGTATTGTTCTTCCTCCCCAGTAGGCACAAATAGAGACCGAACGGTGCAGGTGTCTGCCATATCTGTACATTCAGTATTAGCATTGCTAAAATACA
>Ga0136555_1000226_pt1 | contig 23519 bp, 30 predicted proteins | sample AntRauTorckE5432_FD_104927 | JGI IMG/M metagenome (GOLD analysis project Ga0136555, IMG submission 104927) | Saline lake microbial communities from Rauer Islands, Antarctica - Metagenome Torckler E5 #432 | ecosystem: Environmental > Aquatic > Non-marine Saline and Alkaline > Saline | place...
AATTTCTCTGTTATTGGTTTGGACAATTGTCAGCTGGTTTGCTATCAGAAACATTGAAGAGCCAAAATATACAGTCTTGGAAAAAAGAGAGGGTTATGAAATTAGAGAATATGAAAAATATATAATCGCCGAAACAACAGTCAGTGGTTCATATAGAGATTCTTTGAGTGAAGGTTTCAGAAATATTGCAGATTATATTTTTGGAAATAATACAAAGGCAGAAAAAATCGCTATGACCGCTCCTGTAATAAATTCTGAATCTACAGAAAAACCTTTTGAGAAAATCGCCATGACAGTTCCAGTTATTAATAAAGGAAACTCAACCGAAAGAAAAATTTCATTTGTAATGCCAAGTAAATATACACTTGAAACAATTCCTAAACCAAATACAAATCTGGTTACCTTGAAAGAAGTTCCTGCCAGAAAAGTTGCTGTCTTGAAATATACTTGGTATTCCAGCGAAAAAAGATCTGGTGCAAAACAAAAAGAGTTAGAGGAAAAATTAAGTATGGATAACGTTGAAATTGTAGGAGAGTTTTATTCTGCTTATTATAATCCGCCACTATCAATGCCTTTATTTTTAAGAAATGAGGCTTTGGTTGATGTTAACTATTAAAAATAAGGACTATTTTTAACAGTTTATTTTATTTTTTAAAAACAAAAAACCTTGCTTTTTTACTAAAAGGTGACATAATATTCATCAGAAATTTAGAGAAATAAAAATCAACAAGGAGGTAGTAAATGAGAATATTTCTCATATTAGCAGTACTTTTTATAATTAGTTTAATCGAGTGCGCACAAGCAGCAAATATAATGCTGTGGAGCTCTCAAGCTCCAAATAATTCAGGCCCCAGCTATTCAGGATACGTTTCAAATGTTATCTCTGGAATTAGTCAGGGAGGAATTAATGTCGGAGATCAGAACGTAACTCCTGAAGGATTTGAAATTGTAACAAGTTTCAACCCAGAGGAATTAATTGTTACTCCAAGTGAAAATTCATGGGAAGGAGATTTTTCTCCAACTGGAAATTTTGCTGGAGAACTTGGTTCTCGCGCTGTGTTTGTTGTTTTAGTCATGAAAGACACAAGCGACACTTTTGTAAATCTTCAAAATTTTGTTTTCAATTATGAATCTGAAGACAACCTATTGAATTTTACGGCTGATTACTCAACTCTTTCGTATAATGGAACAACTAGAGGCGCGATAAATTATGGTGGAAATGGGGTTTTGGGAGGAGGAGATGACACTTATGTTAACTCTGGATCTGCAAATTCTGATGCCGCTTGGTTTATTATCGCCAATGGGTATTCTGCTACACAAGCTAATTTTTCTTCAACAGTTACTTATGTTGCTGAAAATACTGGATTCGTGAAGGGAACAGGAACGTATACTGGTTCTGGTACAGACTCGAACAGTCTAACCACAACTGTTATTCCTGAACCATCAACCTGGCTTTTGCTAAGTCTGAGTCTTGGATCGCTGTGTCTCTTGAGAAGAAAACGTATTTAAGCTAATTATAAACCGCAAGAGTCTAACTCTTGCGGTTTTTTAAATATGTGGTAAAGTTTTGCCAATGAAAACATTTATACAAAACACAATTAACTTTGTAAAAGACCACTTCTATGCAACTAGCATAGTTAAAATTTTAGTAATTATTGGATTAGGAGGATTATTAATTGCCGTTGTTCATTTTACAACAAGAGACGGCCAATTATCTGTATTTTTAGGAGGCCAACAAGCAGCAGTTATACAATCTTTTGAGGTTGATGACTCGATTTCGGATACACCTACATCAGAAGACACTGAAGTCCCCGTAGAGATTATAATCGTTCCAGATACTCCAACTCAATCTGAAATTGTTGCTGATATTTTAGAGGAATTACAAAATTCTGATAATGATGAAGTGGTAGAAGAAGAGCAAGAAACTTCAGGTGGAGGTGGAGGAGGATCAAGTCGTCGCGGAAATGGCCCTCGTTCAACTGAAGACACTTCTACTCCCACAACAACACCAGCGACTGTCCAAGAAGACACTCCTATGATTACATCTCCAACTGATGGAGCTACAACAACAGACACAACAATCACATTTTCTGGAACATCTAATCCAGATGTTGATATTTCACAAGATTTTGATGCTACAACCGCAGCCGCAAATGGAAGTGGGAATTGGACAATGGATATTTCAGGATTTTCAGTTGGAACTACAACAATAGAATTCTTTGCGACTGGAGCAACTACAACTATTTCGGATGCAATTTCTATTGAGGTTGTCGTAGAAAATGCACCAGCAGACACAACTGATCCTGAAGTAGATTCTTATACATCTCAAAATACAACACTTGAAACTTGTCAGGCTTCTGCAGGAACTGCTCCTGAGTGTAATGAAACAACACAAAGTGTAACTCTTACTTGGGCAACAAGTGACAATGTCGGAGTACAAAGTGTTCAAATTTTACAAGACGGAGACACCGCCACAACATTTTTAACAGACTCTGATTCGATGACTCTAAATCTGTCTCAAGGAAGTTATACATTCCAAATTACAGTTAAGGATTCGGCAGGGAACAGTAGCACGGAAACAAAGACTGTAAATATTATTGCCCCTGTTCCAGACGCCAGTCCAGTATTCTAAATTTAAAATAAGAAAAGCCGTTACGTAAATTACGTAACGGCTTTTTTGTTTTAGTTAAAGTACCCGTCTCTTTCTTGTTTACGAGTTTTTACATACAAGTATAAAAAGAAACAAATTCCAAAAACTAAAACTATGATTACTCCCCAAAAATTGGGAGAATAAATTAATTGTTTAATTATTTGTTCGATCATAGGGTACCTCCTCCTAATATAGAATAATACAACTTTTTATAAAAAAGTCAATTAATTATTTTTCACCCACAAATAGATGTCTTCAAGGGCGCGAACAGCATCTCCGGCAGCAATGTTGTTTTGGTGGTATTTTACGTTTGTAACGTCTCCTGCAGCCCAAATTCCATCAACATTTGTTTTTTGCGTCCAAGGGTCAATTTTGATTGTTTTATCATCTGCCAAATCAACAACTCCTTCCAAGAATCCTGTTGCAGGAACTGCACCAATCTCAACAAAAACTCCATCTAATTTCAATTCTTTTTCCTCTTTTGTCTCGCCGTTTGAGGCGGAACCGTTTTGTGTGTATTTAATTCCATCAACAAATTTTTCTCCTGTAACTTCTGTTACTGAGGCATTTAAAATAAGCTCCAGCTTTGGATCTTTTTTAACAGACTCAACTGTTACTGGATCTGCCTTGAATTCATCACGACGGTGAATTAAGTAAACTTTTTTTGCATAGGCCAATAATTGCGTCGCACCTTCTAGGGCAGAATTTCCTCCACCGATAATCGCAACATCTTTTCCTCCATAAAGTGGGCCATCACAAGTAGCACAATAATTCAGTCCTTTATGTTCCAGACGGTCCGCACCAATCGCAGGAATTTTTCTGCGGTTTGAACCTGTAGCGATTAGAATAGATTTAGCTTTGTATTCTCCAGCTTTTGTTTTGATAGTGAAATCCCCGGCGCTTCCTGAAATTTCCTCTGCGCGTTCACCTTTTTTAATATCAACAATTCCATCAGAGTATGCTTTTAAATGTTTCTCCATTTTTTGAGCCAACTCGAACCCTGAAATTTTAATATCTCCAATCCAGTTTTCAATTCCATCAGAAACAATACTTTGTCCTCCGATAGATTCTGTTAGAAAAACTGTCTTTAGTTGTTTTCTGGATGCGTATACTCCGGCCGCTATTCCTGCTGGACCTCCTCCGATGATTGCTAGATCGTACATAGGTTATAAAAAGTTACTTAATAAATTTATAAGTTATATTCTATCATAAAATATAATGTAAGGTTGGCTTTACATTGTTTATTTTTGTATAAAAAAAGAGGCTTGGTTTAGAACCAAGCCTCTTGAAATGTATTATGAAGAACAGAGCAATCTGGAAAGTCTATCGTCGTTGTCGCTTAGCACATCAACAACCTCAGACATATTTTCAGATCTTTTTTTGGAAATCCTAATCAAGTCAGTGACAAGTATATTGTTCATTTCTAATGAAGTTAATACCTGTTTCTGAATTGGGCAAAATAAACAATTTCTCATTATTGAGACAGAAGGTGTGGCTTTACAGTGTTTAAATAAAATCCCCACAGTAAGCTTAACCTTCTTAATTGAACACCCTAATATTACAGGAATGTTCTCAATAACATTAGTTGAATTAATTCCGCATAAAACACCAACTCTTTTAAGATATTTAATCTTTGAATCAATATTCTCGAATGCATAACCAAGAATCGATGGAGAAGAAACAATCATCTTGACTGGATCCTTGAAACCACGCTCCTTGAGTCCCGCAATCTTTGAATCGATATTCTCGAATGCTAGACTAAGAATCGATGGCAAAGAAACAATCATCTTGACTGGATCCTTGAAACCACGCTCCTTGAGTCCCGCAATCTTTGAATCGATATTCTCGAATGCGTAATTAAGAATCGATGGCAAAGAAACAATCATCTTGACTGGATCCTTGAAACCACGCTCCTTGAGTCCCGCAATTTTTGAATCGATATTCTCGAATGCATAACCAAGAATCGATGGAGAAGAAACAATCATCTTGACTGGATCCTTGAAACCACGCTCCTTGAGTCCCGCAATCTTTGAATCGATGTTTTCAGTTTTTGGTGTGTAATGATGTCTCGCTACACAAGCTTTTACTATTTCAGTATATGTGCTCAAAATAAGCCTTTCTGTTGAGGTTAATTATGAAAAGATCGTTATGCTCAAGATAATACTATAAAATATCAAAAAGTCAAATCTTGCGTATTGTAAATTTTCTATCAAAATGCAATCGCTTTCCCTGTAAATATCTGAAATAAAATACAATAAAAACCTCATTGACGAGGTTTTTATTGTAGATATTTGGAATGTAGATCTCCAGTAAATCTGAGAATAGAATAATGAATAGTCACTAGTGCTTCTTTAATTATTCTACTTAATCTTACTTCTTCTCAAAAACGCTGGAACCGCCCCCCATTCATCGTCATCATCGTCGTTATTTTTCTTTTCTTCAGTTTTAGGCGCTTCTTTCTTTTCTGGCTTTTCAACGGTGTTAAATATTTTTCCCATTGTATTCTCTTTCTTTTCTTCAACTTTTTCTGATTCAATTTCCTTTGTTCCAAATAGAGATTTTTTAGGAGCATTTTCTGGGAATCCAGAAGCGATAATTGTTACCCTCAAATCTCCTTTCTTTAACTTATCATCCTTAACTGTTCCAAAAATAACTTTGGCGTCAGGATCCATAGATTCAGTAATAGTCTTTGCGGCTTCTTGGATTTCAAACATGGTCAGGTCTTCTCCTCCTGCCACAGAGAATAGAACACCTCGCGCACCGTTGATTGATAGATCCAAAAGAGGAGAGTTAATAGCCATTTTTGCAGCTTCTTCTGCACGTTTGTCTCCAGATGCAGTACCAATTCCCATAAGGGCAGAACCTGCATCTTTTAATACGGCGCGAATATCAGCAAAGTCGATGTTAATAGTTCCAGGGGTTGTGATAAGGTCTGAAATTCCTTCAACTGCTTGTTTCAAAACATCGTCACACATAGCAAACGCATTTGTTGCAGTAGTTTCTTTTGAAATATTTGAAAGCAATCTGTCGTTTGGAATAACGATAATGGCATCAACTTCTTTGCGCAGTTCTTCTAACGAATCTTCTGCAATTTTCATTCTGTGACGACCTTCAAAGAAGAATGGTTTTGTAACAACAGCAACTGTAAGCGCACCTGTTTCTTTGGCAATTTGCGCCATAACAGGACTGGCTCCTGAAGCTGTTCCACCACCAAGTCCTCCTGTGATGAAAATCATGTCTGCGTTTTTGATTGTTTCTTGAATTTCTTCTTTTGTTTCTTCAATTGCGCGACGTCCAATTTCTGGATTCATTCCAGCACCTAAACCTTTGGTCAGGTTTTTACCGATGTGAATTTTCTTTTTAGAAAGAGAGTGATGTAAATCTTGAGCATCTGTATTAACAGCGATAAATTCAACACCGCGAACTTTATTGTTCACCATGTGATTTACTGCATTACATCCAGATCCTCCGATCCCGATAACTTTTATACGTGCGAAGCTTTCTACTTCTGGCTTTATTTGTGGCATATTATTAAAATTAAAACATTAAATCTTTTATCTAAAATTACTAAAAATCTTACCTTATTTGGAAAGATTTAAAGATAAAACTATTTAGATATAAGATGCTATTAACCCCTCAATAGGTAATCTACATATTAGACCTTATAAAGCCTTTATGCAAGTTACCTAATTTTCTTCTGTAGGTTGTAATTATCCAGAAATTCACCCTCATGTTTCAGGAAATTAGGCATTTTTCCAACCACTTCAAAGCCTAATTTTTTATGTAATTCAATAGATTCTTTTTGAGAAGAAAAAATCTCGCAGAATACATTAATAATGTCTTCTTTTTTAAGGCAGATATTAATTCTTTCTTCTGTTAATTTTTTCCCGACGCCAATTCCTCTAAAATTTTTATTTATAAATAAAGTATCTAAAAGAGCATTGTGTTTAATCTTCTCGTTTTTATAAAAAGTAATTCCAGAAATTCCAATTAATTTTCCTTCGTTTTCCGCAAAAACTAGTTTGTGATTAAATAATTCTTTTTGCCAATGATCTTGTGTGTAATTCTTGTAAAAATCCAGTTGGGTGTAAAACGCAGAGTTGTCTTCTCTAATAGATTCTAATTTAATATCTCTGAATTCTTCCCATCTTTCCAGGTCCAAATTTTCAATAATTTTTATATTTTTTATTTCGGCCATGCTTTAAGGTAGGAATTTCTTGAACCAAGTTACAATTTTACGAGTTGTTTTTTTAAATAGAGTCTTTCCAATATTGAAACTGATTGATCCATCATCATCTGCATGTAATCCAAATACACAAAGTCCGTATGAAATAGCCCAAGTAGCGTCTTTAACTTTTACACCAGCACCGCTGGTTGCGTTATTAAAGAATTCAGTATGAGTTGTAATATTCGCCATTTTAGAAGGTAATTTCAGAGAAGCTTTTGCCATGTCCTCTATGTTGATAATTCCAGCACCTCCTCCTGTGATAATTATTCCAGCAGGCAAGAGTCCACTTTTACCAATCTTTTTCAAGTGAGCATCAATTAATTCAAAAATATCAGACATGCGCGCAGTTACAATTTCATCTAATTTCTTTTTAGGGAATTCAAATTCTTGAACACCTTCGTCGCGCTTTCTTTTAATTTTCTCGGCTTCTTCTAGAGAGACTTTTAACCCAAGGGCAATATCATTTGTAATATCATTTGATCCAATAGGAAAAACTTCTAGTGAGATTGGGATGTCGTCTTCATAAACCACAATTGTTACTGTGTCTGATCCAATATTTGCCAATACACTTCCTGCAATTTTTTCTGTTTTAGATAAAGTTACAAGTCCGGCAGCAAGGGGAGCAGCCATAACATCTGCAATTTCAATTCCTGAAGCTTCAATTACTTGAATCAGTTCTTGTAAGTGATGAGTTAGGGAAGCGATAAACAAAGTTTTAACCTCCAATTTCACACCTTTCATTCCGACTGGATTTAATCCAAGAACTGGTTTCCCATCTACTTTGTATTCAATTGGAATAGAGTGAATTATTTGACGGTTTTGAATAAAAGTTTTTGGAACATTATCGTTGCTGTCTTTTCCAACTTTTTCAATATCAAGTTCTGTAATTTCAGAATCAGCGCGAGAAATCATGATGCTCCCATTTGAAATTTGGCTTGATAGTCCTATTCCTCCGATTGAAATATATGCTCTTTCTATTTTTCTTTTACTAGATTTTTCAGCCTGGCGAACTGCACGACGAATACTTTTAATAGCATCAGTTTGATTGATAATGTATCCATGACGAAGTCCTTTAGACTCTGCAAAACCAGCTCCGATAATTTTAGGTAGAGTATTAGACTCGTTGCTCATTTCTGCAACAACGACTTTGATTTGGTATGTTCCTATATCAATTCCTACTGAAAATTTACTCATAATCTTAGTCTTATTTTAAATCAAAAAGACATATTAAGCTATGCCAGTTTTGTCCTTTATGGGGGTAAATAAAAAACCACACTCTGTTAAGAGGTGGCAAGTTTGCGTTTGATGAATGTTTCGATACTACCCTCAAAGAATCCATTACGATTATTCTTTAGGTATTCAATTAGTTCAGAATCTTCTGTTCGTGCAAAAATTATATTTTCGCATCCAATCTTTTTAAGATCCTTGTTAGAAGAATCAATACCAGACAAATCTACTGTCCAGTAGTCATTTGATCCCGTGCAAATTCTAATTTGCATTGAATGCTCAGTAAAGTCATCCGGCCAAATCTCTAGGATTTTGCAGTAGTCCTTTCTTTCACATTCAATAACTAATATTCGTTTACTAAAGTTGCACATTGTATATGCCTTTCTTTGTTAAGTTAATGTTCAATTAAACCATTTATGATATTACAACTTTATTATAAAATGTCAATAAAATGTCAATAAAATGATCTAGAAAAACTTTTTCAAAAACTTGTCCTCCAATTTATCCATTTCGTCCCCGTGATCTAATCCTTTTAAATGAAGAGCACCATGAATTACTAGATATCCGATATATTTTTTAAAGGACATTTCAAATTTTCCGGCTTCTTGCTTTTTAGTTTCCAGATTTATAAAAATTTCACCTTCAGTGTCTGATATAGGAAAACTTAAAACATTTGTAGGTTTATCTTTTGATCGATATTCCTTATTTAATTTTTTTGATTCTCTGTTATTAACGTAAACAAGAGATAGGTTATATTTTTTGCCTAAAATTGATTCCTTAATTTCTTGTGCAAAATTTACCGTAATTGGAGATCTTTTTTTTGAAACATTTGTAACATTAAACATAGGTAATAGCATACAATAACGAGCTACGAGCAACAAGAGAAAACCACAAGATGTTGTTACTTGTGGTTTAATAGATTCTCGTTACTAAGTTTATTTTCTCCCTCTACCTCGTGGAGCAATTTTTCCAAGTTTGATTAGTCCCTCAATCTTTTCTCTTTTTTCTAGAGATTTAAGCTTGTTTTTCTTTTTAGTGTAGTCAGATTCATTTCGAGATGCGAAACGATTCTTTCTAGCAGCCTGAAGAAGACCAGCATCTGAAACCTTTCTTCCGAAACGTTTTAATACGCTAGCATTACTTTCATTTTTCTTTTTTGTTACTTCTACGTTTGTTTGCATAGTGGGAATAAGATTAACACAAGACCATATTAGTGGCAAGTCACCACACCAAAGCATAAATAACAAGAACTTTGGTGTGGTGACAAGACCTTATTTTAGGCTTTTTAAGTGCTTAACTAGAGCATCTTGTTTAACTATTGATTGATGTTTATTTTCTTTATCTCGAACAATAATGCTACCGTCCATAGCTTCTTTTTGACCTAGAATAATTAAATAGTCTGCTTTGTGTTTTTTTGATGCAGATAGTTGACTTGTCAGTCTGTCTCTATGAATAAGGTGTTTTACGGGAATTTCTGCCTTCCTTAACTCATCAACTATATACAAAGCCTTTAATTTTGCTGCTTGAGCAATTTGCATAAAGAATAATTTACCGTCATCAAGTTTTTTCAAAGCAATTTTGGTAGCTTTTTTAGGTTTGTTTATTTTCATGGTCACACCCATTGCTGGAATATCTTTTCTAAGCGCAATTTTTCTGGCAAGGAGGTCGTATCTTGTTCCGGCTGCAATAACTTTATCTGTATCGCAATCAATAATTTTGAATACTGTGTGAGAAGAAAGGTCTGGATCACCTAGTACACTTTGATCGATTTCGTACTTAATATTCAATATTTCTAAACTCTCTAAAATATCACTGAAGTGCTTTCTTGAATCCTCGCCTAAAAATTCCATAGGTTTCGGAGCTTCTTCGTGAAGGGAAGTACATTGACTACTTCCTTTTGTAATTAGTTCATGAACACTTTGTTTGAAAAGTTGACGACAGTGTGCATTCAATTCGTTAATATTTTTTCTGTAGTATGCAGTAGCTTCTTTTGTATAAGCTATTTGCGCTTCTTTCCCGCCAATATTATTGAGTTTTACACAAATATTTTTATAACCGTTCTCAGTTAAAATAGCCTCGGCTGTTTTAATAATTGTAGAATCGGTGATACTTTTATCAGAATTCAGAAAGTGTAAGTTTATTATTTCCTCGCCCTTTCCTCCTCTGTGTTTTTTGTGTCCTCCTGAATAGTTTCCTTCAAAATAAATTGCTTTGGATTCTTTTAAATCTTTATCAGATTTTTCTTTAAAGTTATGCAAAATTGCCACGGCCTCTTCCATAGGGAAAAGGTCATCGTCTAGATAATCTTTTTCTTTACGGTGTGATTCTGTGTTTGTAATATGGTCTTTAGATACTGAACCTGCAGATGTGGGAATGAATCCAAAATATTTTGCAGTTATTGCTGACTCAAAAAAGGTTTGATTTTTACTCATTTTCAAAATTTATGTTACCTGGTAAAACACCTATCTCGCTGAATGGAAGAAGGCGGACTAATGCTCTCCCGACAACAAAATCTTCTCCCAATGGGCCCCAGATCCTGGAATCAAGGCTCGCCAAACGATTGTCACCCATTACGAAATATTCATCGTCCTCCAAGATAGTTACAGAATCGTTATTTTTTTGTAACTCGATATATTCTTCTTCCAATAGAATTGTTGTGCTTCCGTCAGTTGAAGTTATAAAAACATCATTTTCTATCAGCTCGATAGTTTCTCCTGGCAGACCAATTACTCTTTTAATAAAGAATTTTGAAGGATCGTTGGGGAATCTGAAGATTATAACTTCTCCGCGATCTGGTGATCTGAATCTGTATGTTAATTCATCAACAATTAAATATTGTCCGTTTTGAAATGTAGGAAGCATTGATTCACCGTTTACAATAAAAGGTTGAGCAACGAATAGGCGAATAGGAAGGACAATTACAATTGTTAGGAGGGCAAAAACTACAAATTCTTTGAATGATGATTCAGATTTTTCTGCAGAAGGTTCGTTTGGAATTTCTGAAGAGTTTTTAGGTTGAGATTTAAATAAGTTCATCTGTTTGGAAACCATTTTAACCTTGATTTAGATTTGACACAAGGGAAAAAACGGCGTATAGCGCTGATCGGTTAGTAAGGTAACTTACTTTACGCTATCTTCTATATGCTTTATGCTATTTATATGAAATTCATCGTCGGTCTAGGAAATCCAGAAGAACAATATATTGGAACTCGGCATAATGTTGGTAGAGATTTTTTACGAACTTTTGCAAAGAAAAATAAATTCGAGGATTTTGAATATGATAAAAAAGTAAATGCTCAAATTTCTGTTGGAGAAATTGGTATAGGTAAAAAGAAAGAAAAAGTAACTCTAATTTTACCTGACACTTACATGAATAAATCAGGAGCTTCTCTAAAGAAATTTATAACTAGTGCAAAGAAGGCGGAATCAATGCTGGTTATTTATGACGAATTGGATATGGGAATTGGTTCTACAAAAATTGCTTTTAATAAATCAAATGCAGGACATAAAGGAATTGATTCTGTGATTCGTGCAGTAAAGACAAAAGCATTCGCAAAAATGAAGGTTGGAATTTCAGCAACTACACCTACTGGAAAAATTAAAAAACCGAAAGGGGAAGAGAAAGTTGTTAAGCACGTTTTAGGAAAGTTTTCTCCAAAAGAACAACCTGTTATTAAAAAGATAGAAAAACATGTTTGTGGTGCGATAGAGGAGTTTGTTTTGAATGGACACATTAGTGCGATGAATGGATTTAATCACAAGTAAATAAAGAAGCGAAGCGACTATTATTTACTTGTGCCCTGAATTTATTTCAGGGTTTTTTAAAATAAAAAAGCACTACTTATTTAAAATAGTGCAGTTATGTTAATTTCTTTTTGACTTCGTCAAATAAATGTTGAGCAGACTGGTCATAGTCTCTAACAATGAAACCTTTAATTTTTTGTTCTGATATATAATCAGATACGTTTGACATGTTCTCCATCTCTTCGCGTATAACTAATTTTGTTTTTGTCTCGTTTTCTTTTCCCAGAGCTTTAATAAAAGTTTCTCTGTATTCTTCTGTATTAGATTCTATTTCTTTTATTATTTTTTCTACAAACCAATCTTCAAATGTTTTTATTTGTGTAGTTTGGGGCATTATTCCATCTTCAGCCATATTTCTCTCCTTTTGTTTAATGTTCGTGTATATTTAAAAGCTACAACATTTTTTAGAATAAGTCAAAAAACAAAACCGCCCAATATTGAGCGGTTTTGTTTTTACCTAAGGACTCTGTACTCTGAACTATTTAGTAGTCAAAGTCATTTTTTGTTCTTTTGCTTCAAATAGTGAAATCTTGAAATCATAAATTTTTCCAAGTTCTAATTGAGACTTCAATTCATCTACATTTTCAAATTCTGAAACGTGAATCAGTCCAGCAACTCCTTCTTCGATAGAAGCAAGAGCACCATGTTTGTTGTATTTAATAACAACTCCCTTAACTGCATCACCTTTCTTGAATTTCTTTGCAGCTTCAACCCATGGATTTTCTGTAAGAGCCTTGATTGAAAGTGAGATTTTTCCATCTTTAACTTCAATAACTTTAACTTTTACTTTATCTCCAACTTTAACGTGTTGGTTTGGATCTTCAACAAGTGACCAATCAATTTCGGAAATGTGAACAAGTCCTTCAACTGAATTATCAACTTTTACAAAGATTCCAAAATCAACAACACCTGTAACTTCTCCGTCTAGAACGTCTCCAACTGAATATTCTTTTGAAACATCAGTAGCAGAGTTTGATGCAGAACCTTCTGTTCCTTTTTCAGAAAATACTAGTTTTCCGTCGTCTGCCGTAGCACCGATCAAAGTAACTAAAAGTTTTTCTCCAACCAACTTGTTCAGTTCTTCTAAAATTCTTCCTTTATCACCATCAGTTACACGAGGGTAATGTTCAGGTTTCAATTGTGAAGCAGGTAAGAATCCTTGCAGACCTTGCCATACCATTAGAAGTCCTCCTTTGTTTGCATCTTGAACAGCAAGTTCAAGTGGAGTTTTATTTTTAATTGCTTCTTCGACTTCGTTCCAAATAAGAGCTTGTTTAGCTTCTTTTAGAGAAAGTTCGATATATCCATCTGGATTTTTTAAATCTGATACTTTTGCACTAACGGAATCTCCGACATGAATTTTTCTGATCATGTCACGAGCAATGATATATTCACGACCATAGATAATTCCTGTTCCAAAAGGAGCCAGGTCTATATAAATTGATGCTTTATCGATAGCAACAACTGGTCCCTCAATAGTTTCACCAACTGTTGGTGGTTGAGGAATATCATTAATAAATTGATTCATTACGCTATTTTCTTTTTCTTCCATAATATTTTTTATTTTTTTGGCGCTCTTTTAAACGCAAAAAAGTTCCCAGGTCTGTTCGCGAATTTCTGTCGTTATCATGCCGTTAATCTGTTGCGAAACAGGGTTATCTGTGAACTCTTAGACTAATAATAAAGAGTGGTATTAGATTAGCATTTTGGTTTAAAGAGTCAAACTATATGTTAAGATTAATTTATGAATGAAAAAATGCCAGAATTTAATAATGAAGAAAATTTTGAAATTAATAAACTTAAAGAAGAAAGATTTAAGTTAGCAATTGAATTGTTTGAAAGTGGTGAAAATTTTGATTTTCCGGGTATTAATATAGATTCTTATGAAACTATAAAATCAGAAGAACTAGAATTTCCAGGATATTCAACACCTATTGATGAACTTCTGGAAAAATTTGAAAAAGAAGGTTTAAAGATTGCCTTACCAAAAACTAAAGAATCAAAAGGCATCGCCATACTTCCAGGAGAAAGTAAAGATATTATAGATGATAATCTTATGCTTAAACACTTAGATATTGGCAATATAAATGATGAAAAATTGAAGAAGTTAGTTTCTCTGGATAATAATATAAAATCTTTAAGTAAGTAAGTAAGTAAGTAAGTAAGTAATTAAGTAATTAATTAATTAATTATTAATTAAACTTGAACCTAAAAGCTAAAACCTGTAAGCTATAGCACATGGTAATTACATACGACGGAATTCAAGCAGTAAAAATAACTCAAGGAGATATAACAATCGCCTTTAATCCTCCTTCAAAAGATTCTAAAGTAAAAGGATCTACTTTTGGTGCAGACATTGCATTGATAACTTCTAATCATCCAGATTTTAATGGTTCAGAATCTACTTCACGTGGAGACAAAGAATCTTTTGCAATCACAGGTCCAGGAGAATACGAAGTAAAAGATTTTTTCATCAGAGGTTTTGCGTCAAAATCTGCATATGACGGAAAAGAAAGGATTAACACAATTTACTCTCTAGGAATTGATGGAATCAATATTGCATTTTTAGGAGCGCTTTCTGAAACTGAATTATCTCCAGAAACAAAAGAAGATTTAGGAGAAGCCGATATTCTATTTGTACCAATCGGAGGCGACGGAGTTTTGAATGCATCTGAGGCTTATAAATTGGCGGTAAAAAGAGAACCAAAAATTATTATCCCAATTCATTACGGAGAAGTTGGTGAAAAAGACGCTCTTACAAAATTTCTAAAAGAAGGAGGTCAAGAAAAATCAAAAGCTCTTGATAAGCTGACTGTAAAGAAAAAAGATTTAGAAGGGAAGATTGGAGAAATTGTTGTTTTGAAATAAGCGGGACAGCTATAAAGTCACAAAGTGATGAAGAAAATCCTTCGTTACTTTGTAGCTTCATGACTTCGTTGCTATAATAATAAAAGTACATAGGGCAGAGCTCAAAGGAATTGATTCCTCTGAACTTTGAACTCTGAAACTAATCTATATGGAAAAATGGCTAAATAAAATGCGTCAAAAGGGTGACGTCGAAAAACAATCTTTTGCTTTGTTTGGAGCTTTTTTAATTACCCTTGTAATATTTTCAGTTTGGATTTTTGGAATAATTTATTCATTCCAAAATCAAGGCTCTGGACCTGAAACATCTTCTCCTATTCAGGCAATAAAATCTCAAATAAGTTCATTTTTTGATGGGAAAGAGGTCTATGAATCAGAATAATTCTATTGTTACACTACTCTAATTATGCTAATATTATTTTCACTAAATGGCTAAAAAAGACACTAAAAAAGAAAATGAAGCACCGGCAGAAAAGCCTATTTTGGCAGCTGAAATTATAGAATCTCCAATCAGTGAGGAGATGAAAAAGTCTTTCTTGGACTATGCCATGTCTGTTATTACAGACCGTGCTTTGCCTGATGTTCGTGATGGATTGAAACCTGTTCATCGCAGAATTTTATTTGCTATGTATAAAGCAAATCTGACTTCAAGTGCGAAATTTAAAAAATCAGCAACAGTTGTCGGAGATGTTTTGGGATCGTATCACCCTCATGGAGATACATCTGTTTATGATGCGATGGTTAAAATGACGCAACCTTTCTCAATGAGATATCCTCTTGTAATCGGACAAGGAAACTTTGGTTCTATTGATGGTGATAATGCAGCTGCTTATCGTTATACAGAAGCAAAAATGTCAAAAATGGCAGATGATCTTTTGAAGGATATTGAAAAAGATACTGTTAATCACAGACCAAATTTTGATGCTACTAAAAAGGAACCAATTCTTTTACCTGCCGGTGTTCCAAATCTGCTTTTGAATGGAACTTTGGGAATTGCTGTTGGAATGGCTTCTAATATTCCACCTCATAACTTGGGAGAAGTTGTAGATGCAACTGTTCACTTGATTGATAATCCAGAAGCTTCAACAGAAGATCTTTTGCAATTTATCAAAGGACCAGATTTTCCAACTGGAGGAATTATTTTTAATAAAAAAGATATTCATCACGCGTATGCAAACGGACGCGGAGGAGTTGTTTGTCGTGGAGAGGCTGAAATTGTAGAGGAGAAATCAGGAAGCCATCAAATTATTGTTACTTCGATTCCATATCGTGTTAACAAAGCTAATTTGATTGAAAAAATCGCAGAGCTTGTTTCAAGCAAGAAAATTGAAGGAATTAAAGGGCTTCGTGATGAATCAACAAACGACATTCGTGTAGTTATTGATGTTAAATCAACTGCGCATCCTCAAAACATTTTAAATAATATCTATAAATATACTCAATTAGAAGAAACATTTCACTTTAATGTTGTTGCTCTTGTTGATGGAGTTCCACAAACTCTTTCTTTGAAAAATATCCTACAAGAGTTTGTAAAACACAGATTTGAAATTGTTACTCGTCGTACACAATTTGACCTCAGAAAAGCAGAAGACCGTGAACATATTTTGATTGGACTAAAAAAAGCTCTAGATCATATTGATGAAATTATTAAATTAATTAAAGCTTCAAAAGATACTCCAGAAGCGCATGCTAATTTGATGAAGAAATTTAAATTCAGTGAAAGACAAGCAACTGCTATTTTGGAAATGCGTTTGCAAAAACTTGCTGGACTTGAAAGAAAGAAAATCGAAGACGAATTAAAAGCAATTCAATCTCTCATTAAGGAACTGAAAGAACTTTTGGCTTCAAAAGTAAAAATGAGAAACTTGATCAAAACAGAAATCGGAGATGTTCGCGATAAACACAATGACGATCGTCGTACAAAAGTAGTTCCTCATGGAGTAAAAAATATTTCACTAGAAGATTTAATTCCTGATGAAGACAGTGTTCTTGTTGTTACAAAAGGAGGTTATATAAAGAGGACTAATCCTGCAGAATATAAAAAACAAAAACGTGGAGGAGTTGGTGTTATTGATTTAAATACAAAAGAAGAAGATTTCGTGAGAATAATGTTGCACACAACTACTCACAGTGATTTACTATTTTTCACAGACAAAGGAAAAGTTTACCAAAGCAAAATGTACAGTATTCCAGAAGGAAAGCGCGCAACAAAAGGGAAATCAATTATGAATTTCTTGCCACTTGAAACTGATGAATTAGTTACATCTGTTTTGCCAATGCCTAAAAATACAAAGGAAACAAAGGATATGTCAGTGATGATGGTTACAAGACAAGGAGTTTCAAAAAGAGTTTCCGCAGAAAGTTTTCATGATGTTCGTCAAAGTGGAATCATTGCGGTTAAATTAAAAGGAGAAGATAAACTGATCTCTGCTTCATTTGTAAATAAAGGAGACGATGTTGTTTTGGTTACAAGAGAGGGGCAATCAATTCGTTTCAAAGAAGACGACATTCGTGAAATGGGACGTGGAGCGTCTGGTGTTCGTGGAATGAAAATTGGCGCAAAAGATATTATTGTTGGAGCAATGCCAATCAGAAAAGGACAAGAAACAAATAACCTTTTGGTTTTCTCTGAAAATGGATATGGAAAACAAACTTCTCTGGAAGAATACAAAGTTCAAAACCGCGGAGGTTCTGGAATTAAAACTGCAAAAGTTACTGACAAGATTGGGAAAATCATGGCAGCAGCAGTTGTTACAGAAGATGTTGACGAAGTTGTAGCTATTTCAAAGAAAGGTCAAGTTATCAGAATTGATGTTGATGAAATTCCAATTCTAGGAAGACAAACTCAAGGGGTTCGTGTTATGAAATTGAAACCAGGAGATTCTATTGCAAGTTTGGTTAGTTTTTAAGGAAAAATTATAAAGTACAAAGAAATGAAGTTACGAAGGCTTGATAATTGATTTTACTAGTCCATTCAGCACTTTATCTACTTCTGCTAACTTTCCTTCTAATAAGACAAAGTCTTGTTTGCTTAGAAAATTTAATTTATAACTATATAAAACTTGTGTATTTAATTCAGACAATGATCCTCTGCTAATATTAAGGAAATAAAGAAATCCTTTCTTTGATCTTCTACTGTAACCTTCTGATATGTTTGATGATATTGAAATAGCAGATCGTCTCATTTGGGATATAAGTCCAAATTTTTCAGTTTCAGGAAAAACATTTGTGACCTTGTACACGCTTAGACCAAGATTTATTGATTTTTGATATACCAAAAGTTCTTTTACTGGCATTTTTATATTTACTCATAAAAAAATAAATTCTGTATAAAGTTCCTTATCCTTCATAACTTCTTCACTTCATAACTTCCTTTGCTATAATTAAGTAAATGTTTTCAGATCCCAAAAATAATATAGAGCAATTTCATATTGATCCAGGAATGTCGGTCGCTGATTTTGGTGCAGGTTCTGGATTTTATGCTCTGGCTCTTTCAGAGGCAGTTGGAGAGTCAGGAAAAGTCTACACAATCGATATTCAAAAAGATCTGTTGAACCACCTAAAGACAGAAACTGAATCAAAAGGAATTACAAACATAGAAATAATTTGGGGAGATTTAGACGAGCCAAAAGGAACAACTTTAAAAGATCAATCTGTAGATAGGGTTGTAATCGCAAATACTTTTTTTCAATTGGAAAATAAAGACGCTGCTGTAGAAGAAGCTCGTAGAGTTTTGAAAAGAAATGGTAAACTTTTACTTATAGATTGGACAGATTCATTTTCAGGATTAGGTCCTCAATCAGGCGACGTTGTAAAACCTGATGTTGCTAGAACAATTTTTGAGTCGGAGGGTTTTGTTTACGATAGAGACATTAAGGCAGGCGCAAATCATTACGGAATAGTATTTAAAAAACATGAATAGTAAAATAACACCATTTCAAGCTGTAATTTTCGGGATATTAGTCCTAGTAATTATTGTTGGTGTGTTACTTTTTGCGCTTCAAAAAAGTAGTAGTGAACAAAAATCAACTCCTGTAACAATGTGGGGAACAGTTTCTGCAAGTATTGTTAATGACTTACAAAATCAAATTAATTCTGCCGATAAAGATTCTTTGCAAATTACTTATACAGAATTCAGCGAACAAGAATTTAACGGAGTTTTATTAGAAGCTCTAGCTTCGGGAACTGGACCAGACATTATGTTGTTGGATGATGATTCAATTATTAATCAAGAAAATAAATTATTTTTGATTGGTTATGATTTTTACCCTCAATCTGATTTTCAAACTAATTTTGTTGAGGCTGGAGAGATTTTATTACGACCAGAAGGATCAATAGGAATTCCGTTTATGATTGATCCTTTGGTTTTGTATTGGAATAGAACTATTTTAAATAATAATGGGGTAGCACAACCTCCACAATATTGGGATGAATTTCTGACATTGATTCCTGATTTTGTTGAAGCAAATTCAGCTGGAAATATAAATAAGGCGGGCGTTGCTCTGGGTGAATTCAGAAATATTAATCAAGCAAAAGAAATTTTAGCAACATTAGTTCGTCAGGCTGGAAATCCAATTATCACAAGGGATATTGAATTAGGAGGTTATCAAGCAATTTTTGATCAAAGACTTGGTTATAAAACTAGACCAGCAGATGCCGCAATCAGTTTCTTTACTCAATTTTCAAATCCATCTCGTGAAGTTTATTCTTGGAATAGAAGTTTGCCAAATGCCGATGAAACTTTCTTGGCAGGAGATTTAGCATTCTATTTAGGTTTCGCTAGCGAAAGACAGTCTTTGATAAACAAAAATCCAAACCTTAATTTTGCAGTTTCTCTTTTACCTCAATCACGCAGTAGTTCAGAAAAAAGCGTGAATGCAAAAATGCACTTCCTCGCAATCTCTAATAGGTCTGCAAATATTGCTGGAGCATATAACACAATTGCAAAACTGACTGGACCTGAAAGTCTTGCTATTTTGTCGGACATCACTGATCTTCCGCCAGTAAGACGTGATTTGTTAAATGCTGAATCTGGGTCTGCATATAAAAGTGTGTTCAATAGCTCATCTTTGATTTCAAAGATTTTCATCGACCCTGATAAAAATGTCACACAAGAAATTTTCCAATCAATGATAGAATCTGTAACAAGTGGTAGAACAACAATTTCAGAATCAGTAACAAGAGCACAACTTGAATTAAATGACTTACTTGAATAAACACAAAAACATATTTTCTTTTGTATTTTTACTAATTTTTATTTTCGTACCTGTTTTTGTTTTTGGTCAAGAACCAGATACCGGATTAATTCCTTGTGATGGATTAGACTGTCAGTTCACAGACTTTATTCAATTGATATACAACGTAATGAGATTCTTGATTGGTCTAGGACTTACGTTTTCTGTTATCGTTTTTGCATACGCTGGATTTATTTATATGACCGCAGGTGGAGACGAATCAAAGATCAAAAAAGCGCACGGAATGTTTTTGAGTGTAGTTATTGGATTAGTTTTGGCGTTAGGAGCATTTTTAATAGTAGAAGTTATTGCAAATACGTTGGGGCTAGATTCGCAAGTTTGGGATATAATTAATAGAGTAAGTAACTAATTATGAAAAAAATAAATTTAGAAAAAATAGGGTTAATTGGAGTTAAGATTTATGTTTGGGTATTTCTTCTAACTGTTGTGCCAAATGCTTTGTTTGCACAATCTTTTGAAGCTGATGGATTCACTAACCCAATTGGTGCAGGAGGAAATATTGGAGATTTAATATCAGCAATATTAGATATTGTTGTTCAAGTTGGTGTTGTGGTAGTGGTCTTGGCACTAATCTATTCTGGTTTTTTGTTTATTGTTGCAAGAGGAAATGAGGAAAAGATAAACAAAGCAAAAATGACATTCATGTGGACTGTTATTGGCGCTGTTATCCTATTAGGAGCTCAAGCGTTATCAGATGTTGTATGTAATACAGCAAAAGAATTTGATGGAAGTATTAGTTGTTAATTATGAAAAAAAAATATCTTATTTTAATAATCCTTGCTCTTGTAATATTTCCAGCTGTTATATTTGCACAAACTAATGGTGTGGGTGGTCCAAGTTTGTCTTGGTTTTACCAAATTTTAGTTACTGTCATTAGAATAGTTAACTCTCTAACAGGTATAGTAATTGGTTTGGGTGTTGTAGTTTTTCTTTGGGGGTTAGTTCAATATGTTGCATCAAAAGACCCTGCTAAAAAAACAGAAGCAGTAAAAGTTATTATTTCTGGAGTCGTTGTTCTGTTTGTTATGGTTTCAGTTTGGGGATTGGTTAACTTTATTGGTCAAACTCTTAGGTTGGAACCTTATTATCGTGGAACAACAACAGACTTGGTCCAACAATCCACAGTGGTAGAGCCAGCAAATATAAATGACCTAAGTATGGTTGCATTTTTGATGCGTGCAATTTTAAGTGCAGTTGTCCCTCTTCTTATAATTACTGGAGTGATGTTGTTTCTTTGGGGAATTTCTAGATATATTATCGCAAAAGATGATGCCACTAAAGAGAACGCTAGAAATACAATTGTTTACGGTATAATAACCTTATTCGTAATGGTTTCAGTTTGGGGATTAGTTAATGTTATTGCTAATACTTTTAGTATAAACATTTATGATGGAGGTTCATTGGAATTAGATGAACACTCAACAAAAGATATATCAGATTATTTTTTAAATAAATAAATATGGAAAAAACATTCTCAACATTCGTAAATGAAATAATAGGATTAATAACACTTTTTATTCCAATAATTGTTGGTTTAGCCATGGTCACTTTTCTTTATGGTCTAGTTTTGTATATAGGTAATTCAGGAGACGAATCGAAAAGAAAGGAAAGCGTTCAGTATATAATATATGGACTTGTTGGATTATTTGTAATGGTTTCTGTGTGGGGACTTGTAGGAATGATTGCAGGAACATTTGGAGAAGGTGTTTCTATTCCTCAATTAAATTAGTTGTAAGTTTAAATATCCACAGAAAATGCTTGTTTATAGGTTTTTTGTGTAAAAATAGCTTATAATAATAGTATTACTTATTAAATAAATTTAGAAATATGAAGTATATTTTACCGTTAACAATCGCAGCATTTCCTTTCATGGTAGGCGCTCAAGGATCAGGAGTATTAAGTTTCTTAAGACTTGTAACTGATATTGTTCAAGCTCTTATTCCAGTAATTATTGGAATTGCAGTTCTTGTATTTATTTGGGGAATTTTGAAATACGTTATTGCTAAATCAGAAGATGATCAAAAAGAAGCAAGAAGCGTTATTCTTTATGGAGTTATTATTCTTTTTGTAATGGTTTCTGTGTGGGGACTTGTAAACCTATTGGCAGACACATTGCAATTGAATAACAGACCACCTCAAATTCCAGTTATCCCAGGAGTTAATTAAAATTCTATAAATGGAATCAATTAGTGAATTTATTTCTACTTTAACAAGAGTTATTGTTAATCCAATAATCCAGTTAATGTTCGCAGCAGCCTTAGCAGTTTTTCTTTGGGGAGTCTTTGAGTATGTTAAAGACGCAAATGCACCAGATAAAAGACAACAAGGACTTAGGCACATTATTTGGGGTATTGTTGGACTTGTGATTATGGTTTCAGTATTCGGTATTATAAATATCGCTACTGGTACTTTTCTAAATTAAGGTCACGTTATAGAAAATCACCACACCAAAGTACTTATTGTTACTTCTTTGGTGTGGTGACAAGTAAAAAACCCCAGCATCGTGCAATACGTTGCTGGGGTTTTGGAATATTAGTACTTTAGAGATACTCTAGACGATACGTCTCCAGTATTCACAAGCTCTATTTTCCATATTTTTTGAGCTCCTTTAAAGGTTGAACGTTGGTCGCAGAGAATAGATTCTTTCTTTTCTTTGCTTCCTTGTTCTGTTAGATAGATTGGAAAACCATCTCTATCAAACGCCCTCATAAAAACTTTTCCCTGAGGATAAGTTTTTATTTTGAATGAGCGACCTTCGGGATACTCTTCAGAAGTTTGATTTGATTGGAGAGTAAAAATATCTCCAACTTTCTTTTTCCAGGCAACGTCTTTGTTGCTTTGGATTTTTGTTGCTTCTGATTTGATTGTAGTCCCAATCCAACTTGAAACAGGTCTAACAACTGTTATTAATGCATATATCACCATGATACTTGCAAGAATGTATGCAATTACTTTGTTCATTTTTTACCTCCTTTTGGTAATTGTGGGTTAACAACAGATACGTCTCTTAGTCCTTCTGGTAAACCAGATATATTAAGAACGTATGCAGTTGCTTCATCTGTAATTGCCAAGACATGATTGATGGCTTCTTTGCCAGATATACCAAGTTCGGAAGCCATTTCTTTTGCACGTTTTTTGTGCTCCTCTAGGATTGCTCCCAAGCTTCTAACTTTTGATCTGTCGCTAGAATAGTTCGGATCAAATAATGAAACTTCTAGTATGTAACCTTTGTCTTCTGGTAACATTTCTAGAATATCCTTGTTAATTTGAAGGATATCATTTTTGACTTCGTCAGCTTTTTTTTGGGCACAGGCATGTCCTGCAATCAGTATACTTTCACTCTCACCAAGAACTTTGAGAATTTTTTGTCTCTCAGTCTCTTCATCTCCTAGTTTCATGTAAGCATCTAGATTTTTAGGGTTTGGATATATTCCATATCTGACACGAATATTCATATCGTCGTCTAATACCTCAATCCCAAACTTTTCTG